>Ga0335083_10002121_pt1 | contig 26510 bp, 14 predicted proteins | sample Lox_Sample_42_FD_206716 | JGI IMG/M metagenome (GOLD analysis project Ga0335083, IMG submission 206716) | Soil microbial communities from Loxahatchee National Wildlife Refuge, Florida, United States - Lox_Sample_4.2 | ecosystem: Environmental > Terrestrial > Soil > Wetlands | place: USA...
CAGACGTAGAGCACGAACATTCCTGGACCTCTGATCGCGAGAGTGAACGGCGGAAACGACGACGTTCAGCGCGCGATCAGATCAGGAACGACTGCGTGAGCAGGAAGACGGGGGATGCGTGGCCGCGCGCGGTGCTGGGCAGCTCGGGGCGTACGGCGCCCGGGATTGAAACGGGGCGCCGCTCCAGGATGGCCGCGCTCAGCAGGTGCACGCACGGTGGCGCAATCTCGGGGCGCGCCGACGACGCAGCCGGGGCTTTGTCGTTGGAAACGACCACCCGCTCGCAGCAGGCCGGCTCGTCGAGCTTTGCCTGGGGCTCGGCCGGCGCGGTCTGTGACTGGTCGCTCAGGGTCGGGCAGCAGGTGTCGAGGACGAACAGCCCCGACATCGTGCACCGCAGGCCCGAGAAGCTGGACGCAGACACCGCGAGCGCGAGCAGCGGCACCAAAAGCAGCGCGCTCAGCCAGCGGTTCCGGCGCTTGCCCACCTGTCCAGGTTGACGGGCGCGGCGCCCGGCGTCAAGGACGCCTACCGGGCGGCAGTCGTCGGGCATGGTTCGCTTCGCTCACCGGGACGGGTCTCGGCAGCGAGCCGCGCCGGGCCCGCGGCGGCGTGCACGGGCTCGCGATCCGATTGGCGCTGGCAGTGAATCGGGTGCTCGGCCGCAAGGGAAAGGTCGTCGGCGATCGCTTTCACGCCCGTCCGGCTGGCGGCGCGCCGGCGGGCCGTCGCGGGTCGAAGAACAGCCGGCTACTTCCCCGTGACCGCGCCCAACTTGAATTCGCAGATGTCGCGCAGCCGGCCGCGGGCCCGGGGGCCTGAGCTGCGGGGCCCCAAGGGATCCCCGAAGATGTGAGGAGTCGTCAGAGGGGCTCCAAGGACACTCCCGGCCGGGGTAGGCTGGCGGCCCGATGACGGCACCCGACCCAGCCCCGGACGCGCAACCCGCAGGCGGGGTCCGCACTGCCTCGCGGCGCGCCTACTTGCTGATGGTCGCGGCGGGGTCCTTCGCGACCACGTTCGGCCAGCAGCGGGCGCTGGGGAACTACCCGATCCTGTTCCACTTGAAGGAGCACCTGCACTTCGGCAAGGAGCAGGTGAGCGAGTTCTTCATGTGGGCGACGTTCGCCTGGAACCTGAAGCCGCTCGCGGGCGTGGTGACCGATGCCTTCCCCATTCGTGGGTCGCGCCGTCGCATCTACATGCTGCTGGGTGGGCTGGTGGCCGGGCTTTCTTGGGTCGCGCTGGACCTCGCGCGCGGGACCTACGGCGCCTTCCTCGCAGCTTCAATCGCCCTCAACGTCGGCCTGGTGTTCGCCAGCACCGCCATGGGAGGGCTGCAGGTCGAAGCCGGGCAGCTGTTTGGCATGTCGGGGCGGGTCACGTCGTTGCGGCAAGTCGTCATGTCGATCGCGCAGATCGTTACCCCCCTGCTGGGCGGCGTGCTGGCCGAGCGGGCCTTTGGTCTGACGGCGGGGATCGGCGCCGCGGTGATGTTCGGGTTGGCGGCGCTGGCGCTGAGGCCGTTCCGGGAGACCTCCATCACGCGGTTCGCCGGCGCCTCCGACGGCGACACCGCGCCCCGCTACCGGCCGACGCCCGCGGTCTGGACCGGAATCGCCGTCCTGGCGGCGGCGGGCACCGCCAGCGTGCTGGTGCGGGGCATGTTGAACGTGGGGATCTCGCTGTTCGCCCTGCTTGGCGTGTTCCTGCTGGTCCTGGCCCTGGCCACCGCACGCGTCAGCAACGCGGTGCTGAAGCAAGCGCAGCGGCAGCTCGCGCAGATCCTGGTGTCCCGCGCGCTCTGGCTGGCCGTGGTGATGCTGTTCCTGGTGTACGTCGTCCCCGGTCTCAACACGGCGCTCACCTACCGGCAGAGCGACGACCTGCACTTCTCGAAGGAGCTCATCGGCCGGCTGGCAAGCGTCGAGGGGGCCACGGGCGTCCTGTTCGCCCTGGTCTATGCGGTGATCTGCCGGCGGCTCACGCTGCACCGGTTGATCATCCTGGCGATCGTGACCAACGCGGGCGGCACGCTGCTCTTCCTGGTGTACAACGCCGCCACCGCCTACCCGATCCACGCCATCACCGGCGCCGTCGGCGTGCTGTCCGAGCTGGCGCTGATGGACCTGGCGGTGCGGGCGACGCCCGTCGGGTGCGAGGCGCTCGGCTTCTCGCTGATGCTGAGCGTCCGCAACTTCGGGATCGCGCTGAGCGACGTGACCGGCTCCAAGTTGATGGACCAGGCCCACCTGAGCTTCGCGACCCTGGTGCTCATCAACGCCGCCACCACCGCGGCGGTGCTCGCGTTCGTGCCGCTGCTACCCCGGGCGCTGGTGCTTCGCAAGGAGGGTGAGACCGCCTGAAAGTTTCGTTCCCCGCGTCGTTCGGTCAGATGAGGGAGGCGGGAACGATGAGTTACTCGCGCCCGGGGTTGCGGCCGCCGCCGCGGGCCGCGATCTTCTCGCCCATGGCCGGCCCCGGCTTCTCGATCGGCGTGTTCATCCTGGCCGTCACGCCGATCCGGATGTTGCGGGGGCGGCTGACGGTCGCCTTCAGGATTGTCTCGGCCATCTCGCCGGGGTCGACCGGCGGCGCGGGCTGCAGCAGCGTGACGGACACGGGGGCCTTGTCGAACTCCTCGACCTCGACGCGCAGGGCGTCGGTGAACCCCTTCACGGCCTGCTTCGACGCCGCGTACATCCCCTGCAGGGGCATCACCGCGTCCGACAGCTCGCTGCCCAGGTTGATGATGGCGCCGCCGCTCGCGCGCATGTGGCGGAGCGCGACCAGCGAGCCATTCACGACGCCCCAGAAGTTCGTTTCGAACAGGCGGCGGTTGGCTGGTTCGCTGACTTCGTCCAGCCGCCCAAAGATGGCCACGGCCGCGTTGTTGACCCAGGTGTCGATGCGCCCGAAGCGCTCGATCGCCGCCAGGGCGATCTGTTCGACGTCGGCGCGATTGCCGACGTCGGCGTCGACCGCCATGGCCTCGGCGCCGTTGGTCGACAGCCGGTTCGCGACGTCCTCCAGCGTGTCGCCGCTGTGGGCCACCAGCACCAGCCTCGCGCCCTGTTCGGCGGCGGCCTCGGCGGTGGCCAGCCCGATTCCGCTCGACGCTCCCGTGATCACGATGACCTGCTCGCTGACGGGCTTCAGAGAAATAGCCATGCTTGAACCTCCGGCTCAGCCGTGTTTACTGCTGTGACGTACTTGCACCCATCATGCTAGCGACGCGCGGCCGGCCGGCCAGACCGGTAGAATTTCCGGCCGGGCGCGGCTCAGCTAAAATGACAGCGAGGTGCCGATGCTTCCGAGCATGGCTGTGCTCGCCGTTGCGGTGCTGGCGATCTTCTCGGCTGAACGCCAGCTTCGCGCGTTGCATGTCGTCACCAAGCCGCTGGCGACGGCGCTGCTGTTCCTGGTGGTGGGCTGGCCGCGGTCGCGCCTCGGCTTCTGGGTGGACGTGGGCATCGGGCTCTCGATCGTCGGCGACGTGGCGCTGCTCTGGCCCGGTGAGGGCGCGTTCATCGTCGGTCTGGCGGCTTTCCTGCTGGCGCACGTCGCTTACATCGTCGGGTTCGTCAGCGCCGCGGCCTGGTCCACCTGGCTGGCGCTCGTGGTCCTCGCGACGAGCCAGTCCACGTTCTTCGTCCTGCGCGCCATCTGGCCGAAGACGACCGGCCTGCACGCCCCGGTCATGGCCTACGGCCTGGCGATCACGGCGATGGTCACGGCGGCGTTCGGGACCGTGGTCGGCCGCTTGCCTCTGGGGTGGATGGCCGCAGCGGGGGCGGTGCTCTTCTACGCTTCCGACGCCAGCCTGGCGTTGAACCGGTTCCGGCGCCCGATCCCGCACGCGGCCTTCCTGACGCTGGGCCTCTACTGGCTGGGCCAGATCGGCATCGCCCTGGCCGCGCGATGAAGACCGGCGCTCTCAGCCCGGGCGGACGGCGCCGGGGACCAGCCAGGTGATGACGGCCTCGCAGGCGCGGAAGAAGCCGATGCGGTCGAGCACCGGGTTCATCCAGCCGACGGTGATGCAGTAGGAGCGGTTCTGGGGCGAGGCGTGGTGCAGGGCGTGGTGCTCGGGCGACAGGATCAACCCGGCTCTCTGCAGGACGCGGACCCACCGGGCTGGGTTGTCGTCGTGCGCCCACTTGTGGAACTGGTTCGTGAGGAACACGAACCAGGAGGTGAACGCGACCACGGTGCAGGCCTGGAAGAACCAGCCCGGGCTGCGCGGCGTCACCAGCAGCAGCAGCGCCAGGATGGGGGCCACCACGATGCAGTTGTTGCCGTTGACCTCGATGAAGTCGTGCCGCGTGATGTCCTTGGGGTCGACGTGGTGGTACCGGAAAGGCGTCACGAAGTTCGGCCCGAACACGGGGGTGTTGGCGTCACCGATGGTGTCGCCGGCCCAGTGGACGATCCCCGACAGGAAGTCCGCCACCAGGTATCCGGTCAGTCCAGCAGTGGCCAGAGCCCATAGTCCGTGGCTCTCCCAGGCGGTGCGGCTGATGCGGATGGCGAGCAGGCCCAAGGCCAGGAACACGAACGCGATGCTGGCGATCTCGAGCGCCCGATGACCGCGCCCGTAGCTGGGGCCCGGCGGGGAGGTGGTCATGACGTGCCACCCAGTTTACAGGAAAATCCAGTCACCCGCCCATCATGCGGATGAACGGCTGAGCAGAGTCGGGGGGCAGGTCGCGCTTGAACAGCACGAACTCCCCCTTCTGGGGGACCAGCGTGCCGTAACGCCGCGAACGCAGGGCGTCGAGCAGGTGATTCCGGTCCTCACCGCCGGCCGGCATACGGACCAGGATGTAGTCCGCGTTGTTGGCGCCGATCCGCAGCGAATAAGCGTTCTTGCGGCTGGAGATCTGGGAGACGATCCCCTCCGACGCGGCGACCGACGCGTCCTGGGGAATCCGGGCGATCAGGGAGTAGAGGTCGTCGTGACGGATCCGGTCCAGCGGGGTCACCCCGGTCTGGAATCGGGAGAAGCCGCCCGCCGCGGTATGGCGCTGGAAGACGATGCCGAACTGGTACGACGTGATCAGGATCCCAGCGGTCAGCGCGACCAGCCACGCGCGCCGGCTGACGCCCGCCGCGGTGGACCCCATCGCCTCTCGCCGCCGGAACCAGGCCAGGGTGGCGACGATCGCCATGAAGAGGAAGGTGGTCCAATAGGCGGTGTACTGGAAGCCGATCTGGATGAGCGGCGGGTAGTGGGTGGCCAGCATCGTGAAGATGAAGCCGGGGATGCAGCAGAGCAGGCCGATCGGGCGGCGCCACGGAAGGAAGGCCAGCGGCGTGAAGATCTCCAGCACGTACAGAATCTTGTCGTGCTCGATCATGTTGGTGACGGTGAAGGCCGGGTTGGCGATCACCGTCTTCAGCACGCCGCCGAAGCTCGAGTCGCCTTCGGGGAGGAGCCCCTCGTACTGGTTCAGGTAGGCGGCGTAGCCGTTCAGGAAGTGAGGCATCAGGATCAGCTTGATCGCGACGAAGTAGATGCCGCCGACCACGGCCACAATCAGACCGGCGCGCGGGCGCTCGCCGGTCAGCACCAGGTAGAGCCCGAGCACGATCAGCAGCGCCGACATGTCCTCGCGGTTGGCCAGCGTCAGGGTCACCGCGATGACCGCCATGACGTTGCGCCTGCTCTCGAGGGCCCAGAGGCACCACCAGAGGAAGAACGGCGCGAACGGCAGATAATGGAAGTCGTACAGGTTCGAGCCGTGCAGCGGCGCGTAGAGCAGCAGGAGGATCGACAGCAGGCAGGCGGTCCAGTTGCCCAGGTGACGGCGCGCGAACGCGTAGAACGGAATCGCGGCGCCGCCGATCAGCGCCGCCTGCAACACCAGCAGCGTCTCGGGGCGCGGCGCCAGGCGGTAGAAGATCCCGATCAGATAGGAGATGTACGTCTCGTGAAGACCGATGTGCGTGGAGTCCGGGCCGCCGATGACCGACGTCTTGAACAGCGGCCGGTTGAAGTGGGCGGCGTTCCAGACCAGGTTGTTCTCGATCCCCAGGTCCCAGCCCATGGTCTGCAGCCGGAAATGTTGCTGAATGGTGATGATCGAGAAGTAGATCGTGTAACCGAGCCAACCGGCGATCACGATCGTGAACGGCAGCCAGCGTTGGGAGGCGGCGCGCGCCAGCGCTCGAGAAATGGGGGGCACCACGCGTTCGCGCACCCGCTCCGGCAGGACCGGCCCGGCATCGATCGACACGCGCATCAGGGCCTGCAGGCCCAGCAGGAACGCGGAGACCATCGTCAGGAAGGTCATCTCGCGGCCCTGGTACCAGAACTGCCACCCGAAGAAGATCGGGACCGGGCCGATCAGGGCCAGAGGCGCGAAACGGCGCGCCACCCGCTCGGCCACCGCCAGCCCGCCCAGGCGGCGCCAGAGCATGGTGACGACACCGGCCAGCACCGCCACCACGCTGCCGGCGACGATGTCCCCGACCACGTACTTGCGGGCGTGCGGCGGCAACGAGTTGCTCGAGATGTACTCGAGCAGCCGGTCGTGGACCCTCATGAACCAGCCGGCCAGCCCCACCGACGCCCCCTCGAGCCCCAGGAATCCCAGGGTCCGAACCACCCGGGTCAGGGGCGGCACTGGGGGATCCGCGGACAGGGCGCCGGGCGGATGATCGAGGGTGGCTGCCGACATTGGGCGCGCAGTGTACCCGAGAATCTGGTCTAAAATGACGCCCTACCTTATGACCTCCGACCCACCCGCGCTGACGGTGGTCGTCCCCTGCTACAACGAGGCGCAGCGTCTGGACGCTGGGCCTCTGCTGGAGTTTGCGGGGGGGACGCCCGGTGCGAATCTTCTGTTCGTGAACGACGGCTCGACCGACGCCACGGGCGAACGTCTGGCCGCGATCGCGGCCGGCCGCCCCGATCGCGTGAGCGTCATGACGCTCGAGGCGAACAGCGGCAAGGCTGAGGCGGTGCGCCGTGGCATGCGGGCCGCGCTGGACGCCGGCGCCCAGGTGATCGGCTACCTGGACGCCGACCTGTCGACGCCGCCGCCCGAGCTGGCGCGGGTCGGCGCGGCGCTGGGACGCCCCGGCATCGAGGTCGCGATCGGCGCCCGGGTGGCGCTGCTGGGGACCGACATCGAACGCAGCGCGATCCGCCACTACCTGGGGCGGGTGTTCGCCAGCCTGGCCTCGCTCATCCTGAAGGCGCGCATCTACGATACGCAGTGCGGCGCGAAGCTCTTCCGGTCGTCGCCCGCGCTGCGGGCCGCGCTGGCCGAGCCCTTCATCTCACGCTGGGCGTTCGACATCGAGCTGCTGGGGCGAATGCTGGCAGGGACGGGGGGCGAGCCGCCGCTGCCGCTCACTGCGATCGTCGAGGTGCCGCTCCACACCTGGCACGACGTCGAGGGCTCCAAGCTGGGGCCGGGCGCCATGGCCCGCACGCTGCTCGAGCTGGGCCGGATCGGGGCAGACCTGGCGAAACGACGGCGTAGGGGGTAACCCGTGCTGGAACGCCTCCGAGCGACCTACCTGCGCATCGACACGCGCAGCCTGGCGCTGGGGCGGATCGTCCTGGGGCTGGTGCTGCTGGTCGACCTGGCGCGCCGGGTCCCGTGGATCCGCGACCTCTACAGCAACCTGGGGATGATCCCCAACCACACGGTGCTCTGGCGGCCGCCGTTCCCGCGCATCTTCTCGTTCCTGTTCATGGCCTCGCTGCCCGAGGAGGCGGCGCTCTGGTTCGCGATCGCGTTCGTCTGCTTCTTCTGCTTCTGCGTCGGGTACCGGACGCGCCTGTTCCACGCGCTGTCGTTCCTGATGACGACCAGCCTGCACAACCGGGTGCTGTTCGCCGAGAACTGGGGCGGCGTCGCGATCGGCGTGCTGATGGTCTGGACGTTCTTCCTGCCGCTCGGACGCCGCTATTCGGTGGACGCGATCCGGGCCAGCCTGCGCGCTCGGCCCGGCGAGACGCCGGCCGAGCTGGCCGCGGGCGTGCCACCGCCCGACACCCGCCAGACCACCTCGCTGGCGGCGCTGGGGCTGCTGCTGCAGATCGCCGTCATCTACTACTTCAACTGCGTCCAGAAGACCGGGCAGACCTGGCGGACCGGGAGCGCGGTCCACTACGTGCTCTGGCAGGAGCGGATCGTCACGATGCTGGGCCTCTGGATCCGCCAGCACGTGCCGGACTCGGCCCTGCGGGTGATGTCGCTCGGCACGATCTTCATCGAGGGGGCGGCGCCGGCCCTGGTGCTCACGCCGATCTTCTGGCGCTGGACGCGGTTCATCGCGGCGCTGCTGCTGTTCGGGCTGCACTTCAGCATCATGCTGATGGTGAACCTGGGGATCTTCTCGTTCGCCATGATGGGGTTCGAGCCATTCCTGCTCACCGACGCGCAGTGGCGCCTGTTCGGGCGCCTGGTGCCCAAGCGCGGGCGTGCGCGGACGGTCATCTATGACGCCGACTGCGGGGTCTGCTGGGCGACGGTTCGCGTGGTGGCGCGCATGGACGCCCATCACCGGATCCTCTGGATCCCCAGTACGGACGCCGCGGCGATCCCCGCGGGAGTCGACCGGGCTCTGCTCGAGCGGACGATCGTCGTGGTGGATCCGGCCACCAGCCGGCAGTGGACCAGGGCCGACGGGTTCCGGGAGATCTTTCGCGCGCTGCCGCTGGGCGGTCTCTGGTCCTGGCCGATGCGACTTCCCGGGATCCGCCAGCTGGCCAACCGGGCCTATGACCTGTTCGCGCGCAACCGCACACGCATCTCCACGTTCTTCGGGCTGGCGGCTTGCGGCGTGCCCACTCGGCCGGGCGCGCCGCGTGCCCTGGCAGGCCAGCAACCGCCCGCCACACCTTTGCGGGAGTGGGTGAGGGCGCGCGGCCCGCTGGTCCGCGAGCTGGGTGCCGGGCTGGCGATCGTGGTCCTCACCGCCGAGGTTTTGGTCGCCAACTGGGCCGTGCCGCCCTGGCTGCGGGTGAAGCGCCGTCCCGAGTGGATGGTGGCGGCCATCATGTACCCGCACATCTTCGAGGGGTGGTCGCTGTTCGCGCCCGAGGCGCCGCTGACCGACGAGTCGGTCGCGGTCGACGCCGTGACCAAGGATGGGCGTCACGTCGATCCCTTCAACCAGGCGGTGAGCCGCGTGGCGGCGCTGCCGGTGACCGACGTCCCGGTCCGGCTGGGGAACGACTCGTTCTGGTGCGACTACTCGCTGCGGATTCCGGAGACGGGCGAGTTGCACCAGGCGTTCCTCGAGTGGCTGCTGCGCTACCCGGAGCGCACCGGCCATCCGAACGACGAGATCGTCAAGCTGACCGCCTACGTCGTCGAGCACGACAGCCCGCCGCCCGGACAGACCCACCCGACCCGACAACGCAGGCGCATTTTCCTGCACTGGCCATGACTCCACCCGCGACCGCCCCCGCGCCGAAACCAAGGCTCCGGACCCGCCTGGCGCGAGCCTTCGTCCGAAGCTACCTGACGATGGACGCGCGCAGCGCGGCGCTGGGGCGCGTGGCGCTGTCGATCGTGCTGCTCGCCGATCTGTTGCGGCGCGTCCCGGTGCTGCGGCTCTTCTACTCGAACGAGGGGCTGCTGCCGAACCACACGCTGCTCTGGCGGCCGCCGACCCAGTGGATGTTCTCGTTCTTCTTCCTGGCGTCGCTGCCCGAGGAGGCGGCGCTGGGGTTCGTGATCTGCGGGCTGGTTTACCTGGCGCTGCTGGTCGGCTGGCGGACGCGCCTCATGCGGTTCCTGGCGCTGGTCTGCCTGATCAGCCTGCACGCGCGCGTGACGCTGGTCGAGAACGGCGGCGACTGGACGCTGGGCGAGCTGGCGCTGTGGGCGGCGTTCCTGCCGCTGGGCCGCCGATTCTCGGTCGACGCGCTCCGCGACAGCTTGCGACGGCGCAAGGAGAACACCGCCCAGCAGCTGGTGGGCCCTTTTCCAGACCCGGTGACCACCGCCGGCGGCGATCCGAACCGGATCGTCTCGCTGGCGGCGTTCACGATCGTGCTGCAGCTGGCGATCTCGTACTTCTTCAACGCCGCCCACAAGGGCGGGCCGACCTGGATGCACGGCTCCGCCGTTCACTACGTCCTCTACCAGAACCGGATGGTCACCTGGTTCGGCGTCTGGATGCGGCCGCACATGACGATGGGCCTGTCGCGCGTGCTGTCTTACGCGGCGCTGGGGACCGAGGCGGTGCTGCCGTGGCTGATCCTGTCGCCGTTTCAGCGGGTCTGGACCCGGCGGGCGGCGATCCTGGCGATCATCGGGCTGCACAGCAGCTTCCAGCTGTTCATCAACCTGGGGATCTTCTCGTGGGCGATGATCGGCTACACGCCGTTCCTGCTGACCTCCGCCGACTGGGACCTGTTCGGGCGCATCGCCCGGCGCAGTCGCCGGCATCTCACGGTCTACTTCGACGCGGGGTGCGGCGTCTGCTTCCAGATCGCGCGCATCGGGGCGCGGATGGACGTCTTCCACCGCATCCACTGGGTCTCCAGCTACGAAGTGCCCGAGGATGCCCAGCGGAGTCCATCGCGGGAGGGCTCGGGAACCCTCTCAGGGCCCCCGAACTCGATCGACTCGATCAACTCGATCGACCTTTCCCAGGATCTTCTCTCCAAGACCATGGTCGTGGTCGACGATCGCACCGGCAAACGAGCCATGCGCTCCCGGGGCTTCGCCTGGGTCCTCCGCGCCCTCCCGCTGGGCATCATCTGGTCCCTCCCCCTGCGAATCCCCGGCGTTCGCTTCCTGGCGGACCCCCTCTACAACGCCTTCGCCGCCCGCCGCGCTACCGTCTCCACCTGGCTCGGCTACGCCGCCTGCGCCGTTCCGGCCCGAAGCCGGAAGCCGGAAGCCGGAAGCCCCGAGCTCGCCCCCGATGCGCCGCTCACCCCCGACCTGTCGGCCGCCCCGCTGTATGTCCCGGAGGTTTCCGCCGAGTCAAGGACGCCGTTCCGGGCCTGGCTGGGGCGAGGCGCCTGGATCCTGCGCGAGGGGGCCGTGCTGGCGATGCTGATCACGCTGGTCAACGAGGTGCTGTTCATCAACCCTGCCGTGCCGAAGCCGCTGCGGTTCGACGAGCCCCTCTGGGTCAAGCGCCTGGTGGCGTACCCCCGCCTGATCCAGGCCTGGTCCATGTTCGCCTCCGACGCCCCGATGAGCGACGAGTCGATGGTGGTCGACGCGACGACGGCCGACGGGCGCCACCTCGACCCCTACAGCGAGGTGGCGGGTCGCTACCCCAGCCCGGGGCTGGACGGTATCCCCTCGCGGCTGGACAACGACTCGTTCTTCTTCAACTACTCGCAACGGTTGCCGGATCAGGCGGTCTACCACCAGGCCTTCATCGAATGGATGCTCCGCTACCCCGACCGGACCGGGCGGCCCGAGGACCGAATCGTACGTTTCGACGCTTACAAGGTGGAACAGGACAGCCCACCGCCCGGCGAGACCACGCCGCGAAACATTCGGCACACCAAGTTCCTGTCGTGGCCCTGACGCGCGGACGCGCGTGACGCTCAGGTTTCCATTTGGCCTCTCGACACTCGCCGCCGCCCCAACTAAAAAGGAGGGGTCATGGCCAACAGCTTCGGTAGTCGGGGCGTCCTCGAGGTCGGTAAACGCAAGTTCGAAATCCACCGCCTGTCTGCGCTGGAAAAGGCGGGGTTGAACCCGGGGCGGCTGCCCTTCTCGATGCGGGTGCTGCTCGAGAACCTGCTGCGCCACGAGGACGGCCGGTCGGTCAAGGAGGCGGACATCCGGGCGCTGGCCGGCTGGGACCCACAAGCCGAGCCGAGCTACGAGATCGCCTTCATGCCCGCCCGGGTTCTGCTGCAGGACTTCACGGGCGTCCCGGCGGTCGTGGATCTGGCCGCCATGCGGGCCGCCGTCGGCAAGCTGGGCGGCGACCCCAAGCGCATCAACCCGCTGCTGCCGGCGGAGCTGGTCATCGACCACTCGGTGCAGGTCGACGAGTACGGCAAGGCCGAGGCGCTGTCGCTGAACGCGCAGATCGAGTTCGCGCGCAACAAAGAGCGTTACGCCTTCCTGCGCTGGGGGCAGTCGGCGTTCCGCAACTTCGCCGTGGTGCCGCCCGACACGGGCATCGTCCATCAGGTCAACCTCGAGTACCTGGCGCGCGTCGTCTTCACCGCCGAGACGAACGACGCGCCGGCGCGCGCCTACCCCGACACGCTGGTGGGAACCGACTCGCACACCACCATGGTCAACGGTCTGGGCGTACTGGGCTGGGGCGTGGGCGGCATCGAGGCCGAGGCCGCCATGCTGGGGCAGGCGCTGTCGATGCTGATTCCGCAGGTGGTCGGGTTCCGCCTGCACGGCAAGCTGCGCGAGGGGTCGACCGCGACCGACCTGGTCCTGACGGTCACCCAGATCCTCCGCAAGGCCGGGGTGGTCGGCAAGCTGGTCGAGTTCTTCGGCCCGGGCGTGGCCGCGCTGCCGGTGGCCGACCGCGCGACCATCGCCAACATGGCGCCCGAATACGGCGCGACCTGCGGCATCTTCCCCATCGACGACGAGACGCTGCGCTACCTGCGGTTCTCGGGCCGCGCGCCGGCGCAGGTCGAGCTGGTCGAGGCCTACGCCCGCGAGCAGGGGCTGTTCCACGACGCCAACAGCAAGGAGGCGGTGTTCAGCAACGTGCTGGACCTGGACCTGGCGTCGGTCGAGCCGAGCGTGGCCGGGCCGAAGCGGCCGCAGGACCGCGTCAGCCTGTTCAAGACCAAGGCTTCGTTCGAGGAGGCGCTCCCCTCGCTGGTCAAGCCCAAGAAGAAGGGCGCCGCCACCACGGCCAGCGCCAGCCAGTCGACGTCGGTCGGGTTCGCGCCCAGCGCGCCGGCCGCCCCCGAGGTCAAGAACGGCTCGGTGGTGATCGCGGCGATCACCAGCTGCACGAACACCTCGAACCCGTCGGTGATGATCGCCTCGGGTCTGGTGGCCAAGAAGGCCGTCGAGAAGGGGCTCTCGACCAGGCCCTGGGTCAAGACGTCGCTGGCGCCCGGCTCCAAGGTCGTCACGGAGTACCTGGCCGAGTCGGGGCTGGCGCCGTTCCTGGACAAGCTCGGCTTCCAGACGGTCGGCTACGGCTGCACCACCTGCATCGGGAACTCCGGGCCGCTGCCGCCGGCGGTCTCGGAGGCGGTCGACGCGCGCGACCTGGTGGTCGCCAGCGTGCTCTCCGGCAACCGCAACTTCGAGGGGCGGATCAACCCCGACGTGCGGGCCAACTATCTGATGTCGCCGCCGCTGGTGGTGGCCTACGCGCTGGCCGGGCGCATCGACATCGACCTGGAAAAGGAACCGCTGGGCGAGGGGAACGGCAAGCCGGTCTACCTGCGCGACATCTGGCCGACCAACCAGGAGATCGCCGACACCGTGGGGCGCGCCGTGAAGCCGGCCATGTTCCAGAAGTCGTACGGGGTCGTGTTCGAAGGGGACGAGCGCTGGCGCAAGCTGGACGTGCCGCTCGGTGACACGTATGCGTTCGACGCGGCGTCGACCTACATCAAGCACCCGCCCTACTTCGAGGGGATGCCCAAGACGGCGTCCGCCACGGACGACATCAAGGGGGCCCGCGTGCTGGCGGTGCTGGGCGACAGCGTGACCACCGACCACATCTCACCCGCCGGCAGCATCAAGAAGGACGGACCGGCCGGGCAGTACCTGATCGCCCACGGCGTCGATCCCAAGGACTTCAACAGCTACGGCGCGCGGCGCGGAAACCACGAGGTGATGGTGCGCGGCACCTTCGCGAACGTGCGGCTGAAGAACCAGCTGGCGCCGGGCACGGAGGGCGGGGTCACGCGGCACCTGCCCGACGGCGCCGGCATGTCGATCTTCGAGGCCAGCGAGAAGTACGCGGCCGAGAAGGTTCCGCTGCTGATCCTGGCGGGCAAGGAGTACGGCTCGGGCTCGTCGCGCGACTGGGCCGCCAAGGGGCCGCGCCTGCTGGGCGTTCGCTTCGTCATCGCGGAGAGCTATGAGCGCATCCACCGCAGCAACCTGGTCGGGATGGGGATCGTTCCGCTGCAGTTCAAGGCGGGCGAGTCGGCCGCGTCGCTGGGGCTGACCGGCGAGGAGGTGTTCGAGACGGTCGGGCTGCCGGAGCTGCTGGCGTCGGGGTTCTCGGGCGGACGCGAGCTGACCGTGCGGGCCACGGCGGTGGACGGCCAGAGCAAGGAGCTCCGCACGGTGGTCCGGATCGATACACCGCAGGAGATCAGCTACTACCAGCACGGCGGCATCCTGCACTACGTCCTCCGCCAGCTGGCGGGCACGGCCTAGTGGACCCGGACCCGGCAATTTGCACCTGGGGTCTGGAGGGGGCAGGCTGCGCACGAAATGATTGAAGCGGTCAGCGGCAGCGCGCTGTTCCCGGCGCGGCTGCAGAAGAAGCTGGCGGCCATCCGCCGAACCAACCCCGGCGCCCGCACGCTGACGGGGAGCTACCTCCACTTCGTCGACCTCGAGGGCGAGCTGTCGGACGAAGAGACGCGGATCCTGGGCGAGCTCTTGCGTTACGGGCCGACCCCCAGCGGCGCCGGCGGCAAGGCCACGGTCGCCTCGGGGCGCAGGCTGATCGTGGTGCCGCGCATCGGCACCATCTCGCCCTGGTCTTCCAAGGCGACCGACATCGCCCACGTCTGCGGGCTCACCCGGGTCCGGCGCATCGAGCGCGGCATCAGCTACGTGGTGGTCGGCGAGACCGCCGACGAGGCCGGCGTGGTGCGGGCCCTGGCCGATCGCATGACCGAGTCGGTGCTCGATCGAGTCACCGACGGCCACCGCCTGTTCGAGCACGCGCCGCCCCGGCCGCTGGCCCGCGTGGCGCTGGGCGCCGACGGCGCGGCGGCCCTGGCGCGCGCCAACCGGGAGCTGGGGCTGGCGCTCTCGCCCGACGAGATCGCCTACCTGGTCGAGGCCTATCGCAAGCTGGGCCGCGAGCCGACCGACGTCGAGCTGATGATGTTCGCGCAGGCCAACAGCGAGCACTGCCGGCACAAGATCTTCAACGCCGACTTCATCGTCGACGGCGTCAAGCAAGACCGCTCGCTGTTCCAGATGATCAAGCGGACGACCGAGGCCAGCCCGGGCGGCGTGCTGTCGGCCTATCGCGACAACGCCGCCGTCATCGAAGGGTCGGTGGCCGGGCGTTTCGCCCCCGATTCGGCCACCGGCATCTACGCCGCGCACCGCGAGCCGGTGCACATCCTGATGAAGGTCGAGACCCACAACCACCCGACGGGCATCTCGCCCTTTCCGGGCGCGGCCACCGGCTCGGGCGGCGAGATCCGCGACGAGGGCGCCACCGGCCGCGGGGCGCGTCCCAAGGCCGGGCTGGTCGGCTTCTCGGTCTCGAACCTGCGCATCCCCGGCGCGATCCGCCCGTGGGAGCGCCCGCCGTCCAAGCCCGACCGGATCGCCAGCGCGCTGGACATCATGATCGAAGGGCCGCTGGGTGGCGCGGCCTTCAACAACGAGTTCGGGCGGCCGGCGCTGTGCGGGACCTTCCGCACCTTCGAGCTGGAGGTGGGAGGTGCCACCGGGCGCGAGGTGCGCGGCTACCACAAGCCGATCATGATCGCGGGCGGCTTCGGCAACGTCCGCCCCGAGCAGGTGAAGAAGGCCGACATTCCGGCGGGCGCGCTGCTGATCGTGCTGGGCGGTCCGGCCATGCTGATCGGTCTGGGCGGCGGCGCGGCGTCCTCGCTGGCCTCGGGCGCCTCGGCCGAGGACCTGGATTTCGCGTCCGTGCAGCGGGACAACGCCGAGATGCAGCGGCGTTGCCAGGAGGTGATCGACCGCTGCGCGGCGCTGGGCCCGCTGAACCCTATCCTGTCGGTGCACGACGTCGGCGCGGGGGGCCTGTCGAACGCGCTCCCCGAGCTGGTGAACGACAGCGGTCGCGGCGCCCGCTTCGCGCTGCGCGCGATCCCCAGCGCCGAGCCGGGGCTGGCGCCGCTGGAGATCTGGTGCAACGAAGCCCAGGAGCGCTACGTGCTGGCCATCGCGCCCGAGCGGCTGCAGGTCTTCGCCGGCCTGTGCGCGCGCGAGCGCTGCCCGCACGCCGTCATCGGGCAGGCGACCGGCGACGGCCAGCTGGTGGTCACGGACGCGCTGGCCCAGGGCGGTCCGAACGAGAAGCCGATCGACCTGCCGCTGTCGGTGCTGCTCGGCAAGCCGCCGCGGACCACGCGCGAGGCGGCCCGCGTCCCGCCGGCGGTGGCGCCCTTCGCCACGTCGGGCATCGATCTGGCGGAGGCGCTCCGCCGCGTGCTGCGGCTGCCCACCGTCGCCGACAAGACCTTCCTGATCACGATCGGCGACCGCACGGTGGGCGGCATGTCGGCGCGCGACCAGATGGTCGGGCGCTGGCAGGTGCCGGTCGCCGACGCGGGCATCACCACCGCCGGCTTCGACGTGACCACCGGCGAGGCCATGGCCATGGGCGAGCGGGCCCCCATCGCGCTGCTCGACGCGGCCGCGTCGGCGCGGATGGCGGTCGGCGAGGCGATCACGAACATCGCGTCGGCGCCGATCGCCCGCCTCTCGGACGTCAAGCTGTCGGCCAACTGGATGGCCGCCGCCGGCGTCCCCGGCGAGGACGCGCGGCTCTACGACGCGGTCCGGGCGGTCGGCCTGGAGCTGTGCCCGGCGCTGGGGATCGCGATCCCGGTCGGGAAGGACTCGCTGTCGATGCGCACCGGCTGGACGGCCGACGGACAGGACCAGGCGGTGACCGCGCCGCTGTCGCTGGTCGTCACCGCGTTTGCGCCGGTCACCGACGTGCGCCGCGCGCTGACGCCGGAGATCCCGGCGGAGATCGAGTCGGCCGCGCTGCTGCTGGTCGACCTGGGAGTGGCTCAGAACCGCCTGGGAGGCTCGGCGCTGGCCCAGGTTCACGGCGCGCTGGGGACGGTGGCCCCGGACCTCGACGACCCGGCGCGGTTGGCCGGCTTCTTCGCCGCGGTCCAGGCGGCCAGCGCGGCGGGCTTGCTGGCGGCGTACCACGACCGCAGCGACGGCGGCCTGATCGTGACGTTGCTGGAGATGGCCTTTGCCAGCGGCTGCGGCATCGACGTGGACGTCACCGCGCTGGGGCGCGACGGCCTGGCGGCCCTGTTCGCCGAGGAGCTGGGGGCCGTGCTGGCGGTGCGGCCGGGCGACGTCGCCCGCGTGGTCGAGCTGTTCGGCCGCCACGGCCTGACCCTGGCCCTCCGGCGCATCGGCACCGCGCGCGCCGGTGACGACCGGGTGATCGTGCGGCGCGCCGGCAAGGTGATCCTGGACGAACGGCGCCCGGTGCTGCGCGGCATCTGGTCCGAGACGACCCACGCCATGCAGGCGCTGCGCGACGATCCGACCTGCGCCGACGAGGAGCAGGCGTCCCGCCTGCGCGCCGACGACCCGGGCCTGTCGGCGCACCTGACGTTCGAGATCGACCAGGAGACCGCCGCGCCGGCGCGCGCGCGCGGCAGGACCCGCCCGCGGGTCGCCATCCTGCGCGAGCAGGGCGTGAACGGGCAGATCGAGATGGCGGCCGCGTTCGACCGCGCGGGCTTCGAGGCTGTCGACGTCCACATGACGGACTTGCTGGGCGGCGCGGCCGACCTGTCCGGCTTCAAGGGGCTGGCCGCGTGCGGCGGCTTCTCTTACGGGGACGTGCTGGGCGCCGGCCTCGGCTGGGCCAAGTCGATCCTGTTCCACGCGCGGACGCGCGAGACCTTCGCCGCGTTCTTCGCGCGTCCCGACACGTTCGCCCTCGGCGTCTGCAACGGCTGCCAGATGATGTCGGCCCTGAAGGAGATCATCCCGGGGGCCGGCGCCTGGCCGCGCTTCGTCCGTAACCGGAGCGACCAGTTCGAGGCGCGCCTGTCGCTGGTCGAGATCGCGCGCACCCCGTCGATCCTGCTGGCCGGGATGGAGGGTTCGCGCATCCCGGTGGCCGTCTCGCACGGCGAGGGGCGCGTCGAGTTCCCGTCCGACGGCGCCGCCGCCCAGCTCGAGGCTTCACAGCTGGTGGCCGCGCGCTTCGTCGATCACGACGGCCGCGCCACCGAGCGCTACCCCGAGAACCCCAACGGCTCGTTCCACGGCATCACCGCCGTCACCACCACCGACGGCCGCGTCACGATCTTCATGCCTCACCCCGAGCGCGTGTTCCGCACCACCCAGCTCTCCTGGCACCCGGCAGGGTGGGGCGAAAACAGCCCCTGGATGCGCCTGTTCCAGAACGCCCGCGCCTGGGTGGGGTAAGAGAACCGGGCCTCACCCGGCGAGAATCCCATCTGCGCCTCTCCACGAATGGAGAGGCCGGCCCGCAGCGCCAGGAGAGGTCCGGTCCGCTCCACTCCTACTCATGCGGGCGCCACGTAAAAGCATCCACCAGCACCGGCGCTCGCGCCCCCGCGACCGGATCGGCCGAGCCGATGCACCAGCCGTCGACGCCGCGGCCGTCGGCGCGGATCCGCAGGCGCACGAAGTGCTTGAATCCCGGGTGGTCCAGCGTGGTGAAGGCTTGCAGGTGCTCGTGGCCGCGCCAGGTGAGGATGGACAGGAAGCCGCCGAACACCAGCGCGCCGCCGATGACGGCGACGGCCCAGGCCACCAGACCGACCAGCGCGGTGGGCGTCGACCAGCCGACGCGATCGAACGCGGCGTAGACCGCCGCCGCGCCGCCGCCGGCGATCACCGCGGTCAGGCAGGCAGCGCCCAGCGCCAGCGGGGCGACCGACCACGAGCGCGTCACGCCGCCGATCAGCGCGTACACGGTGGCGGTGAGCAGCGTGGCGGCCAGCCAGACGCTCACGGCCACCCCGATGTGTGCTTGAAGCTGGTGGGTCAGGAGCAGGGCCAGGCCGTACAGCGCCGTCAGCCCCGCGTGCGGCAGGAGGCCGGCCCGGCCGCGCGCCACCGTCCAGGGCACCTGCCGCAGGATCGCCAGGCACTGCGCCCGATCCGGCCAGCTCACGGTGGGCCGCAGCCCTCCGGGCGCGATGCGGGTCGGGTGCAGGAAGGCGCCGCCGCCGCCGGCCGTGACCTGCAACAGCGGGCCGTGTTGCAGGCGCTCGTAGTGGTGGATGTCGCCCGTCAGCACGAACGTCTGCATCTGGTCGTCCAGCTGCAGGTGCGCCAGCATGTCGGTGCCGGTCGGGCTGGGCATGCCGAAGGCGAACACCGGATCGGGGAGCAGCAGCAGCAGCGCCGAGCCGGGCGCGGCGCCGTGGTGCCGGCGCAGGAACTCGGCCTGCGGTTCGTCGGGGCTGGTCAGCTGTCGGTCGACCGCCAGCAGCTCGATCCCGGGCGCGCAGGCCAGCGCGAAGTAGCTGCCCCCTTGAACGGGCGTGTAACCCGACAGGGCCAGCGCCTCGGGCTTGGGCACCGCCCGGTTGCGCACGAAGCGGCGCACCCATTCCAGGTGCCGCTGCAGGCGCGGCTGCGCGATCGCCTCGCGCCGCGGTTCGGCCTGCCCGCCGTCGAGGCGGCGCCGGAAGAGGCGCGCGAATCCGTCCAGCCCGTCGTACCAGTCGTGGTTGCCGGGGACGGCCAGGACCACCCGCGGGGTGGGGTCGGGCGGCAGCGCGGCCAGCACCTGATTCCAGGGGGCGACCACCCGGTTGGCGAGCTCCTTGACCGTGGCGACCGGGTACGCCGTGTCGCCGCCGAACATCAGGACGTCGCCGCGAGGCGCGTGCACCAGCCGCTCGGGCTGCTGGGGATCGGGCAGGTCGTAGGGGGCGAACAGCATGGTGGCGACCGCGCGGCTGACGTTCACGTCGTCGCCGGTGTCGGCGACGAAGTCCACGTAGACGTCGCGCCCCAGCGCCCCGGTCAGCGTGGCGGCGCCGGCGTCGCCGCCCAGCAGGCGCGCGATCCGGGCCAGCAGCTCAGCGGGCTCGTCCGGCGTCATCCAGGCGCGGCAGTCGATGTTCTGGGTGGCTATGGCCGCGGCGATCAGGTGGCGCAGGTGCCCCCAGAGCGATCGCGCGCCGAACCAGACGACCCCGTGCGGGCGCTCCTGGCCGCGCGTGAAGCGACGGAGCACGGTGCGCGATGCGCTCTCCATCGGGCTGCCAACCTGGCGCCGCCCGCCGCGCGCCACCAGTCAGCGCGCGTCGCAATCCGACCGGTCTACGCCTCAGACGACGTCGGACTCTGGCGCCGGGCCGCTCCCCTCGCCGGAATGCGAGGAGGCCGTGCCGTCATGGTCGCCGGCGTGCAGCTTGCCCAGTATGCGGAGGAGGTCGTCGACGTTGACGGGCTTGACCAGGTGTTCGTCGAAACCGGCCTTTTCGCTGGCAGCGCGGTCCGCAGCCTGGCCGTAACCGGTCAAGGCGATGAGATACATGTTGGCGTGCCGCGCGCTCGCGCGGAGGCGGCGCGCCACCTCGAAGCCGTCCATGCCCGGCAGCCCGACGTCCAGGATGGCGATTGAGGGATCGACCTGGTCAATCAGCGCCAGTCCGGAGGCGCCGTCCTCGGCGGTCAAGCAGTCGAGGTTCTCGGTGGTCAAGAGCTCACACAACAGCTCGCGGCTGTCAGCGTTGTCTTCGACGACGATGATCTTGGAGCCCGCGGTGAGCGGCCGCCGTTCGATGACCGCCCCCGGGGCCGCCGAGGATGCCGCCTCGAGCGCCTGCGGCGCGCCGAGGGGAAGCCGAACGATGAACTCGCTTCCACAGCCTTCGCCTTCACTCTCGACGGCCACCGTCCCGCCGTGCATGCCGACCAGCGAGCGAACCAGCGTGAGACCGACCCCCAGCCCGCCTCCCGAGCGGTCGAGCGTCCGCTTGGACTGAACGAAGAGGTCGAAGATCGAGTCCTTCATGTCGCGCGGGATGCCGGCGCCGGTGTCCTTGATCCGGATGACCGCCAGGCCGTCTTCGGCCGACAGCGACAGCCGAACCTGGCCCCCGCCTGGCGTGTACTTGGCGGCGTTGTTGAGGAGGTTCGCCTGGATCTGCTGGAGGCGCGAGGCGTCGCCGTCGATCCAGAGCGGCGGCCCGTCGACGTCAGCCGTGAACGAAAGGCTGCGCGCAGCCATCAGGCCGGCGACCGATTCGGCGGCGTCGCGGGCCAGGACCCTCAGATCCACGATCTCCCGCCTGAGCTCGATCTTGTTCTGAGTCACCCGGCTCGCCTCCAGCAGATCGTCCAGGAGCCGGGCCATCTGCTCCGACTGCCGTTCGAGGATCTGCAGGAAGCGGCTGGTGTTGCCGGCCGAGGCACGGGACGATTTGAGGAGCGCGGTCGCGGTCACAATGGCCCCCAGGGGGTTGCGCAACTCATGGGACAGCATGGCCAGGAACTGATCGCGGCGGCGGACGCCGTCCTGGATCTTGTCCTCGGCGGTCTTCTGCTCCGTGACGTCGCGGAAGATCACCGCCATCCCGACAATTTCTCCCCCCGGATCCCGGAGCGGGAACCGGGTGACCCGATCCCAGTGGCGCTCGCCCCCAGGGGCCTCGCGCGGCTCGAGCCGCTCGTGCTGCATCTGACCAGTGCGGATCACCGTCTCGTCCTTGCGTTGGAGCGCCAGGGCCAGCTCTTGATTGGGCATGTCGAGCGCCGTCTTGCCAACGGCGGTGGCCGGCTCGGCCAGTCCCAGGCGGGCCGCCATGCTGGGATTGACCCGGATCATCCGGCCCCGCGCGTCCTTGAAGTAGATGGCGTCGGGAACTGTCGAGAGCAGGCTGTTGAGCAGGTAGCGCTCGTGGAACAGGGCGTCCTCGGCCGCCTTGAGCCCGCCCACGTCGATGAGGGTCAGCACCACGCCCGCGATCGTCCCCTTGGCTCGATACGGGAGGATCCGCGAGAAGAAGTACTTGCCGTCGCTGTCGCGCAGCTCGCGCTCGACCGGCTTGCCGCCAGCCAGCACCTGCTTGAGGTCCTCGGTCAGCGTGGGGTGGCGCAGCCGATGAACGAACGTTTCGATCGGACGGCCGATGTCGTGGGCGACCAGGTTGAACGCGTCGGCAACCTGGGGCGTGAACTTGCGGATGTGAAGCTGCTGGTCCAGGAAGATCGTGCCGATCTCGGTGCTGGCCAGGAGGTTGTCCATGTCGTTGGTGACCTCGGTCAGCTCCGCGATCTTGCGCTGGTATTCCGCGTTGACCGTGTAGAGCTCCTCGTTCACGCTCTGGAGCTCTTCGTTCGTGCTCTGGAGCTCTTCGTTGCTGGTCTGGAGCTCCTCGTTGGAGGACTGCAGCTCCTCGTTGCTGGTCTCGAGCTCCTCGATGGCCGACTGCAGGCTCTCCTTGGTGTGGGCCAGCTCGATCTCGAGGGCGCGCAGCTGGTCGCGCGAGACCTCGTCCATCTCGACCTGTTTGGCCGGCTTGGCCGATCCGACCGCCGGCTCTTCCATCGGCTCGAACGACACCAGGAGGTGAAGCGCGCCCCCGCGGGCGCCGACTCGCTGGATGGTGATCTTGTAGGGCGGGCTCGCCTCCCGCCCTTTCACCCGCACGTTGCGGTAGACGATCGCCGCGGGCTCCGCCAGGGCCCGCTTGAGGCCGCCCACCAGCACCATCTTCAGGTCGTCGGAGACCAGCTCCAGGACGTCCAGTCCCTGCCGGCCATCGCGGTGGCGCAGGAACTCGCCGGCCCCTCCGAAGGCGTGAATGAGCTCGGCCCGGTCGTTGATGAGCAAGCTGGGTGGCATGACCTTTTCCAGCAGGGCGTCGTAGGTGCCCAGCAGCTGGGACAGCGAGGTGCGCCCGGCCGACGCCTGAAAGGAGCCGGCCGGCGCACGCGGCAGGGCCAGCGACGCGGGCTGGAGGCGCGTGTCGACAGGAATGCGGGCGTCGCTGCGCTTTCGGTAGATCCGCCAGTGTTTGTCGAGGGTCTCGTAGCCACGTCCGAGAGGCCCGACCGTTTCGCTGGGACCCAGGAAGAGAAGCCCCTGGCGATTGAGCGCGAAGTGAAAGAGCGACAGAACCTTCTGCTGCGCAGCCGGCTGCAGATAGATGAGGAGGTTGCGGCAGGTGATGAAGTCGATCCGCGTGAAGGGCGCGTCCTTGATGACGTTGTGTCGCGCGAACACGATCCGCTGGCGCAGGTCCGGGGTGACCTGAAACTTGTCGCCATGACGGGTGAAGTATCGTGCCAGCCGCTCGTCGGAGACGCCGGCCAGCGACTCTTTGCTGTAGATGGCCCGGGTCGCGTGCTCCAGCGAGCCCTGGTGGACATCCGTGGCGAAGATCTTGATCGGCCGTTCGCCGAGCTTGGCCATGAGATCCTCGAGCAGGATGGCCAGCGAGTAGGCCTCCTCGCCGGTGGCGCAGCCGGCCACCCAGAAGCGCAGTGGCGCGTCGAGAGGCTCGCGGCGCAGGAGCTCGGGGAGCACCCGCTCTTCGAGGGCCTGAAAGGCCTGCTGGTCTCGGAAGAAACGGGTCACTTCGATCAAGAGATCCCGGTAGAGGATGTCCAGCTCGGAGCGCTCGCCCTTCAACCGGCGCACGTACTCGTCGATGTCCTGCGTGCGGGCCAGCGTCAGCCGCCGCTCGATCCGCCGGGTCACCGTGCTCGGCTTGTAGTGCGTGAAATCGATCCCGTACTCCTCTTGGAGCATGCGATAGACCTCGCCCACCCCGACCACCGGAGCCTCCTCGATCGGCCCGCGAGCGGCGGACTGCGCCTGGTTGGCGGCGTGCTCGGCAAGGAGGTGCGGCATCTCCTGCGGCGGCAAGACCCAGTCGGCCAGGCCCGACTCGGCGGCCGCCCGGGGCATGCCGTCGAACTGCGCGCTCTCGACATCCTGGACCACGACCAGGCCACCGGCCGCGTGGATGTCAGCGATCCCGCGCGACCCGTCGCTCCCTCCGCCCGAGAGCACCACCGCGATGGCCCTGGGCCCGCAGTCCTGCGCCAGCGAGCGGAAGAAGACGTCGATGGGCAGCGTCCGTTCTTGCTGGCGATCCTGTTCGCTCAACAACAGCCGTTCGCCGGAGATGATCATCTCCTTCTTGGATGGGATCAGGTAGACGTGGTCTGCTTCCACCGGCATTCCATCTTCGACCAGGTGGATGGGCAGCTCGGTGTGACGGGCGAGGAGCTCGTCCATCATGCTCTTGAAGTCCGGCGAGAGGTGCTGGACCACCACGAAGGCCATGCCGGTGTCCTTTGGCAGGTTGTCAAAGAACTTCTCGATGGCATCGAGGCCGCCGGCGGAGGCGCCGATCCCGACGACGTAGGAGGGGACGCGCGCGCGATCTGGTCGAAGTTGAGGTGAGTCGTTCATGAGGCCGAATCCTCCAGACGCTTCGATCCGTGAACTCGGATCAACTGAAGCGTAAGCATTGGCCTCAGCGACCGGAACGGGAGGTCGATGCCAACTTGAGCGGTGAGGCTGGATTGCGACGGACCGTCGGGCGATCGGCGCGCACCTCTTGCCTACCGAGAGGCCGAGGTTACTTTTCACGCTTTGCTGCCCCGGCCTTCCAGATGAAACGGCCGACACCCAAGAATCGCCATGCCGTTGCCCTGGGCCGACTGGGTGGCGAAAAGGGCGGACCGGCCCGGGCCCAGTTGCTCACGGCTCGCCAGCGGCGGGCCATCGCCAAGCGGGCCGGCCTGGCGCGCGCCCGAGCGCAGTCGGCGACCGAGCGGTCGGAGCTGGCCCGCAAGGCGGCGCTCGCCCGCTGGTCGAAACCGCCGGTCGCCTGATCTCCGGCTCAGGGGCCGGGGCAGGACTTCTTGTCGGCGGGGAACCAGAGCGTCGTGGCCTCGCTGCAGGCTTTTGCCTGACGCTCGGCCATTCGCTTGCTCCACTTGGCCTCGCCGCCGATCTTCACCGGCAGACACTTGCGCTCGGGGTCGCACGAGTACGCGGCCCAGCCGGCGCTGTCGCCGACGCCCAGCGCCAGCACGGTGACCGGGCCGATCGACGCCATGGGGATGGCGAGAACGAATGACTTCCCCAGCTCGGGGAAGCCGCTGCCGATCGCGGTGTCCGCGCACTTGCGGGTCTCTTCGGCCGTCACGTCCTTTGCCGTGATTCCCTGGCCCCCGCGGTCGACGCAGGGTTTGACGTTGCGCATGGGCCAGCTCTCCAGCCCCAGCGCTTTGCTGACCGCGATGATGGATGCCATCATCTGCTTCGAGACCTCGGGCGCCAGCTTGCCGGGCGTCGCCGAAGGGGCTTCCGGTGCGGCCGCGAGCCAGGCCATGAGGACGATCGCTCCCGTCATGCGCGGAGTCTCGCACAAAGTAGACGCTAGGCGCACATCTACAAAATTCTGCGCCGTGAAGGTTTTTTGACGAAGTGGGCCGGTCTTGCCCCCCATTGCTACTGACAGGGTGGGTGTCTCGCCGCCCAGGAGGACCAAATGTCCAAGGGTCGCTTCGTACCGCTTATTTTGCTTTGTGCAGCCGCCTGCTCCCCCGGCGCCGGCAAGTCCGGCAGCGGCTCGGGCGGCAGCGGGTCCGGCAACAGCACGGGGACGGGCGGCGACACGACGGCCGGCAACGGGACCGGCGGCAGCGTCGACCCCGGCAAGGTGACGGTCCCACCCGCCCCGTTCATGCCGGCGGTGGCGGCGCCCACCTGCCGCAAAATCAAGGACCTGCTGGTGGGGCTCCCCTGCACGTCGGACGAGGTCGACTCCGTCCAGACGATGGGCGCGGCCGGCCTGCAGCAGCTGATCATCGGCTGGATGACCAGCCAGGCGGATCAGCCGCTGTTCAAGGCCAAGATGATCCCCTTCTTCCGCAACATGTTCCAGCAGGTCGGGTTCACGCCGACGCAGGACTTCAAGAACCAGCTCCTCCAGAACGGCGGCTTCGACTTTGGCCCGCTGGGCACGGCCGCCGTCGGCGACGACGTCTACGCCAAGCTGGTGCAGAACCTTCAGGACAGCTTCGCGCTGACCGCCTGGCAGATGGTGCAGGAGGGGACCGAGCCGTTCAGCGACGTCCTGACCACCACGCGGTTCTACATGACCACCGGGCTCATGAGCCTCTACACGCAGATCGAGATGCCCGACGACGAGCCGTACAACTTCAGCGGCGGGTTCAACACCACCACCAAGCTGCAGTGGAAGCTGGACTACGTGAACACCATCCCGCTCGCGGACGCGCTGAACCCGAGCAGCCCCAACTACATGACGTTCGATGACGAGAGGCCGGCCTCGTCGAACACCCGCGGCTTCTTGACGCCGACCTGCCAGGGCACCGGCGACACCGCCAGCGGGACGGCCCAGACGGTCGTGACGTTCGGCGGCGCCAGCAGCGGCAGCAGCGGCTTCTCGCGTCCGACCGGCGGCTACGCCCAGCTCTTCCAGCGCCTCATCGGCTACACGCCGCGCTACCCGTTCCTGGGCCAGCCCGAGTGCTGGGAGCACCCGTCGAAGCCGTACATGACCGACGCGGACGTGTCCGACTGGCGCTGGGTCACCATCGTCCCGAAGCAGTCGGGGGACAGCTACATCCAGCCTTACGATCTGCCCAGCCTGGAGAAGACCAACTCCATCA
>Ga0335083_10002122_pt1 | contig 26475 bp, 24 predicted proteins | sample Lox_Sample_42_FD_206716 | JGI IMG/M metagenome (GOLD analysis project Ga0335083, IMG submission 206716) | Soil microbial communities from Loxahatchee National Wildlife Refuge, Florida, United States - Lox_Sample_4.2 | ecosystem: Environmental > Terrestrial > Soil > Wetlands | place: USA...
AAACCCGCTCATCGAACGGGACATGAATCGCTGCATTCACTGCGGCAAGTGTGCCAGAATCTGTGACGAAATTGTCTCCTTCGGTGCCTATTCGTTCCTGAACCGCGGTCTTGAGGCGAAGATTGGTACCGAGTTCGATGGCCCGCTCAACTGCGAATTCTGCGGTTCCTGTGTTTCCGTGTGTCCGGTGGGAGCTCTCCTTTCCCGGCCTTTCAAGTTCAAGGCTCGCTGGTGGGCACTGAACAAGGTCAAGACAATCTGCTCGTACTGCGGCACCGGCTGCCAGCTGACCCTTGGAATCAAGGATAACAAGGTTCTGACCACCATTTACGATGAAAATCAGGGGTTCCATAATGGCCAGCTCTGCACGCGGGGAAGGTGGGGATACCAGTTCGTCAACAGCACCCAAAGGTTAACAGCCCCACTCGTAAGGAAAAACGGCAATCTGGTGGAAGCAACGTGGGATGAGGCCCTCACTCTTGTCGCCCAGCGACTCAAGGAAGCGAAAGCCGCGCCTGACACCGCTGCCGGTCTCGTAACCCCGCGTCTCACCAACGAAGAACTTTACCTCTTCAAAAAGCTCATAACGGAAACCGTAGGAAGCGGCAATATCGATCATTCTGCCGGATATGCCCACAGCGCCCTGACAGACGGGGCAGCAGCAAGCCTTGGCTATCCTGCCTCTCCGTCAGTCATCGCCGATATCCAGAAATCCGATCTCCTGCTTGTCGTGAAAAGTGACACATATGAAACCCATCCGGTCATCGGCTTCGAGATCAATCTCGGGGTTAAGCGCAAGGATGTGGACTTGCGGATTGTGTCGGACAAGCGAGGGAAATTATCGAGACTTCCCAAGGCAAACACCTATGTCCATCGCCCTGGCACTGAAATCGCTTTCTTCAATGCAATGGCCAGGTTCATTATCGACAGCAACCTCATGGATTCCGGAGCGTCCGCAATCGAGGGTTTCGCACAACTGAAGAAAAGCCTCGAGACGGTTACCGTCGAGAGTGCGGCCGATACGTGCGGAGTCGCGGCGGAGACCATTACTTCCCTGGCCAGTGACTACGCGAAGACGGAAAAGGCACTAATTCTTCTGCCGACTGGACTTGCCTATCCGGGACATAATGCCGAGTTGGCCAAGGCACTTCTCAATCTGGCTCTTCTTACCGGAAAACTTGGCAAAGAAGGTTGCGGTATTCTCATCATGGGGGAAAAGAACAACAGCCAGGGTGCTGCAGACCTCGGACTCTATCCTCGTGGCGCGGGGAAGGGTGCCAATGCAATACTGGATGGATGTCTCGCCGGTTCCATCAAAACCCTCTACATTGCTGGCGAGAACCCGGTCATATCCTATCCTGACAGAAAACGGACCGAAGCTGCCCTCGAAAAAGTCGATTTTCTGGTGGTGCAGGATCTATTCCTCACCGAGACGGCGGCGATGGCCGACGTGGTGCTGCCTGCCTGTTCCTTTGCGGAAAAGGATGGAACATATACGAGCGTGGGTGGGGCGGTGCAGCGTGTCAACCGGGCCATCAAACCGCTTGGTTCTGCATGCTCTGATTTTGAAATCCTGAACAGACTCAGGACCCTTGTAGATCAAGGAGCAACTCCGTACGCGGGCGTGTCATCTGTGTTTGACGAATTGGCTGCCCATGTTCCTGGATATGAGGGCCTGTCACACGCGGTCCTGGGGGTTGACGGTGTAATTCGGCCGGTCAGCGGCAAGAACTGTTTCGTACCCGCTATGTTTGCGATGCCCACTGCCGAGGCAGGCAAGGTAGCCCTTGTTACCGGTAGCGCCCTCAATCACTGCGGTACCCTGTCTCTTTACGGTGAAGGCCCGATGCATGTGTGCCCCGAGGGTTACCTCGAGATAAGCCGTGAGGATGCTGCCACGTGGCAGATCAAAGACGGCGATAGTGTTACAGTGAAGGGGGCAGCTGGTGAGGTGGCACTCAAAGCAAAGGTCGGTTCCAGGCTTCCCAAAGGTGTCGTGTTTGCACCCTACCACTTTGCTGGGTCGTCTATCAATACCGTGGCCACAGGCGCCGCCGTGACATGGGTCACGATTACCAAGTAACCGCGGCACACGCCGCACACGGACAGGAATTCCTTACCACTCTAAGAGGAAAGAGGGACAGATGGAAGCGTTACTTCAGTTAGGATGGCCATTTTACGTTGCCATGGTGCTCAAGGTGCTCGTTGCCTTCGTTTTCGTGCTGCTGACGGTGGCCTATGCAACCTATGCGGAACGAAAGCTTATCGGCTTCATGCAGGTCCGCCTCGGACCCATGCGGACAGGCTGGTACGGACTGCTGCAGCCGATAGCCGACGGCCTGAAACTCTTCTTCAAGGAAGAAGTGATTCCGACCCAGGCGAGTAAATTTGCATTTCTCCTTGCACCGCTCATCGCGCTCGTTCCGGCCTTCATATCTTTTGCCGTCATCCCCTTCGGCGATACCATCACGATAGGGGGCTACAAGATCCCGCTGCAGATCGCGGCGTTCTCCGACAATTCCGGGAATGTTCTGGATGTCAATGTCGGGGTTCTGTATATCCTCGCGATGGCTTCGGTGGGGGTCTACGGAATAGTCCTCGCGGGGTGGTCCTCCAACAGTAAATATTCGTTGCTGGGTGGCCTTCGATCTTCGGCTCAGATGATCTCCTATGAGTTGGCTGCAGGCCTCGCCATCGTATCGGTATTCATGCTGTCAGGATCGCTGTCGCTGCAAAAAATCGTTGCAGACCAGGCCGGCGGAGCGTGGTACGCTTTCAAGCAGCCACTGGCATTCATCCTCTTCTTCATTTGCTCCATCGCGGAAATAAACCGTACCCCCTTTGACCTTCCTGAGGCAGAAACAGAGCTGGTATCAGGTTTCTGCACCGAGTACTCCAGTATGAAATATGCCATGTTCTTCATGGCGGAATATGCAAACATGGTTACTGTTTGTGCGGTTACCACCACCCTGTTCCTTGGCGGTTGGCACGGCCCGCTGACCGATACGTTCCCGATCCTCGGTCCCTGTTACTTCATAGCCAAAGTGTACTTCTTGATATTCACCTGCATGTGGATCAGGGCTACCTATCCGCGGTATCGCTATGACCAGTTGATGAGACTGGGATGGAAGGTCTTCCTACCTCTTACCTTGGTGAACATAGTTGCTACCGGAATTGTGGTGACATTTACCGCTTAAAAAAAAGCTGAAGAGGATACCCCTATGATAATGCCCCTGTTAAACGGACTTAAAATAACCTTTTTGCATATGTTCAAGAAGACGGTCACTCTGCAGTATCCCGACGAGCGACCGAACGTTGCTCCGAGGTTCCGAGGCTTGCACGCCCTCAACGTCAGCCACGACAAGGCGAAATGCGTAGCGTGCTATCTCTGTCCGACAGTGTGCCCAGCGAAATGCATCACGGTCGAGGCGGGTGAAGACGCGAACCATGACAAATATGCCGAGCGGTACGAAATTGATATGCTGCGCTGCATCTTTTGCGGGTATTGCGTTGAGGCCTGCCCGGTGGATGCCATCAGGATGACCCAGACATTCGAACTGGCCAACTACAAGCGGGAAGATTTCGTTTTCGTCAAAGAAAGACTCTTAGAAAAGAAATAAAGGAGCAGCAATGGAAACCTTCTTCTTCTTCATCGTAGCCCTTGTCGCGGTGCTGGCAAGTATCCTGGTTGTTACCTGCCGAAATCCCATAAACAGCGCACTTTCCCTGATCATGACCTTCTTCTGCCTTGCGACACTCTATGTCATGCTCGATGCGCCATTTATGGCCGCCATCCAGGTGATTGTCTATGCAGGGGCAATCATGGTGCTCATTGTTTTCGTCATCATGCTCCTCAACCTGCGCGCTGAGTCCGGCAAGCGATACACCCATGCGATAGTTATGGGCGGGGTCATTGCGTTCCTTACCCTGTTTGAAACCGCTTATTTCCTTATGAGAAGTGCGCCGGTCTTGAAAAGCGGCACCATCACCCCGGAACTTGTTACAGCCACCGGGCACACAGAACTGATTGCCAAGTCGATGTTTACAGAGTTTCTCCTTCCCTTCGAAATTACGTCACTGCTCCTGCTGGTAGCAATTGTCGGGGCTGTTGTACTGACCAAGAAAAAAATCTAAGAGAGCCGGGGTACAGCAATGGAATTAAACTACTATCTTATATTGAGCGCCATCCTCTTCTCCATCGGCACTCTTGGGGTGTTGGTCCGGCGCAATGCCATTGTGATCTTCATGTGCGTTGAAATGATGCTCAATGCAGTCAACCTTACATTCATTGCTTTATCGAAGTACCTGGGCAACATGGACGGCCAGATATTCGTTTTTTTCGTCATGACCGTAGCTGCAGCGGAAGCGGCAGTGGGTTTGGCGCTCATGATTGCCTTCTACAAAAACCGCGAATCAATCGATGTGGAAGACATAACGCTCATGAAACTGTAAGGATCTACCTAGAATCAATATTCAGAAGGAGTCTGTGATGCTTGAATACGTCTGGCTGATTCCCTTATTTCCCCTGATTGGCGCCGTCTTTAACGGGCTGCTGGGCAAGAAGATCAAGAACGAGGCTATAATTGGCGGTATCGGTACAGCCATGATGGTATGCTCGTTCATTGTCTCCTGCGGGATTCTCCTGCAATTGGTGGGGATGCCTGCAGAAGAGCGCGTCTTTCAGAAAGTAGTATTTTCCTGGATTCATGCCGGAAATTTCACAGCGGACATGGCCTTCCTCGTTGATCCCTTGTCGACGGTCATGATCATGGTCGTCACTGGTGTCGGCGCTCTGATCCACCTTTACTCCATCGGCTACATGCACGGTGAAGAGGGATTTTACCGGTATTTTTCATACCTGAACCTCTTCGCCATGTCCATGCTTCTCCTCGTCCTCGGCGCCAACATGCTTGTCATGTTCATCGGGTGGGAAGGTGTCGGTCTCTGCTCGTATCTCCTGATCGGATACTATTTCCACAAGAAGTCGGCAGGCGATGCGGCGAAGAAAGCCTTTGTCATGAACCGGGTAGGTGATTTTGGCTTCCTGATCGGCATGTTCACTCTTTACTGGTGGCTGGGGAGCAATCACAACGTCTGGACCATCAATTTCGTAGAACTGAAAACCGCGTCGAACCTCCTTCCGTACGGTGGAGTAGTTACGCTGGCCACTCTCTGCTTTTTCCTCGGTGCCACCGGTAAATCCGCCCAAATTCCTCTCTATACCTGGTTGCCGGACGCAATGGAAGGTCCTACACCGGTATCCGCCCTCATCCATGCCGCGACAATGGTAACTGCAGGTGTTTACATGATCGGCAGGATGAGTTTCGTCTTTGTCAAAGCACCGGAGACTATGATGGTAGTTGCCATCATCGGGGCGGCAACGGCAATTTTTGCTGCCACCATCGGCACGGCGCAGAATGACATCAAGCGAGTCCTTGCCTACTCCACGGTCTCTCAGCTCGGCTTCATGTTCCTGGCCATGGGCGTCGGGGCATTCACTGCTGGTATTTTTCACCTTATGACCCATGCCTTCTTCAAGGCCTGCCTGTTCCTTGGTTCCGGGTCAGTCATCCATGCCATGCACCACGCGCTGCATCACGGGCATCTCCATGACGACCCCCAGGACATGCGCAACATGGGTGGGCTTAGAAAGGTGATGCCGATTACATTCGTAACTTTCCTCGTATCAACTATTGCCATCGCCGGCATACCCGGATTTTCCGGCTTCTTCTCCAAAGACGAGATTCTCTGGCAGGCGTTCTCCAATCCCTTTCATGGCGGCCTCAATGTCTTTCTCTGGGGAACGGGGGCGGTTGCGGCATGCTTTACGGCGTTTTACATGTTCCGCTTGGTCTTTATGACCTTCTTCGGTGAGTGCCGGATTAATCCGAAGGTGAAGGACCATCTCCACGAGTCGCCTCTGGTCATAACCATCCCGCTGATGGTACTCGGCTTCCTTGCAGTGGTTGGTGGATACATCGGCATGCCGAAACTGCTCGGTATGCTTCCGAACTATTTTGAGCACTGGCTGGAGCCGGTGTTCGAAACTGCGAATGGCTACGCTCATACCTATGTCCATGTGGAAGAGTACGGTCACGCCTGGGAGTGGGGTTTGATGGGTGCCTCCGTCGTCATAGCGGTTTTCGGCATCAGCATCGCCTACGTACTCTATATTGCGAGCCCTTCTATTCCTGCCCGTTTTACTGCTGCCTTTCCCGCACTTCATCGGGCCGTTTTCAACAAATGGTATATCGACGAGCTGTACGACTTCCTCTTTGTCAACCCGTGCAAGGCCATCGGCACCTTCCTCTGGAAAGGATTCGATGTGGTTGTCATCGACGGTATCGTTGATGGGACTGCCTACGTCGTCAGGGGGTTCAGCGGCGTTCTTAGGAACATCCAGACAGGGTACGTTCATAACTATGCTTTAACCATGGCATTGGGCGTAGTGGTTATCATCGCCTTCTACATTTTCCACTAAGCGCAGATCATTCTTCACGGATGCAAAAGGAGCAGAGTAAATGAGCCAGATGCCTTTACTGAGCATAATGACTTTCACGCCGCTGGTCGGAGTATTGATTCTCCTCTTCATGAACAAGAACAGTCATGGAGCATTGCGGGGTGTGGCAATAGCAGCGTCCATAGTTTCATTCCTGGTTTCGCTGCCGTTGGTTGCAGGATTTCAGAACAACGCCGAATTCCAATTCACTGAAATGGTTCCTTGGATAGCATCCGGACCGTTTCACATGACGTACTACGTTGGTATCGATGGTATCAGCCTCTGGCTGGTCATTCTGACTACGTTCATCATGCCGATAGCAATACTTTCGACATGGACTGCTGTGGAAGAGAAGGTAAAAGAGTACATGATCTGCCTGCTTCTGCTGGAAGTAGGTATGCTCGGCGCGTTTATTTCCCTTGATCTCTTCCTCTTCTACATATATTGGGAAGTTATGCTGATTCCGATGTATTTCATAATCGGTATCTGGGGTGGTAAACAAAAAATTTATGCAGCCATCAAGTTCTTCATCTATACGATGGCTGGTTCGGTGCTGATGCTGGTTGCTTTGATCTTCCTTTACTTCCTCGGACTCAAAGGCGGGTTCCAGAATTTCAACATTACGAACTTTTACTCTCTGCACATAGACCCTTCAGTGCAGATCTGGCTCTTCCTTGCGTTCGCATTTTCCTTTGCCATCAAGGTTCCACTATTTCCCGTACACACCTGGTTGCCGTTGGCCCACACCGAAGCACCCACGGCCGGCTCGGTAATACTTGCAGCCATACTCCTGAAGATGGGCACGTACGGATACGTGAGATTTGCCATGCAGCTTTTCCCTGACGCTTCCGCGCAGTTCACACCTCTCATTGCAACGCTGGCGGTAATTGGCATCATCTACGCGGCATTGGTTGCCATGGTTCAGGAAGATGTGAAAAAGCTCGTTGCGTATTCATCAGTTGCCCATCTTGGTTTTGTTATGCTCGGTGTTTTTGCGCTCAACCAGCAGGGTATTGCCGGCGGCATGCTGCAGATGTTGAATCACGGTGTCTCTACCGGCGCACTGTTCCTTATCGTCGGCTTCATCTACGAGCGTCGCCATACACGCCTCATATCGGATTTCGGCGGTCTTTCCAAGCAAATGCCGATCTTTGCGACAATCTTTATGATAGTAACCTTTTCATCCATAGGACTCCCTGGGACGAACGGTTTTGTGGGTGAGTTTTTGGTTCTCATCGGCGCGTTTGAAAGCGGCCTTCGCTGGTACACGGTTATTGCCGCGAGCGGGGTCATTCTTTCTGCCGTGTACATGCTCTGGATGTTCCAGAGAGTTATGTTTGGCGAACTTACGAATCCGAAAAATCAGCAGCTTTCAGACCTCAATGGTCGTGAAATCGTGATCATGCTCCCCTTGGTGGCGCTTATCTTCATTATGGGACTGTATCCCAATCCCTTTATAGAAAAAATGACACCATCCATCGAAAAACTGATTCAGCAGAGTAAAGTCCGGCAGGTGGCCTATCAGCCGCCGCCTGTCACCATTCAAACTCAGCCAATGGTAAACGCTCCTGCCGAAGTAAAGTGAATATGACTCAGAATAGCCACCGGAGGATACTTTAGATGGAAACACTCGCAACCCCAGCCATAAATTTCGCCGCGATAATGCCGGAGACCATTCTGTCAGTCTTTGCCATGGCTCTCCTGCTGATTAATGTCTTTGTTCCCAGCGAACAAAAGGCCTATCTCGGCTATCTGAGTCTGATCGGCATCGTCGTCACGTTCTTTAGTATTATCAGTGGCTGGAATGCTCCCATGTCGATGCAGGAAGCCTTCAATGGTTCTGTGCTGCAAGATAACTTTTCCCTCTTCTTCAAGGGAGTTTTTCTCGTTTCGGCTTTTCTGACGATCCTGATCAGCGATCAGTACCTCAAGAGAGAAGGATGTAATCTCGGCGAGATCTATCCTTTGATTCTTCTCGCTACCGCGGGAATGATGCTGATGGCCTCCGGTACCGATCTGATGACAATCTTTCTGGGTCTCGAGGTACTGTCTGTTTCCTTGTACGTGCTCGCAGGATTTAACCGAGACAATCTCAAATCGAACGAGGCTGGCCTGAAGTACTTTCTTCTTGGTGCCTTTTCAACAGGGTTCCTCCTTTATGGTATGGCTCTGACCTATGGCGCCACCGGAACCACAAAAATTGGCAGGATTGCTGCGTATATTGCCGCCAACGGGTATGTAACCAACAATGTAATGCTGGTTGTCGGCATGCTCCTGATGGCCGTTGGCTTTTCCTTCAAGATTGCTGCGGCACCTTTCCATATGTGGACACCGGACGTATACGAAGGCGCTCCGACCCCCATTACAGCGTTTATGTCTGCAGGACCGAAGGCGGCAGGGTTTTCAGCATTTTTGCGGGTTTTCCTCATTGCTGTTCCGGCTCTGAAGGCTGATTGGTCGGCGCTTATCTGGATACTTGCCGTGCTCACCATGACGGTTGGTAATATTGTCGCCCTCTCCCAGGATAATATCAAAAGAATGCTCGCCTATTCCTCGATTGCCCATGCCGGTTATGCACTCGTTGGCTTTACAGCGGCCAATTCTGTGGGGACTGCGGGTATCCTCTTTTATATGCTTTCCTATGCATTCATGAACATCGGTGCTTTTGCCATCATTGTCCTTGTCGGCAAGAAGGGCGAACCGAACAACAACGTAGCGGACTATGCGGGGTTTGCGGCAAAGCATCCCGTCTTAGCCGTTTGCATGTCGATATTCCTTTTTTCCCTTGCAGGGATGCCCCCGACGGCCGGTTTTATCGGCAAGTTCTATCTCTTTTCTGGAGCCATTAAGGCCGGGTACGTCTGGCTTGCCATCATCGGCGTGCTCAACAGTGCGGCATCAGTCTATTATTATCTGAGGGTCATGGTATATATGTATATGAAGGCTCCTGAGGAAGACTTTGACTGGCTCAGGGTTACTCCCCCGATGGCTGCCTCTATCGTCATTTCTGTTCTCGGCGTCCTGATACCGGGTGCGTTCCCTGGCTACCTGCTCCAATTGGCTCAGAGAGCAATCAGTATGTAGGAAATTGTGTTGATATTGAATACAATGACCCTTCCGAGAATGCTCGGAGGGGTTTTTTTTAAGGTAAATTCACGTGGTTGCCATGCGTATGGGAGGAGGTTACAAGAGATGACGAACGATCTGATGAACTGGTCTAACCAGCAGCGATGCCAGAACGCAGTAGAATCGTTAGGGGAAAATGGATTCGCCGCTATCTATTGCAAGACCTCTCGACATGCCTTTGACTACATTGTGGACGCCGCATCGGGGTGTGCGTCAGTGGGATTTGGCGGGTCCTTGTCAATCAATGATCTGAAGATTGAAGAAGTGCTACGGAATACGGGGAAAGAACTGCTTATCCACGGGAAACCGGGGCTTAGTTTAGAGGAGCGCCTTTCGATCATGCGCCGGCAGCTGACGTGCGACCTATTCCTCACGGGGGCGAATGCGATTACTTTGACCGGGAGTCTCGTCAACATAGATGCCTCCGGCAACCGCGCCGGCTAAATGTTCTTTGGCCCTAAAAAAGTCATAGTCGTTGCCGGTCGTAACAAAGTGGTCGACGGTACGCCTGAGGACGCAATAAAGAGAGTGAAGGTTTGGGCAGCTGCGCCAAACGCGCGCAGGCTCTCGTATAATACGCCCTGCGCAATAAGAAAGATATCCAGGGATTGCGTCAAAAAGAGGGGTTCTTTCGAAAAACCATCGACCGCCCAGCTGCTGAGCCGTCGCTTTTCCTGAAACAACGAGCCCTACATGTATGATTTCGGCAGATTTCTCAAAGTAGCGCTTGACACGGTGCTTCCTCCCCTGTGCCACCTCTGTAAGGCAAGCATCCCGGATACGCGTGAGGAACTTCTCTGTGACCACTGCCTGGAAAAATGTTACCGGATACAATCACCACTGTGTCTTGTGTGCGGTATTCCGTTTCTGACCTCTCAAGGGATTGACCACGTCTGTGGCAGGTGCCAGACGGCGCCTCCACCATTTCGTGCGGCACGAGCGGCATTTCTCTATGAGGCGAGTGTCAAAGAGCTTATCCACCGGTTCAAATACGGGCACAAAGTTCTTCTGGCTCATCCGATTGGCTGTTTCATTGCGCGTTACCTGAGTGAGTTTGTCGTGGAAGTCGAACCCGACCTCCTCATGCCGATACCCCTCCATCGGACAAGGCTTCGTGAGCGGTGCTTCAACCAGGCTCAGCTCCTAGGCGAGGTCCTCGCCAAAATGTGGGATATTCCGCTTTCGATAGGGAACCTGCAAAGGGTACGTCAGACCGTTCCCCAGACAAACCTCACTGCCGACGAGAGAGCGCGGAACGTCCGGGGGGCCTTTGCGATGAGTGAACCGGCGCAGATACAGGGGAAGCGAGTTCTTCTGGTCGATGATGTGCTTACTACCGGCAGCACGGTGGCTGAATGCTCCCGTGTCCTGCACGCAGGTGGTGCCGAAGCCGTGTGTGTCGTAACCGCATGCCGGGCTGGTAGCTAGTGGCCCGTGCGGTTAATTCTTACCGTACAATTGCGGGCCTTTTGGCCCCTGGCTGTATTGCGGCTCCTCGGCATAGGCCCCGCTAGGCCTGCGTCGCCGCGCCGTGCCAGGAACCAAAATTCCTCGGAATTCTTGCGGTGAACTGACCGCACGGGACACTAGGTGCCAGACAGGATCATAAGGCAGGGGTATCAAAACCTTGCCTCAAATGAAAAGGTCATGGTAATATTTAGCAGCAATTCAAATGAATCGATGCCAGATACGGAAGCGATCCCCGGTTGTTTTCGACGAAGCTTCTCGGCAACGGCAGGCGAGAGGTAGTGCGATGTCTTTTACCGGAGACCTGGAACATCTCCCCATTGTCGATGTCATACAACTGCTGCACTCAACGAGAAAGTCCGGCATCCTCCGTGTCGGCAGCCGCAAAGGGGAAAGCCAGCTTGTTTTCAAGGATGGCTTTATCGTCAGTGCCAACCACCTGAATGGAGCCGTGCGCATCGGGAATATTCTTGTCGATCTTGGCATGATAGCACAGGAGGTCCTCGATCAGGCGCTTCTGGCGCAGAAAATGGCAGGCCCAGCGCGCAAGCCTCTGATTGTAACCCTGATAGAAAGGGAGATGGTCAAGGAGCAGGACGCCTATAGGGCGCTGGAGAATCTGATTGAGATGACTGTCGTGGAGATACTTACCTGGAAAAGAGGTACCTTCACCCTGGATATCATTCCCAAAGGCGTAGACGACGATTACCGGTACTACCCGGAAAAAATCAGCAGAGAAATCAATGTCGACACGCAAGGCGTCCTTATGGATGCCTTGCGTGTTTATGACGAAAAAGTGCGCGATGGCGCGCTGACGGAAGAGGACAGTCCGGAAATGGAGGAGACTGTCGCCAGTGCCGGACGGGAAAATGAGTTGACTCTCTCTGCTGATGACCTGGGTCTTGCGGACCTCGACCGGCTGGAGCGGAAAATTCCGGAAGTATTCAGTGGAGTGAAAGAAGAGGCCCCTTCGACAATCCATCTCCGGAAGATTCAGCAAACTGCAGCCGGGCTTTCCCATCCCGAGCAGGAGGAGCTTGCCTCCTTTCTCGGTACATGGTCGGCTGCGCCACGAAGGGACGGAGAAGGAACAAATACAAACCTACGGGCGCACGTCCTGATACTCTTCAGCACGGATGCCTTGTTGATCCACGCCGTTACGACTCTCTGCAATCATGCTGGCATCCTGGTTTCTACCACCGGTGACGAGCAGGATATCAAGCCACTTCTCGTCCACTCTCTTGCCAGAAACAACGAGCCGTTGCTGGTATTCGACGATCCGGATATATTACCAGAACACTGTACGCAGGAACGTATTTCAGCCCTGAGGCGCCAGACGATGGTTACCTGGCCGCACATGTTTGCAATCCAGCTTACGATCGACAGGGGGACGTCATTCATGCTGGATGCCTATCAGGACGGCGTCAGGGCGGTACTTCCGAGACCTACTCTTGGCGATCAGACCACGCCCTTTATCCCTGCATTCAAGAGATTTCTCGAGGTATTCCAGGTATACCTCGGGAAGTTTGTTGGCGAACAGAAGAACGGGACCATTGCCAGTCTGCAATCATGGTACCACCGCCTGGCGGGTCTTCGAGATACGGCGGAAGTTGCCCATTCGCTTCTCGATTCGCTGGCTGAAATATTCGAGCGGGCTCTCATCTTGATCGTCCGCCCGCAGGAACTGGTAGCCGAACGTGGCATCGGGATGAAGGGGAGCAGCGCGAAAGAGATGACCCCCTCTTTGGGGTTCACGATTCCCCTGGGGAAACCATCATTCTTCCTGAAGGTAATCGAAGACGGACGTGTTTATTATGGCAGTGCCGACAATTCGTTCAGTGATCACCTTTTTGGCGCCATCGGCACCCCTGCCACTCCGACCGTTCTCCTTCTCCCCCTCAAGGGAAGTGGCAAGACAATCGCACTCGTGTATGGAGATTTTGGCATGCGAGAACCAGTCCCGGTGGATGTTGCCTGTCTGGAGATCCTGGCGGGATTGGCGGTGCTTGCCCTGGAAAATATCCTGTACCGAAAGAACCTCAAGAATGTTGCCGGAAAGTGAACGCAGAGTGAAAGTGAAATCCACAGATAGAGAGTGACCCATGGACATGAAGATTTTGAACCAGATCCTCCAGATAGCATTTGAGAAAAAGGTTTCCGACCTCCACTTCGAGGTGGATAATCCTCCTTTTTTCCGAGCGCGTGGTCAGTTGGTACGTTCCAAGCTCCCAAATCTGTCGCCCCAGGATACCGCATATATCGCAGCCAGCATCATGGAACAGAACAACCGGCAGCTCCCGGGGGACTTCAGGGAAATCGACGCGTCATATGCGCTGCCGAACGGGGGCCGCTTCAGGGTCAGCATTTTTCGCCAGCGCGGGAATATCGGCATCGTAATGCGGGTAATTCCGCCCCATGTCGGCACTTTCCAGGAATTGAATCTGCCGCCGGTACTGGGAGATATTGCCAAGGCCCCCAACGGGCTCGTTCTGGTTACCGGCCCCACCGGCAACGGCAAGTCCACGACGCTGGCGTCAATGATCCGCTTCCTGAACGAAACGTGCAATTTCAACATCATTACCATTGAGGACCCCATCGAATTTCTTTTCTCATCGGGGAAAAGCTGCATCATCCAGAGGGAAGTGGGGATAGATACGGAGAATTTCTCTGCAGCACTTCGCTCTGCCATGCGCATGGACCCCGATGTCATCATGGTGGGTGAGCTGCGAGATCTGGAAACGATCGATGCCTGCATCAAGGCCGCGGAGACTGGTCATCTTGTTTTCTCCACCCTCCACACTCAGAGCGCTGCTTCCACCATAAACCGGCTGATCAGTCATTTCCCGGCCGATGCCCAGGATGTAGTCCGGCAACGGCTGGCGGATATTCTCGTGGGCACGATCTCGCTTCGCCTGATCAAGGACAAGAGCGGAGAACAGCTTCTGCCGGTGGTTGAGATTATGCGTTCTACCAGCACCATACAGGCATGCATCCGGGAGGGGCGCCTCGATGAGTTGGAAAAACATATCGAAAACAGCCATTCCCAATATCTGATGCAAACGCTGGATCAGCACCTGGTCCAGCTGTGCCAGCAAAACCTTATCACAATCGAACAGGCGAAACGCATCACTCGCTCGACCGACCTGGAGAGAAAACTTACCTTCACAAATGAGTATTGAGCCGTCGTGCCGGATAGAACTCCAGTGCAGAAAACGGGCAAGATGCCGTTACCTGACCAGTCTGCTTCTAAAGAAGGGAGGCCCAAGAAGCTTCAGGCGGGAGACAAGGGGGGGATGAAGTGCGGAGGAGTAAGATCGGGCGCGGAGGTTTCCTTTCTCGTTTCCTGCCGCAGATACTGGAGGATTTCCTTGAGGCTTTCGACGATGATCAGTTCGTCGCGGGGGAATTCGTGGGGGGAAAGTTCGAGGGTGAGCGTCTCGTTGTAATCGGTGGTGCGCAGGTGATTGAGAAAACGGGTCAGGGGGAGAATGCCGTGTCCGGGAAGAAGGTGCTCACGTCCGTGGCCGTAGTCGGAAAAGTGGATGTTCCTGATCCGCCCGCTGTTGTAAAACAGGTAAAAGTCATTGATGAAATTGGCTTTACCCGACCCCATATGGGTGCAGTCAAACGTCAGGAAGAGGTTTCGCTCCTGGATGAATTCAATCATTTTTTCCGTGTTGGCGAGAATATGGGGATTCATCTTGAACCTGCCGACCCACGGCATATTCTCTAAGGTCACGTATACCTGTTCTTGACCCACCTCCTTCTGGAAATCGATGACCCGGTACATCCAGCGCCAGAACCCGATTTCCGCCCCCAGCCATGACGGGGGGTGAAAGTTGACCAGCGGGATTCGACAGTCAAGGGCGAGATCAACGCATCGTTTCAGGGAATCAACGGGGCTTCCCCATCCGTCAAGGGGCATGAAGGGGGCGTGGAGGGAGAGAATCGGCATGATCTCCGCGAGTTCGGCGATCACCTTGCGGGCATTAACCTTCTGGAAGTCCTGATTGATGATAAGTTCGAGCCCGTCGAAGCCGACTTCTCCTGCAATCTGGAAGATCTTCCGGAGGGGGAAGATAAAAAGGGTTCCTGTAGAGACGGATATCCGCATAGTTCCCCTACACGTATTCCAGAAAAGCCTGATGGACGAGTTTCTGCAGGTTGACAACCAGTTCCAGGCTGGCCTTCAGGTCATGGCGCTCGGCTTCCGTCAGTGTGTCGGGATTGAAATATAAACCGGCTCTTTTCCCGGCAGAACTCATCTCCAGGCGGGCCTTGAGCCTGACAAGCCCATGGAAGGACAAGAGAAGCCGCTCCGCCAGATCGACGCTGATGCGTCCAGCACTCTGCAGTCCCCGTATCCTGTCAATGGTGCCGGAGGCGGATATCCAGAAGCCGGTAGCCAGAATCCTCACGTTCATGACTAAAGGGGCAAGTGCGTATTGCTCCAGATCGAAACATCCGCGAAATCTGCCAGTCCTCTCCACCCGGAAACCACCGAACAGGCCGAGAGCGACAGGCATTCCTACCCCCTTCCTCGCCCAGTGACGCGTCGTTTCTGAAGACGGGTCAATCCGAAGAAACTCCTTGATCAGCTTATGTATCTCGCTGCTCAATGTGCCGTCGCCGGTGATAGCTCGCAGGTCTGCGATTCTGGAGAGAAGTTCGAGCCGGTGCTCTCCCCCCTGGCCATATTCGTCGGTGAGCCAGGTGCGCCAGGCATCGACGGGACCTCTCCACAACCTCCTCAGGGGCGGTGTGTCTGCCGGTGAGTCCATGAGGCCGCATCCTTTCATGGTTGCCATGATACGGTAGGCTAATTTATCGAAAAAAGGCGCCGTAGATGAATCGGCATCGCGGTATATGAGGAAAAATTCGCACGCGGCCCACAGGGTCTGTTCTCTTCTGCCGGCGGCATCTCCGATGAAGCAGCAGTATGAGTCCCTGGAGAGACCGGGGGATGCCGGTTCGGCTGATCTCTCTGCGAGAAGGAGAATTTTGCGTACCAGTGCATCCTGAAATGATGTGGTGAGGGAGTTGAGGGCGAGGACAGAGCCGCGATTCTGGAAATATTTGGCGGCCAGGGTGGAGAACCGTTCCTGGATTCCAGGAAGTTCGTCCTCGAAGTCCGCCCGTTCCAGTTCATTGACCAGGTCGGCGAATGCCGTCGCGAACAGTTGTTCTTCCGCCAGTTCCTGATCCAGCTTCTCCTGGATGCCCTGCAAAATCAGGAGTTCGTCACGGGGGAGCAGATTGGCCATGCCCGCCCCGATGGTACCCTGCAGACCCTTCACGAGCTCGACCACACTTCGCCAGGCAAGAATATCGCCTCCCTTTGCACCGAGAAAAATTGACATTTCGTTCCTGCCTCCTCGCTGACGTCACAGAGGTTCATGGCTCGCAGACCGATCAATCCAGATGGCCATGGACTTCCTGTGCCAGGAAACGGCTTACTTCAGAAGGGGGTGGCGATGTAAAAAGCGAAACGAAGACCATGATGGCCGTGACCAGAGGAGCACCGCAAAGGGCCGAGGAAGTCACGGGGAAGAGGGTGGCGACGATCGGCACAAACCTGCCGAAGAGGGGTGTGGCGAAAGTGATGACGATCCCTGCCAGCATTCCTGCGATGGCCCCCTGCCGATTCGTTCTTCCCCACCAGATCCCCAGGAGAAAGACCGGAAAGATCGTGTTGCCCGCCAAGGCGAAGGCCACCGCGGTTATCTCGGCAATCAGGCCGGGAGGCTCCACGGCGAGAATCAGGACCAAGGCTGCCAGAGAAAGAAATGACCCCTTGGCGATGGCCATTTTCTTTGCCTCGGATGCTCCCGGGTTCACGAGCCGGTAGTAGATATCATGGGAAAACGAAGTCGCCCCGGTCATGAGAAGACCGGCAACGGTCGAAAATGCGGCACTGACCCCTCCCGCCGCCAGGATCCCCACCAGCCAGGTTGGAAGCCCCCCCATGACAGCGGTCCTGATCACCACAATGTCCGCCATTTTGTTGGCGGCTTCTGCGTCAAAGTGTATCCCGCCCCGTGCTTCGATGAGTCGCCCGAAAACGGCATAGGCCGGGGCGGACCAGTAAATGAGGGCGATGAAGAAAAGGCCCCATACCACGCTCCAGCGGGCGTCACGGACATTGGGAACAACGTAGAAGCGGGAAAGAACGTGGGGAAGTCCGGCCGTTCCGACCATCAGGGTAAAGCAGAGGGCGAGCCACTGGAACAGGGAGCCAGAGGCAAAGGGATCGGCGAAATTCAGATTGAATTCCCGGACAAGATCCTGCATTGCTGCCCCGTACCCGAACTGGGGGAGAAGCCAGAAATAGCCGAGTTTGAAAGCAAGTACCATGAGTGGGGCGATGAAGGTGACGATGATGACAAAATATTGCATCTGCTGGTTCCGGGCAACGCCGAGCATTCCGCACACTACCACATAGGAGACGACGGCGAGTGCCCCCAGCATCACCCCCCCCTTGTACGTTATCCCGAAAAGCCAGGCAAAGACCATCCCGATTCCCTTGAACTGGGCAATGCAGTATATGATCGAGATGGTTATGGAAATCACCGCCGAAACGAGGCGGGCGGTAGGCGAGGCGTAACGGTCGCCGACGAAATCGGGGGCGGTGTATTTGCCAAAGCGGCGGATCTGTCCCGCCATCATCACGAGGAGCAGCACATAGCCGCCAGTCCAGCCGATTACGTAGGCAAGGGCAAAATATCCCTTGAGATACAGGAGTCCGGCCATTCCCAGGAAGCTTGCGGCGCTCATCCAGTTGCTGGCAATCGCCGCACCCCCGCCGATCCGTCCGATATAACGCCCGCTGAAACCGTATTCGCCGCTCTCCCGTGCCTTGCTGTAGAGACCAACAAGAATGAAAGAGGTTAGTACTCCGGCGACGATTACCAGGGGCCAGATGTTGGCGGAGGAGCTATTCATAGGTCCTGTCCCTCCTTCGACTGTGGCGTTCCGTCAGACGGTCGATGTAGAGGTTGAAAACGATGCAGAGAAGAATGAACCAGAGGGGAAGGAACTGGCCGGTAAACCAGAAATGGAAAGGGAGATTGAAGAAGGTCACCTCGGTCAGAATGCTTGAGCCGTGGGGGCCGAGGAGCCACACGGCGAACTGGAAGCCGAAGGTGACGACCCCCCAGCCGAAGAGGATGATGAAAATGATTCCCACCTCCCCTCCCATATATCCTTTTTTCGGCCGGAACAGGTTGACATCGTACGAATCGTGTCTCTCTTGCATGCGTCGCCTCCTGGTTTGCCATCCAGTCCGGGTGTCGCAGCCAGGTACCGGCACCCGTTCTCTGGGGTCACCTTGATGCTGTTTCAGTGGTCGTGGGAGTCCGGCTTCATTATCTCCCGCATGACGGCGGTCGCGTAAGCTCCCCGTGGTAAGCTGAATTCGAGAACCAACCCGTTCCCATCGCCGATCAAGACGGTAACGCCGACAGGAACGCGGAGCGGCCGGCGCTCTCCCGCGAGGTGCAACGTCCCCGGCCGTTCGAAGCAATCACGGCTAAGCCCCGCTTCTCCGAGGACCGCCTCCTCGATGGCCAGCTGGTTGCCGGCGGGCATTTTCATCCGGTTGCCGAAGAGGGGCCCGGTGGGCGAAATCTCGAACCGGACCGCCCGGGGGCCTTCCTCCTCCTCGTTCTCGACGAGGAAACAGGCGCCATTCTCGTGCTTCCAGGCAACATCTCCCGTGAAAACCCGGTCGATGGTAGAGAGCCGGGATGCCACCACCCCATCGAAGAGGGAGGACTGGAGGGCGGAGAGATACAGCGTCTTCAGGCGGGGATGTACCGCCCGGAAGGCTCGTTCCCAATCACCAGGGACCTTGATCAGCCGCTGCAGAACATCGCGTTCGGTCCGGCAGTGACCGGGGAAGGTGGCGAGGCTTGCGGCCAACTCCCCTCTGTGGTAGGCATTGATGGCCGCCTGCCATCTCTCGTCGCGGATCGCCGCAGGGTCTCCCATGAGGGCATCCACAGCCCCGCGATAATCTCCCGCCAGGATAGCCCTGCCGATACGGTGTGAATTTCCCTGGGCACCATATCGCTGGGACCCGAAAAAGTTCGGCACGCCCCGTTCCCGGAGCACGGAGAGAATCGCCTCGGCCCGCTCCAGGGCATCGTCTGCCGCCCCGCGTATCCGGATGCGAAACCTGTTGCCCGCAAGATGGCCGACCTTCAGCTTGTTGCGGTGCAGGTCTGCGGAAAGGACGCGGACCCCCGGGAGATCCAGGGACAGAACCCGCGCAGGGTCGACGCGGGTGAGAGAAATTGACTGCCGGGTCACTCCCCGCGCATCCTTCATCCCGGCATATCCGATGTCGCGGTCGGAAATGCCGAGGGCGCAGGTTATGCGCCGGATAGCCTCGAGGGTGGTCAATCCTCGTTTTTCGATGGTCGCGAAGGTATGTTCACCGGACCCCGCGGGGACGTAAAGGGGGATTTCCTCGACAAGGAAATCCTCGGGATCTTCCTTGATTATCCCCCCGGTACCGGGAAGATCGTTTGTCAGGTAATCGTGCACGGCACTAATGGCTGGTCCCCTCCGATGTCTGCGCCGGGCTGCTGCTCAGGCCTTTCGGTAATGAACGAAATAGATTTTCTTCCCTTCGGCCATGAACTTCACCATGTATTTTGACAGGTGGTACTCGGGAAGTTCATGCCGATAGAGATCAGGGGCGAGCTGGTTCGTGTAGCCGTCCATTCCCGTCATCAGCCCCGCAACGTCGATGCCGTAATCCTCGAAGTCGGTGGCAAAGTAGAAATCAGCGCCTGGCGACAGATACTTTCCGATGAATTCCACGAATTGCCGATTGACCAGGCGTCGTTTCCGGTGCTTCTTTTTCGGCCAGGGGTCAGGGCAGTTGATGTACACCGCAGAGAGAGATTCTCCCGCAATCCGTTCCGCAATGAACTGCCGTGCTTCGACCCGCAAAACTCGGACGTTGGTGATGGCCGCTTTATCAATGCGACGGCATGTTTTCCAGCATCCCTTATTGTAAAAATCGATGGCGATAAAATTGCGGTCGGGCTGTTCCGCCGCAGTCCTGGCGATGAAGTCGCCGATTCCGCAGCCGATCTCCAGGGCGAGGGTGTTGTCATTTTCGAACACGTCCCGCCAGACCGCCGGCATGCCCAACTCTTCCGCCTTCAGGTAATTGGGGGAGTCTATGTGAATGAACGTCTGCATTGGCTGTCCCTGTAACGAATCAAGCGTACGATACCACAGGAAGAGTCAAAGGAGAAAGGGCAATTTTATGGACGAGTTGCGTTTCGTTGGCCTGAAGAAGAGAATGGCTGCTGGGGTCCGGGATTCTGCGGGAAGCAGTGCATGGAGTCAACGTACAAGGAAACGGCCATAATTCCACAGGGCCACGGGCAAGGAATGGATATGCCTCCTTTTGAGAATTATAATACACGGAGAGAGGGGGTGCCTATTTTATGGCTTTATTTTTGGCATGTGCGGAGTTATAAGGAAGGAAGCACATTTGCAGCATTCGAGGAGGGACGAAATGAAGAAACACTTGATATGCTTGGCGACACTACTTTCGCTCACGGGGGTATCCGTTGCATTCGCGGACTATCAGGAAGCATCGGCCGCTCTCAGAAGTGGCGACCATGCTGCGGCATACAAAGAGTTTAAGTACCTGGCTGATCAAGGAGATGCGCGGGCGCAGAACATGCTGGGGTTTATGAATGACACCGGCCAGGGAGTGCCCCAGAACTACGTTGAGGCCATGCAGTGGTATACGAAGGCGGCAGGGCAGGGGCTGATGGATGCCCAGTACAATATCGGCGTGATGCACGTGAAGGGGAAGGGGGTGCCGCAGAATTACCCCGAGGCTATCAAGTGGTTCCGTTTGGCGGCTGAGCAGGGTCATGTCCGTGCTCAAAACACTCTCGGGTTCCTCTACGGGTCGGGTCAAGGAGTAGCGCAGGACCCTGCCGAGGCGCTCAAATGGTATCGAAAGGCTGCGGAGCAGGGATTTGCCCCTGCTCAGGCGAATCTCGCCGTTATGTATGCGAACGGCGAGGGCGTCCCGCTGGATCTGGTGCAGGCCCATATGTGGTTCAACCTGTCTGCAGCGGGGGGGAATGCGGATGCCCAGAAAGAGAGGGATTCCATTGCCGAGAGAATGACGCCGGCCCAGCTTGCCGAAGCCCAACGATTGGCAACGGAGTGGACCCTGAAACGCAAATGACGAGGTGCGTCCCCGATCCTGGAAGCACAAAGGGCTACGGCATGTCACCGTAACCCCTTGTTTTTAATGGCGGAGAGGTAGGGATTCGAACCCTAGGTACGTTTCCGTACACCTGATTTCGAGTCAGGCACCATCGACCACTCGGACACCTCTCCGTTAATCGTATGTGATTTCTTCCTGCTGCGCAATGTGCTGAAAAAACCGCTGAGAACGGTCGAGCACTCGGTCTCTCTCACTCCGGCCGCAAGCTCCACCCGATGGTTGAGCCGGCGATCGGCCGACAGGTCATAGAGCGAGCCGGCCGCCCCTCCTTTCGGGTCGCTGCAGCCGTATACGACTCGCGCCACTCTGGCCAGGAGGATGGCCCCCATGCACATAATGCATGGCTCAAGCGTCACGTAGAGGGTCGCCCCGTTCAGCCGCCAGCCGCCTATCTTCTTGGCTGCCTTGCGGATGGCGACCAGTTCCGCATGGGCTGTCGGGTCATCCTGGGTTTCCCGAAGATTGTGACCGCGGGCCAGAACCTGACCGTCAAGTACCACTACAGCGCCAATGGGGACCTCTCCCCGGGCGGCAGCCTTTTTGGCTTCACGGAGTGCGATCCCCATCCAGTATGTATCGTCCACCATCATGGGAAAAATTGGCGCGCCCGGAGAGATTCGAACTCCCGGCCTTCTGATCCGTAGTCAGACGCTCTATCCAGCTGAGCTACGGGCGCGCAGTCTTTACTAGCTGGCGGGTATGAAATCCACCAGGGTGAAACCGAAACGGGGATGCTGAAAAGTATGGGTGGTGGGGTAGAGCGAGAAGAGCCACCCTTTGAAAATTTCCTTGCCCCCCTCCAAGATCCTGATCTGGGCTGCGGGATTCTTCGGGTCATTGGACTGGGAGGTCAGGGTAGTCCCCTCCATCATGAAGTGAGGGAGGAAGGTGTCCACCCGGATGGCGAGATTGGAATTGGGTATCGCAAATTCCGAACCGATCATCACCGTGTAGACCGACTCCTTGCCGCTCACCTTATCGGTGACGGCAATCTTGACCCCCTTCCATTTCCCCTTGACGCTTTCCGGGACAACAACGGTCGCTTCCTTTTTCGGGGCAGCTTCACCGTGGGAGGGAGTGGCAGTTTCGGTTTTCTTTTCTTCCTGCTTCGTGCAACCGATACCGACTATCAGTGCAAAAAGCACGAAAACCAGCGCCCTCATCCTGAGCATCCCACGGGCCTCCTCTCGCGTCGAAACAACTCCGAAGCGGTATACAAAAATGGCGGAGAGAGAGGGATTCGAACCCTCGATACCGGTTTTCCCAGTATACTCGCTTAGCAGGCGAGCGCCTTCGACCTACTCGGCCATCTCTCCAGAAATCAGTTCAAAGTTCACGGTTCGATGTCAATATTCCCTGTCCCGGCTTGTAACCTTGAACTTCGAACCTTGAACATCGAACGGCTGTTATGGCGGAGGGAGTAGGATTCGAACCCACGGAACTTTCGTTCAACGGTTTTCAAGACCGCCGCCTTAAACCACTCGGCCATCCCTCCGAAAGCCTAGCAGATTTTTTCCATCCCTCCCAGATACTGCCGAAGCGCCATCGGCACTGCAACGGAGCCATCGGCCTGCTGGTAATTTTCCAGGATGGCCACCAGCGTCCTGCCGACCGCAAGACCGGAACCGTTCAGGGTGTGGACATATTCAGGCTTTGACCGTTCATCCTCCCGATACCGAATGGAGGCGCGACGGGCCTGGAAGTCCTCGAAATTGCTGCAGGAGGATATTTCCCGGTACGTATTCTGTCCGGGAAGCCAGACCTCGATGTCGTATGTCTTGGCCGAGGAAAAACCGAGGTCTCCGGTACAGAGTTCAACAATGCGGTACGGCAGACCGAGAACCTTGAGAACCTGTTCGGCGTCGTGAAGAAGCGCCTCCAACTCGCGGTAGGAATCGGCCGGCCGGACAAATTTGACCAGCTCCACTTTGTTGAACTGGTGCTGGCGGATCAGACCCCGCGTGTCTTTGCCGTAGGATCCCGCTTCTTTCCGGAAACAGGGTGTGTAGGCGGTATAGCGCAGCGGCAGATCCTCGCCCCGGAGGATTTCGCCACGGTGGATGTTGGTGACCGGGACCTCTGCGGTCGGAATCAGAAAATAATCGACTCCTTCCAGATGGAACAGGTCCTCCTCGAACTTCGGCAGCTGACCGGTGCCGGTCATGCTCTCCCTGTTTACCATAAAGGGGGGAAGCATTTCAATATATTTATGGTCATTCGTATGGAGATCGAGCATGAGGTTGATGAGGGCACGCTCGAGCCGGGCGCCCTGTCCCCGGTACAGGGTGAACCTTGCGCCCGTCAGCTTCGCCCCCCGCTCGAAATCGAGGATGCCGAGTGCCTCGCCGATATCCCAGTGGGGCTTGGGGACGAAGGGGAATTCGGGCGGTGTCCCCCACCGCCTGATCTCGATGTTGTCCGCCTCGGATACGCCGACTGGCGTGGTTTCATGGGGAACATTGGGGACGGTCAGGAGAAAATTCTGCAGTTCCTCCTCGACTGCCGCCAGCTCGCCATCGAGGTTCTTGATGTTCTGGGACACGGTGCGCATCTCGGCGATGCGCTCCTGGGCCTGGCTCTTGTCCTTGACGCGACTGATCTCCTCCGAAACCCGGTTGCGCAGTGCCTTGAGTTCCTCGCTCTGCCGGAGAAGGTCACGGCGTCGGTCGTCGAGGGACCTGAAGCCGCTCAGGTCGACGGTTCCACCCCGGGCCGCGAGGCGCTTCTCGATGGCTTCCAGATTGTCGCGCAGGTATTTGCTGTCGAGCATGAAAAGCCTTTACAATCAGGAGAGTAAAGGTATATCTTTTAGCATTTGGTGGTGTGCAAGTCAACAGTTATTTGCCCGGAGTGCCGAGGCGGTAGGGAGGGGAGCATGTACCGATTATTCGTGGCGATCGATCTTCCGGAAGGAGAACGGAAATCCGTGGCGGGCATCGGCTCCGCGCTTGCCGGGGCACGGCGGGTCCCCGCGGAGCAGATCCACCTCACCCTCCGCTTTATCGGCGAGGTTGAGGAAAAAACCTTCGTTGCGGTCACGTCGGCCCTCGCAACGGTCGAGGCCCGCCCGTTTACCCTTGCCCTCCGGGGGATCGGGCATTTCCCGCCGGGAAGACATCCGCGGGTGCTGTGGGTGGGGATGGCGGAGAGCGAACCGCTTCTGGCGCTGCAGCAACACGTGGAGCTGGCCCTCATCGAGGCCGGCATCACCCCGGAGGAGCGGCGATTCTCCCCCCACATCACCATCGCCCGTCTCAAGGAAACTCCGTCCGGGTCGGTGCTCGCCCTGGAGGGAAAATACCGGGACTTTGCCGGCGATCCCTTCCCGGTGACAGCGTTCCATCTCTATTCCAGTACCCTCGGCCGGGACGGGGCCGTTCACCGGAAGGAAGCGAGCTACCCCCTTTCCTCCACGTAAGGATGGGGCTGGCTATTCGATCTTCATCGGCCCTTTCTGCAGCCTCTTGTAGTAAAAATTCTGGCCGTACAGCACCGACACGGGGTTGTGGCCCGTGACCCGGTCCTTGCAGATGAGGGTGGTGACCGGCGCCGACGAGTGTTTGGTGAACAGCATGTCGTGGCCGACACAGAGGCCGATGATGATGTTCATGTCGGTTCCGAGCCGGTTGCAGATCTGCGCCTGGGCGATGGGGTTGCAAGCCGGCTCGAAGGTGCCGGGGCGCACCTTGTCTTTCTCCTCCAGTCCCAGCTCCAGTTTGTCGATGCTCCCCGCCTTGCAGCAGACGCTCAGCGGCTCCAGTCCCTGCGCCTTCAGAATCGTCGCGAGCTGGTCGGTTTCGTAGAGAAGGCCGATGCAGCTGGCGATGCCGACCCGCTTCCATCCCATGAGCCTGGCGAGGGCGATGGTGTCTTCCACCCTGGTCCAGCGGGCATTCACCGTATCACTCCCCGGAATCGGCTGGTAACAGAGTCCTTCCACCCGCGCTGCCACCCGAGCGAGCCGGGCATCCTCGCTCTCCCCCCTGAATTCGGCCACCGCCGCAGCGATAATATCGGCAAACGGTTCCGACGGGCAGTTCCCCGGCTTGGGGGGACGGTTCTCCGGGTTGCTCCAGCAGTTGGTGGTGCCGCACTTCTGCCAGACAACGCTGCACTTGCTGCACGACAGGGGCGTTTCCTCGCCGTTGCTCATGGTGAGTCTCCTTTCGCGGGCTGTTTTTCCTGAATCAATATGTAGGGACTGGCAATCAGCATCCGGAATGTTCTGGTACGGTCGTTGTCCCAGGCGTCGATCTGTTCCCGCAACGGCTTGCCGAGCTGTCCGCCGGCAATCCATGCCCCGATGGCGGCCGTATCGTCGGTGGTGATCCGCCAGCCGGCTTCCGCCAGGTCGAGGTCCGGGGAGACGACGATCAGTCCCCCCCGTTCCAGGTGGGCCCTGAGCCATCCCCACTCCGCATCGTCAATCTGCGTTGCCAGCGCCTCCTTTGCTACATCCATCGTGCACTCCCTCTCCCTGGTAATGACAGCCGCTGCCGTCCTGTGCGGCAGAAGCGGGACGGTATCGGGCCTACCGGCCCCGGCGGAAGAATTCGCCGCATGCCCGGATGACCTGCCGGATGTCATCCTCCGTTACGTCGCAGTGGGTGACGATGCGGATGGTCTCCCGTCCCGCCACCAGGATCCCCTTTTCCGCGAGATGGGCGGTCAGGCCCGCTTTCTTCTCTTCGTCCAGGGAGAGGAAAACCATGTTGGTCTGCACCGCCGCGGGGTCAATACCCGGCACTCCCGTCTCGGCGAGTCCCTCGGCCAGACGTGTCGCATTGGCGTGGTCCTCCGCCAGCCGTTCCACGCCGGAGGTAAGGGCAACGATCCCCGCTGCGGCGAGGATCCCCGCCTGGCGCATCCCTCCACCGAGGGCCTTGCGCCACCGCCGCGCCGTCGCCACGAAATCACGGCTCCCGCAGAGAAGGGAGCCGACCGGTGCCCCGAGCCCCTTTGACAAGCAGAAGGAAACCGTGTGGCACTCCCCGGCGATCGCCCGGGCCGGGACCCCGAGTTTTACCGCCGCATTGAAGAGGCGGGCGCCGTCCAGGTGGAGGGAAAGCCCCCGTTCCCGGCAGAAGCGGCCAGCCGCAGCCAGATAGTCGAGAGG
>Ga0335083_10002123_pt1 | contig 26461 bp, 22 predicted proteins | sample Lox_Sample_42_FD_206716 | JGI IMG/M metagenome (GOLD analysis project Ga0335083, IMG submission 206716) | Soil microbial communities from Loxahatchee National Wildlife Refuge, Florida, United States - Lox_Sample_4.2 | ecosystem: Environmental > Terrestrial > Soil > Wetlands | place: USA...
AGCACTTGGATCCTCAAAAGCAGCGCCTCGCGATCGAGCACGCCGACGGCACGGAGCCGCTGGTACTCGTCGAGCTCGGCGAGGGCGCGCTCGAGATCGCCGCTCGAAAGCGCTCGGCGCGCCGCGTCGATCCGGGCCGCCTCCGCCCCGAGGGTGTCGGAGTCGCTCGCGGAGGTTCGACTGCCGGGCGTGCTCGGCGCGCCCGCGACGCGCTTGTCCGGCACTCCGGGTTCTCGTGAGATCGGCGGCTCCGTGGCCGCGACCGTGGCGGACGCGCCCGGCACGTCAGGCGACGGATTCAGCGCGAGGGGAGCACGCCGCGCGACTTCGGGCCTGGTCGCCGCAGCGGGCGACGCGCTGCCCGACGCGGCCGCGGCATTCACTGCCGGCGCGTGCACCCTTTCGACGACGGCTGCCGTACTCGCGACGACCGCGCCGCTCACCGCCCCGGCGATGAGCCATTTCGAGAGCGCGAGCGCCGAGGTCGCGGACGCGAGCGGCAGCTTTGCCGCGACGGCGCCGCCCGACGCAGCTCCGTTCACGGCGACGGCTCCGCCGGCTGCGGCGGCGACCGGAACCACACCGACCATGGCGGTCGCCAAGCCGAGCGCCGCCGCCACACGCGGCATCGCTTCGGCGCTCGGCGCGTCGGCGAGACCTGCCCGCAGGAGCGCGCGGGCGTGAGGCTCCGCGCCGCTCGCGAGGAAGCGCTCGAACTCGCTCACGGCAGCTCCTCGTCGATGTGTTGCGCGCTCGCCCAAGCCGCGAACCTCGCGCGTGCCCGGCGAAGGCGCGAAGTCGCCGTACCGAGGGGAACGGCGAGGTTTTCTGCGATTTCTGGCAGCGAAAACCCCTCGAGCTCGAAGAGCACGAACACCGTGCGCTGCTCGTGCGGCAAGAGCTCGAGCCCCTGGTCGAGCAAGGCGCGCCGTTGCTTCGACTGCATTGCCTCCTCCGGATTCTCGGCGGAGCCGTGACGCTGATCCGGATCGGCTTCGAGCACCTCCCCGTGCCGAGCCTGCTTGCGGCGGTGGTTCGCCGCCAGGCGCGCCGCCGTTCCGATCAAAAAGGCGCGCTCACTGCCGGGCGCCACGCTCGCGATGCGGCTCGCGAGCGTCATGAAGGCGAGCTGAGCGGCGTCGTCGACGTCGGCTTCCGCGACTCCGAAACGCCGCAGCGAGCGCCAAACGAGCGCAAAGTGGCTCTCGAGCGCCCGCGCAAGCCGCACATCGGACGGCGACGGCGCGGGCGCGTCCGGCGGGCCCGGCGGCGCCTCGTCGGACGTCCCAGCGTCGGTCATCGTGATCCGGAGTGCGACACCTATCACCTGTTCACGTGGGTCACGTCAGCTCGGACGCGGCCTGCCGCGGGACATGTCGCGTGCTCGCGCCATCGATCCCGCTCGGCGCACAATCAGGGCAAGCGCGCGACGACGCCGGCCGCGAGCGTCCCGGAAAATGCTGGAATTTCATAGAGTTTGACCGCGTCGGGCTCGAGCACGAACGCGTCGTGATGCACGAGACCGAAGAGCGACCCTTCGAGCTCGAGCGAGACCACGCGCCCGAGTCGCGCTTCGAGGCGGGCGGCGGGACCGAGAGCGAGCCACGTCATGTGGCGCTCGAGCGGGTTCGTCGTGTTGCGCCCCGAGACGTCGAGACGGCCCGCGTCGAACAGCGCGCAGGCGTGCAAAACCAGGGGTGCACCGAGCTCGAGCCTGAGCGGACACGCCCGGAGCGCGAGCGCGCGCAGTACGAAGAGCCCGTCCCCGGTCGGGGCGCGCGACGCCTTGCTCGCAAAGTACGAGAATCCCGCGCGAAGGCTCGGCGCGAGCACCGACGAGCGGTCGAGCGCGACCTCCGCGCCCGTGTCGACTCCGAGCGCCGGAAACGGCAGTCCGTCGAGCGCGACCGCCTCCGCGGCGAAAACGCCGAGTCGAACGCGACCGATTGAAACGGGCCGAGCGCGCGCTTCGGGCGTGCGTGCTACCGGCGCCGAAGCCCTAACGTGCACGGCAGGCGGCGGAGCGGGCTCGGGGTTTTCCGCCGGGTTCGGCGGCGGCTCCGCGGGCGGCGCCGGTGCAGGTTCCGGCAGGAGCGCGCCCGAGAGCAGGAGACCCGCCATGATCGCCATCGACGTCGCGACGTCGGCGCAGCGCGAAGCGGGGACTTCGCGCTCGAAGTGTTCACCGTGGGCGAAGCGCACGGTCAGTGTGCCGCGCGTGCGTTCGCCGGCCTCGACGATGTGAACCGCGAAGGCAAGCTCCGGATCCTCCGAAGCTTCGTGACTCCCGGGAGCTCGCGCGAGGATCGACGCGACGAACGTCGCGCGCGCCGGGCAGCCCTCGGCCGCGCTGTACTCGACGCTGAAGCTCTGAAGCGCCGGCGCCGCACGCGCGCTTTCGGCGCGCGAAAGCACGGCGAGCGCCGAAAGCGTCCACACGACGGCTCCCGCACGACCGCGCACCGAGTCCGTCCTATCACGGGCTCCGGCGAGCAAAACCCCCCAAAAAAATTCCCGCGCGGCGAGTTTGGAGCGCGTCCGGCCTGCTCAGTTCCCCCGCGCCGTGGTAGACGGCCGCCATGCAGTCGAAAATCGTGCTTCTCCCGGGGGACGGCGTCGGACCCGAAGTCGTCGATCAAGCCAAAGCGGTGCTCGTCGCCGTCGCCAAGAAGAGCGGCCACGTCTTCGAATTCCAGACGTGCCTCATGGGCGGCATCGCGATCGATCAGACGGGCGAAGCGCTCCCGGCCGAGACGCTCACCGCGTGCCAGAGCGCGGACGCGGTGCTGCTCGGCGCCGTCGGCGGTCCGAAGTGGGACAACCCGAAAGCGAAGACGCGGCCCGAGATGGGCCTGCTCGGGATCCGGCGCGCGCTCGGTCTTTATGCGAACCTCCGCCCGGTCCGCGGTTACTCGGAGCTCCTCGGCTCGTCGCCGCTCAAGCCGGACCGCGTCGAGGGCGTGAACCTGCTCGTCGTACGCGAGCTCACGGGTGGCCTGTACTTCGGCGCGAAATACCGCGAAGACACGCCGAAGGGCGTGCGCGTCGTCGACACGCTCGAGTACCACGCGTTCGAGATCGAGCGCATCGTGCGGCTGGCATTCGAAATCGCGCGCGGCCGGAAGAAGAAGGTCACCTCCGTCGACAAGGCGAACGTCCTCGAATCCTCGCGTGTCTGGCGTGAAGTCGCGACCGACCTCGGCGCGAAATTCCCGGACGTGACGCTCGAGCACCAGCTGGTCGACTCGTGCGCGATGCGGCTCGTGACGGCGCCCGGCAGCTTCGACGTCATCGTCACCGAAAACATGTTCGGCGACATCCTCTCGGACGAAGCGGCCGTCTTGACCGGGTCGCTCGGCATGCTCCCGAGCGCGTCGCTCGGCCAGGGCAAACTCGGCCTCTACGAGCCCATCCACGGCTCGGCCCCGGACATCGCCGGTAAAGGCATCGCGAACCCGCTCGGCACCATCCTGAGCGGGGCGCTGCTCCTCCGTCACAGCCTCGGGCTCGAAGCCGAAGCCGCGAGCATCGAGCGCGCCGTCGAAAAGGCGCTCGCCCGCGGCGCTCGCACGAAGGATCTCGGCGGCGACAAGCCGCTCTCGACCGCGGGCATGGGTGAAGCCGTGATCGCGGCGCTCGAAGCGTGACGCGCGGCCGCGTCGTGCGTGTCACTCGGTTTCGGGCGCCGTGAAGTCGCGCCCGAAGTCGGCACGACCATAACTTAGTCTCATATCGCCGTCGCCTCGATCGAGGTTACTAGTGGCGCGCGCCGCGAGTGACATCGCTGCGATCGAAAGGACTGGTCGTGGAGCATCTCTCTTTCGGCCCCGCGCTCGGGGGGGTCATGCAGGTGGCGTTCGTCGTCAGCGACATCGAGCGCGAAATGGAGCGCTTCACGCGGGCCTTCAACGTGGGCCCGTTCTTTTATCTGCCGCACTTCCCGCTGCTCAGCGCGCAATTCCGCGGGAAACCGACCTCCCCTGACATCGACGTCGCCATGGCCTTCAGCGGCACCACCTGTTTCGAACTCGTCAGGCAGCGTTGCCAGACGCCGTCGCCGTTCCTCGAAACGGTCGCGACCCGAGGTTTCGGGTTGCATCACTTCGCCGTTCCGACTCGCACGTTCGATGCGGACGTGGCCGAGCGCGAGAAGAGCGGCCTGAGTCTCTTGGGCTCGGCCGCGGTCGCACTCGGCGGCCGCACCGCCTTCTTCGACGCGGCATCGACCCTCGGCGCCATGCTCGAGCTCATCGAAATGACGCCGCCGGTGGAGCAGATCTTTGCCATGATTCAGGCCGCCGCGCGTGATTGGGACGGCGCCGATCCGGTGCGGCGCCTCGGTCCGTAGTTTTCGCGAGGCGCGGGCCGCTCACCATTCGATCGCGTGGGCGTCGCGGAAAAATCCGCCGTTCGGTCCGTCGGCGCCGAGCGTCGCGGCCCACACGATCCCGCTCGCGCCGCGTTCGACGCTGCGGCTCGCCGCGGGGCCGCCCATCCGCGTGCGAACCCAGCCCGGGCACACGGCGTTCACGCGCCGGCCGTCGCGCAGCGTGGGCGCGAGCAAGCGCGTGAACGCGTTCATCGCGATCTTCGACACGCTGTACGCGTTTCGCGGCCAGCCGCCGAGCTCGCGCGCGCCGTCGCGAACGCGTGCGACGAAGTCGTCGACCAGCTCGTCGAGCACGGCCCGGGTTAGGCCGGGGTCGAGCAAGCGGCGCCGGAGCTCGAGCGACGCGCGGTGGAGCTCCCCCATCCCGCTCGACACCATCACGATGTTCGCCTTTGGCGCGAGCCGCGGCAAGAGTGCGTCCGTCACGCGCACCGCGCCGCGATAGTTCGTCTCGATCGTGGCGGCCGCCACCCTGCCGTCGAACCCGTCGAGCGACACACCCGCGTTGTTCACGAGCACGTCGAGCGTCAGCTCCGGCGGGAGCGAACGCACCGCGCGTTCGACGCTCGCCTCGCTCGCCACGTCGAGCTCCACGAAACGAGCGCTCGGCCCGAGCTCGCGCGCCGCGCGCTCCCCGCTGGCTGCGTCACGCGCCGTGACGATCACGTCGTACTGACGCCCGCTGAGCTCGCGCGCGGTTTCGAATCCGAGTCCGCGGTTCGCACCCGTTATCAGAGCCGTCGGCATGCCCCAGACGTGGTGCCGAGCGCAGCCGAGCGCAAGGCGCGGCACTTCGCCCCGCGAGCAGCTACCGCTGTTGGGACGCGGCGAAGAGCTGAGCCGTTCGTCCCGCTCCGGGGGACGTTGAGTCATGGTTCGAGCGCGCCTCGTTGCACTGCTGCTCGGAGGGGGCGCCGTTGCGGTCGGTGCGTGCGGACGCTCCGCTGACCACGACGCCGCGCAATCGAGCGCGGGACGCGCGAGCACGCCCGCCGGCGGGAACGGAGCGTCCGCTGGGCGCTCGGGAACGAGCGGCGCGGCAGGCGGCGCGGGGACCGGCGCAACCGGCGGCGGTGGAGCGACGCATGCCGCGGGCACGAGCGGCAGCGACGGCGCGAGCTCGGGCGCAAGCGGGCGGTCGGGAGCCGCCGGCAGCTCGACGGGTGCGGCGGGTGACGGCGACGCAGGGATGAGCGGGTCTGCCAACGGCTCGAACGGAAGCGCTTACGACGCGCTCGTCCTCGGCGACGGCCCGGTGCTCTATTTCGCGATGAACGGCACGAGCACGGAGACGGACCTCACGGATCACGGGCACGACGGTACGTACCAAGCCGGCACGCCCGCGCGCGCGACGCTGCCGAACGGCGAGCTCGCGGCCGACTTCGACGGCGTGAAGCAGTACCTGACGGTGCCTTCCGCGAGCGTGCTGTCGATTCCGGCGACGCACGAGCTCACGTGGGAGGCGTGGATTCGTCCCGACGTGCTCGAGTTCACGCACGCGACGAGCGACGGTTACGTGGATTGGATGGGAAAGTGCGCGGAGTATTCGCCGACCTGCGAATGGGAAGCGCGCCTTTACAGCATGACGAATCCGGAAGATCGCTGCAATCGCTCGTCGGCGTATGCCTTCAATCCCGACGCCAATCTGGGCTCGGGCGCCTTCTGGCAGCAGACGGACTGCGGGGCGAGCATCCAGGCGAACGGTTGGTATCACGTCGTCGGCGAGTACACGACGCTCACGCAACCGGCGGGCTGCGACGACGCGGGCACATACCCCGGGTCCGTCGATCTCTGGGTGAACGGCGTCAATTGGCACCAGGCGAGTCACGGGCAAACCGGCTGCATGAGCCAGTATCAGATCGTGCCGGTAGCGAACGACAGCCCGCTCAACATCGGCACCATGGCGTACGACTCGTGGTTCCAAGGCGCCGTCGGCAAGGTCGCGATTTACGACACGCTCTTGAGTGACGCCACGATCACGCGCCACTACACCGCAATGACAGGGAAGGCGCCGACGGGGAGTTGTGCGGACACGTGTTCGTTCTAGCGCTTCACGCCGTCCGTCCCGCGTGCGCCGCGCGACGGTCCGGCATGCGGGGCACGAGCGGCACGCTCCGATTCACGCGCACGAGCAGGTGAAAGAGCGCGACGCGGAGCTGCATGCCGAGCGTCTTGTTGCCGTGGCCGGCCAAGAGGGACGTGACGGCGGAGCGTAGGCCGAGGGCGTTGCTCGGGTGCAGCAAGAGTTCGCCGAACTCGGGCGTATAAAAGCCTTTGACGAACTCGGTGTAGGTCGCGACGAGGCGGCGCATCCGGCGCTCGAAGGGGACGAAGCGCGCGCGCTCGAAGCGGCGCTCGGCGAGCGCGCGATCGAGACAATCGGCGGCGTCGAAAGCGGCGCTCAGGCCGAGCTGAACGCCGGTCGAAAACACGGGGTCGATGAACGCGCCGGAGTCGCCGACGAGAACCCAGCGGTCTCCGGCGAGCGCGCGGCTCTTGTACGACCAGTCCGAGATGGTGCGCACCGGCGCGACGCGCGTGGCGCGCGCGAGTTTGTCGCGCACGAACGGCGTGTTCGCGATGCGATCCTGGAAGTACTCCTCGTTCGGTTTGACGCCGGCGAGCGCCTTGGCGGGGGCGACGAGACCGACGCTCGTGCGGTCGTTCGCGAGCGGGATCACCCACCACCAACCTTCGTTGACGAGCACGACGCTGATGTCGCCTTCTTCGAGACCGGTTTTGCGCTCCGCGCCCTCGAAGTGCGAGAAGACGGCGAAATTGCGCAGTCCCGGCTCCATTTCCCGTAGCCCGAGCCGTGACGGCACGAGCGCCGCTTGGCCGCTCGCGTCGACCAAGCACTCGGCGGTGTGCGTCCGTTCGGCGCCGCCCGGTCCGCGCACGACGACCTCGACTCCGCGCGCGAGGTCGCACTCGAAGCGAACGACTTGCGTCTCTTGCTCGACGCGCGCCCCCGCTTGCTCGGCGTGCTCGAGCAATACGCGGTCGAATTCGGCGCGATCGACCTCGAACGCCGAGGGCGAGCCGCCGAGCATGCCGTCGGCGAAGGGGTAGCGCTGGCGCTCGGCGCCGTCGGCGGTGACGAACTCGGCCGCGTATTTCGCCAAGAAGCGGCCGTCGGAGAGCCGAGGCAGGACGCCGAGCGCGTCGAAGAACGGAATCGAGCAAGGCAGCAGCGATTCACCGATGTGGAAGCGCGGGAAGCGCTCCTTCTCGAACACGGTGACGGTCCGATTTTTCTTGGCGAGCAGGGTCGCGAGCGTCGAGCCCGCCGGGCCGCCGCCGATGACGATCACGTCCGAATGCGTCACGCTGCGCGAAGCATAGACAATCGCGCGGCGCGCGCGAGGCTCAGTCGGGACCCTTGAGCGTGTCAGGCTCGTCCCGCGGAAAGCGCGCGCTTTCGGGGTGGCCGGCCTCGGTCGCGACGTGCAGGCGGGCGCGGCCGGCGTGTTTCGCCTCGTAGAGCGCGGCGTCGGCCGCGGCGATGAGCGCGTCCGTGTCGAGGTAGCCCTGGCCGGTCGAGGCGGCGCCCGCGCTCGCCGTGACGTGGAGCTCACCGGCCGAGGTGGTGAACGGCCGGCGTGCGACGGCGTCGAGCAAGCGACCGCCGACCGCGGCGGCGTCCGGCAGGCTTCCGCCCGGAAGGACCAGTAGAAATTCCTCGCCGCCGTAGCGGCCGACCACGTCGTAATCGCGGACCGAGCGGGTGCAACGCGCCGCGAACTCGACGAGCACCTCGTCCCCCACCGGATGGCCGTGGGTGTCGTTCACGCGCTTGAAGTGATCGACGTCGAAGAGCACGATGCCCGTGGCGGATTTGGTGCGGATCGAACGCCGGAGCTCGCGGCCGAGGATTTCGAGCATGCTGCCGCGGTTACGCACGCCCGTGAGCGCGTCGTGCGTCGCGCGGCGCTCGAGCTCGGCGTGCGCCTTGAGCAAGCCGTCTTGGAGCTCGACGATGCGCTGGCCGGCGACGAGCCACGCTTCGAGCTCGTCCACGTCGACGGGCTTCTGGATGTAACCGTCGGCGCCGCTGTTCATGGCCTCGACGAGCGGACGGCGTCCCTCCCGCGCGGTGGTGAGCACCACGTAGACGTAAGGCGAGCGACCGCGCAGGATGCGGCAGAGCTCGGGACCGTTGATGGTCCCCATGTTCCAATCGACGACCGCCATGCGGGGCGCGTTCGGCTGCGTCAGCACGCGCAGCGCGGAGCCGCCGCTCTCGGCCTCCATGATCTCGTAGCCGCGCGCCGCGAGCTGCTTCGAGAGCACACTGCGGCTCACGCTGTCGTCATCGACGAGCAACACCCGCTTGATGTGGTTTCCTTCGTCCCCTGGCATCCCGCTTCTTTCAGGAGGGCCCGAAGAACCTTCTTACCAGAGCCGCCTTCGCGTGGGCATCCTTGCGGCCGAGCTCGATCAACTCGCCGGCAAAGCCGCCGTCGAACAGCAAATAGGATGCCCAATCCGCTTCCCCGTGGGGGGTCTCGACCGCGACCCGTTCGAGAAAATAGCGGGCGAGGGTCTGGAGCTCGCTCGAGTCGAGACGGGTACGGATGTACTCCCCCGCCTTTTTCCCGAGATCCTCCGACGGAGTGAAGATCAGGGTATCGAGCCGGCGGTAGGGGGCGCCACGGTGCTTGATCCAAACCTTTTGGACGCGTTCCAGCTGATCGGCCGGCAGGGCTTCTTCCAGCACCTCCATCATCTGGTTCAAACGCTCCATCATCTTGAGATCGTACGCGACCGGATCGAGAAGGAGGGCGTTCAGGAGCTTGCCGATCAAAAAGACGGGCCCAACGTCCTGATTTTGCCCGGTGTCCGCGGCTTCCTCGGCGTCCACCTCGCCGATGCTCTGCATGTGCCGTACGGAAATGACGACGAGGCGCTCCGCCCCGGCGCGAATGGCCGGGGCGATCGGCGTGTTGAAACGCAGGCCGCCGTCGCAATAGTAATGGTCCCCGACCTTCCGCATGGCAAAAAGCAGTGGAATCGCCGCGGAAGCGAGCACGTGGTCGGCCGTGATGCGGCACTCCGTCGTGATGCGTCGCTCGTCCCGCGCGGCCTGGAGCTGAACGCCCGGCGCGTGCTCGGCGAAAATCGTGGTGCGGCCGGACGCCACGTGGAGCGCCGCAATCATGAGCGCGTGCACGCGCCCGGACGCGATGTTGCGGTGGAGCCGCTCCCACTGCACGGCGCGCCGGATGACGACTTCGAGCGCGCGGGTATCGAGCAGCGACGCGCCCTGCGGCTCCGAGGACGTGAAGCGCTCGAGCCGCCGCTTGAGGCTGCCGGGCCAGAGCCCGAACGGCCGCACGCGCGCGTGGTCCGCGAGCTTCAGACTTTGCCAGAGCTTGGCGAGCCGCGCCGCTCCGTGTCCGGGCTCGTCGGAGTTCGAAGCGAAATAGGCTGCGTTGATCGCGCCGACCGACGTGCCCGCGTACACGTCGAAGAGCGGCCCGCGTTCGGCCTCGCCCTCCATCACCTCGGCGATGCCGGCGACGACTCCCACCTCGTAGGCGCCACGCATACCCCCACCCGAGAGTACGAGGCCGGTCTTGCGCTGGCGAGCGGCGGGCACTGCTCTCTCCAGCATGACAGCTCGGAGTCCCCACCTCAAGCGGGAGAGGCGCCCTCGGCCGCGCTGTGCGTATACTCGAGATTCGGCCCCGGATGTCGCAGGATCTCGCGCTCAACGCCTTCGGACTTACTGATGTGGGACGCGCACGTCCGACGAACGAAGACGTGGTGCTCGTCCGCCCCGATCTCGATTTGTACGCGGTCGCGGACGGGGCGGGCGGTCACCGCTCGGGAGAAATAGCGAGCTCGCTCGCGGTTCGCTCGCTCGAGAACTACTTCGGCGCCACCGTGCGCCGCACGCACGAGCAGCCCGAATTCGACCGCTTCGGCATTCCGTTCGGCGCGCGCCGGCTGTCGGCGGCCATCCTCAAGGCGAACCGCGACGTGATCGAGATCTCGAAGTCGTCGCCCGAGCACAAGGGCATGGGCACGACGGTGGTCGCCGCCTGCTTTTCGCCGCGCTCGGGCCTGATGCACGTCGGACACGCGGGCGACAGCCGTTGCTATCGCCTCCGCGGCGGTCACCTCGAGCAACTCACGCAGGATCATTCGCTGCTCACCGACGTGCTCGAGCAGCGCCCGGAGCTCGACGATTCGGTGCTCGAGCGCTTGCCGAAGAGCGTGGTGACGCGCGCGCTCGGGCTCGACGCGCGACTGCGCCTTTCGCTGCGTTCGTACGCGGTCGTCGCCGGCGACCGTTACCTGCTCTGCAGCGACGGCTTGAGCGGTCCCGTGCCGGCGGCCGACCTCGCGGCGGCGCTGTCCGCTCGCGCGAACGCGGAAGCCGTGGCGAAGGACCTCGTGCGGCGCGCGAACGACGCGGGCGGTCGCGACAACATCGCCGTGCTCGTCGTCGATTGCACGCACGGCCCCGAGACGAAGAGCGTACCGCCGCCCGCCCCCGGCCGCGCGGCGACGCTCGGCGCCGCCGACGCGGCGTCCGATCCGGAGCTCTTGATCCTCGGCATCGAGGAGCTCGAGTCGCTCGACGCGCACTCCGCGAGCGACGATTTGTTGAAGGCGCTCGAAGGGCTCTTGGGAAAGCGACCGTGAGCGTCTCGCCGGAAACGCCGCCGTTCTGGAGCCGAGATCTGCCCGCGACGGGGGGCGCCATCGGACCCGAGCTCGAGGATTTCGTCGTGGACGAGATCCCGGCGTACACGCCGTCCGGCGCCGGCGACCATTGGTACGTCCGTGTCGAAAAGCGCGGCATGAACACGCGCGACGCGGCGCTCGCCATCGCGCGCGCGGCGCGCACCCCCGAGCGCGACATCGGCTACGCCGGCATGAAGGATCGGCACGGCATCACGACGCAATGGCTCTCGGTGCCCGCGCGCGCGCCCGCGCCGGAAACGTGGACACTCCCGCCCGATCTCAAGCTCGTCGAGGTCTCGCGCCACGGCAACAAGCTCCGCACCGGCCACTTGCGCGGCAATCGCTTCACGGTCGGGCTCACGGGCGTCGTCGAAAACGCCGAAGCCCATGCGCGCGCGATTCTCGAGCGACTCGACGAGCGCGGGCACGTGAATTACTTCGGCGCGCAGCGCTTCGGGCGCGACGGGCGAAACCTCGCCGACGCGCTCGCGTGGCTCTCCGGGACCGCGCCGTTGCCACGCGGCCGCGAGCGCTTCCTCGCGAAGCTTTACGCGAGCGCACTGCAATCCGAGGTGTTCAACCGCTATGCGACGCGACGGGTCGGGCGCGGACTCGACGCGCTCCTCGCGGGCGAAGTCGTGCGGCTCGCCAACGCGGGCGCTTCGTTCGTCGTCGAGGATCCGGTGCGCGAGCTTTCGCGCCTGCGCGAGCGCGACCTTTGCCTCACGGGTCCGATGCCGGGACCCAAAATGCGCGAAGCCGCGGCGGACGCTCGGGCCCTCGAACACGAGGTGCTCACCGAGCTCGGGGTTTCGGAGGCGGCCCTGCGCGAGCTCGGGCGACACGCACCTGGCACGCGCCGCGACCTCGTCGTGCGCCCCGACAACGTCGAGGTGAACACCGAGGGCCAGCGCTTGTGGCTGCGTTTTTCGCTGCCGGCGGGGAGTTACGCGACGATGCTCGTGCGCGAGCTCACGCGGACGAACGAGGCGGCGGTCCGGACCGACGGCTGATCGGTTTTTGGCCCCCTGGCCCGCGGCGTGGAACCCTGACGCTCGGGATGCAACTCGGATCCCCGTTTCTCGCTCTCGCCGCCGGCGTGCTCGCCGGCTGCGCGACGGTGCCGCCGCTTCCCGCCCCGACGCCGGAGTTGCCGCTCGCTGCGTGGGAAGGTGGCACCACCGCGAGCAAGAACGCCCCGCAGGGAAGCGGTGGACGCCGCGCGCCCTCGCCCGCGCTCGCCAAGACGGCCGAACGCGGCACGGCGGACGCGCCCTCGAGCCCGCGCCTCGCCCCGCGCGCGACCACCGCGCCGAGCCCGATCCCCGGCGGCGCAACCTGTCTCTCCGAGCTCAAAGAGCTCGGCGTGCCGTTTCGGACGAGCGAGCCCGTGCTCGGCATCGCGACGCCGATCGTGCTCGCGGGAAACCTCGACGGCATTCGCTTCTACGCCTCGGATCATCGACCGTTCTTGGCGGATTGCCGGCTCGTGCTCGCCTTGCGCCGGGTCACGCCCGATCTCCGCGCACTCGGCGTGAGCTCGGTGCGCTTCTCGGGCGCCTACGTGTACAAGCTCACGCACCCCGGGCGGATGAGCATGCACGCGTTCGGTCTCGCGGCGGATCTGCACGCGTTCGAGATCCACGGCACCACGCTCGAAGTAAAACGCGATTTCGCGCGCGGAATGGGCTGCCGCGACGGCTTGCCGGTCTTGAACCAGATCGCGTGCCGCATCCGCGCGCGCGGCCTGTTCAAAGAGCAGCTCGGCCCGGACGACAACGCCGCGCACTTCGATCATTTTCACGTCGGTCTGAAGCCGCTCCCGGGAGAGCTCGCCGACGATCTGCCGCTGCCTGCCGCGCCGAAACCCGTGAAGCGCGCGACGCGCGTCAACGCGCCAAGGCGTAATGTGTCCGCACGATCCGCGCGGTGAAGAGCGCGCGCAGGTAAAACCCGCGCGGCAGCGCGGCGAACGCCACGCCGTCGCGATCGAAGGCGCGGCGGCGCGCGTGTGAATCCGCGGCCTTCGGCCGCACCTGCAGGTAGCGGCCGAGGTGTCCGGTGATGCTCTCCACGTCGCCGCGCCCGATGCGGCCGGCGAGCTCGTCCCAGTCGAACTTCAAGTCGCGCTCGTCCTCTTCGTTCGGGCTCCAGACGAGCGGCGCGCCGAGCCGCCGCTCCGCCACGGGTCGCTCGCGTTCACCTTCGACCGGAACGAAGAGGACGCGCGCGAGCTTCGCGCGCACGGGAGAGCGCTCCCATTCGACGTCACCCACGTCCGGCAGCGAAATCGTGCAGACGAAGGTCGATTCGACGGGTCGGCCGCGCGCATCGACCGGCAGCGTCTTGAGCTCGATGCCGAGGTGCGCGAAGTCGGGTCCGGCGCGCGAGCCGGCCGTCGCCCCGAGTCCGAGCTCGACGAGCTGCCCGACGAAACCCTTCGCCCGCCTCAGGTCGCCGGGCACCGGGCGACCGAGCCGCGCGGCGAGCTCTCCCAAGCTCACGCCGGCGAGGCGGGCGGCGCGCTCGACGAGTTCGCGCTCGTTCGCCGGCGCGGGTGGAGCGCTCGGGGAGACGGACGCCATCGCTCGCGGCCATGGTGTGCCCCGAGGGCTCGGAGCGCAAGCGTCCGCTCAGCGCGTGAAGCGCGCCGTCGCGTCGAGACGCTCCGGCCCGCTCTGCTCGATGCGATGGCGCGCGAGCGGGGCGTGGCGCAGCAAGCGGCGCTCGAAGTCGGACATGTCTTGACAGAGCTCGACGTTCTGCCCGATGGCCGCGGCGAACGCGTGCGTCGCGGCGCTCATCTCGGCGGGCCAGAGCAAAAACGTGAAGGACTCGAACCGGCGCCGATTCGCGAGCGCGACCCGGACGAAGGCGCTCCGCGCGAGCAAGTCGTAACGGGTGACGCGCGACGCGTCGGCGAAGTAGTGCACGCCGGAGACGCCCACGACGAGCTTTTCGAGGTGCGCGGCCAAGCGCGCACCGAGCTCCCCCGAAAGTCCGCCTTCGATGCGCGCGTACACGACCGAGTCGCCGGCCCAGCCGACGACCACCGAGCCTTCGTCGTCGCGCATTCGTTCGAACGTGAGGGGCTTCATCATGGTGGACGGGGGCCGCCTCGAAAGGGACCCGGTAACGCTCAGAACGGCACCGGCCGGCTCCGAGTTTAGGTGCGATAAGGTGAGCCGATGACGGCGGGCGACGCCTTCGACGGCAAATTCTACGAAGCGGATCCGCGCTTTTGGCCCATCGCGGCCGCCGCGCGCCGTTTTGCCGAGCACACGGACTTCCCGGCCCCGGCGGAGCTCGCCGCGCCGGGCGTGACGTTCGTCGCGGCGCCGAAACCAAGACGTGCTCGGCGACGCGCGCCGGGGCCGGCGGACGGTTACGACGCGCGGGTCGTGCGCGGCGAGGTGCCCACGCGCCCGCGCTCGTGGCACGACTTCCTGAACGCGCTCGTGTGGGCGACCTTTCCCGCGAGCAAGCGCCGCCTCCACACGCTCCAGGCCGAGGCGCTCGGCCGCGCCCTCGCCGACGGCGCGCGCACGTTGCCGAACGCGCGGACGCGGGCCCAAGACGCGCTCGCGCTGCTCGACGAGGGGGGCGTTTTGGAACTCACTGCCCAGGGTGAAAGTCTCGTGCTCGGTTTCGGGCACGCGCTCTACGAGGGGCTCGTGCGCGGCGGCCCGGACGCGACCGCCAGCTGTCTCACTTTCGAACTTCCGCGGCTCCCGCCGCGCGGAGCCGCCGCCGAGACCGCCGATCGGTTGCTCGCGGCGCGGCTCGAGGCGCCGCTTCCGCCCGAAGCGCTGTCGCGACGCGCGTTTTGAGCCGCCTGCTGCTAATGACGGCTGAAAATGAGCCGTACTGACCCGTCGTGGTTTTGCCGAGCGCCGACCCGTACGTCGAGGTGAACCGGCGCTTGAACGCACTGAACGGCGCCGGCGCCGCCGCCATCACGGCGCTCACGGCGGCGTCGATCTGGGGGCAATGGCGCGCGCTCGCCGTCGTCGCCGGAATTCAAGTTCTCGTCATTCCCTTCAACCTGTGGGTGAACCTGGTTTACCTCCCGAAAAAGGGGCGGGTCGCCGAAGTGCCGCGCGTGCTCGTCAACATCGCGACGTCGTTGCTCGTCAATCACGTCGCGGGCTGGCCGGCGCCGGCCTGGTTGTGGCTGCCCTTCATCGCGCTCGCCTTCGATCAGTTCGATCGGCGCGTCGCGAACCTCACGCTGCTCGGGTTCTGCTTTTCGTTCGACCTCACCGCCCTCGTCGAGCACGTTCCGCTCGTCTTTCCGCTGTGCTCGACCGCGCTCGCGCTCTTCAGCGCCGAGGTGTCGCGCCTGCGCTTCAGCGTGATCCGCGACATGCTGCTCGCGAGCGAACGCCAGCGCCGGGAGCTCGAGCAGGCGCATGCCTCGCTGCACGAGGCGCACGTCGAGTTGAAGCACGAGGCGCTCGCGCGACAAGAAGCCGAACGCGAGCTCCAGCACGCGCACAAGCTCGAAGCGGTCGGGCGGCTCGCCGCGGGCATCGCGCACGAGATCAATTCGCCGGTTCAATTCGTCGGAGACAGCATCGCCTTCGTGCGCGACGCGACGGCGGACGTAATGCAGGTGCTCGAGAAGCACCAGGCGCTGCGCCGAGCCGTGCTCGCGAGCGCGCCCGAGCCGGAGCTCGCGCGCCTCGCGGGGGTCGCGGCGGAGTGCGAGGCGAGCTCGGACCTCGCCTACGTCGTCGAGCACGCGCCGAAGGCGCTCGAACGGGCGCTCGACGGACTCGGCCGCGTGACGACCATCGTGAGCTCGATGAAGGAATTCGCGCATCCCGATCGCAAAGAGATGACGCCGGCCGACATCAATCACGCGGTCGAGACCACGCTCACCATCGCGCGCAACGAATACAAGTACGTCGCCGACGTGACGACCGAGCTCGGGGTGCTCCCGCCCGTGCGCTGCCACCTCGGCGACGTGAACCAGGCGATCTTGAACGTGATCGTCAACGCCGGCCACGCGATCGCGGAAGTCGTCGAAGGCACGGATCGCCGCGGCCGCATCACCGTGCGCACGCGGCGGGACGGCGGCGACGTGGTCATCGCGATCGCCGACACCGGCGGCGGCATTCCCGCGCCTATCCGCGAGCGCATTTTCGAGCCGTTCTTCACGACGAAAGAGGTCGGCAAAGGGACCGGCCAGGGGCTCGCCATCGCGCGGTCGATCGTGGTCGCGAAGCACGGCGGCGCGCTCACCTTCGAGACCGAAGTCGGCAAGGGCACGACGTTCTACCTGCGCCTGCCGATCGGCGGGCTACGGGCGGCGGAAACCGACGCGGCGGCGTGACGGCGACGCTCAGTGCCCGAGCGGGCTCGTGATCGTCGTCGGACGGGCCTTGTCCGGCGCCCCTTTGCGCGAAGCCGCGGCGCCGCCCGCGTTGCCGCTGCCGACGCACACGCCGTCTCGCGCCGTGCAGAGCTTCACCTGGGCGCAGACGGACGACGCCGCGCAGTCCCCGCTGCTGCCCGCGATGCAGGCGCCGTCCTTCGCCGTGCAAGTGCCTTCGAGCTTGCAGCGCGCGGCCTTGCGGCAATCGTCGTTGCCGAGCGCCGCGCACGCGCCGTTCTTCACGCTGCATTTGCCGTCGCGCGAACAGCCGGTCGACTTCTTGCAGTCGTCGGCGCTCGCGACGCAGGCGCCGTCTTTCGCGCCGCATTGCGAGCCCTCCTTGCAGGCGAGCGAGTGCGCGCAGTCGTCGTTCGTGGCGGCGACGCAGCGGCCGCCGTCGGCCTTGCAAAGTCCGAATTTGGCGCACGGACTCTCCTTGTCGGGCGTGTCGTCGCTCGTGCCCGCGCAGTGGCGGCGCGAGAGCGCGACGCACTTGCCGTCTTTCGTCACGCAGCGGCCTTCGCTCTCGCAGCTGCTCGCGCACTCGGGCTCGGTGATCGTCTCGAGGTTCACGCAGCCGCCCTGATAGGCGCTGCACGCCCCGCTCTTCTTGCAATCGTCGGCCGCTTGGCAGCCGGCGTCGTTCGCGGCCGCGCACACGCCGTCCTTCGCGCTGCATTTGCCGTGGAGCTTGCAAGCTTCGGAGCCGGCGCAGTCGGCGTCCGCCTGGACGCGGCACATCGCGTTCGCGTCCGACGTGCACCGCCCGTCGCGCGCGCATTCGGCCGATTTTTTGCAGGCGTCGCTGGAATCGCAGGCGACGGCGAGGCCGAACGAGCTCACGCAGACGAGTGCCGCGAGCGCGGCGCGGAACGTTCGAGAAACCATGGCGCGCGACGATAGCCGAATTGCGAGCGCACGGGCCCAAAACGAAAGGCGATGATACGGTCGCCGGCGCAACCATGAACGGCTATTCGACGAGCGGGTGGGAGAACTTCTTCGTCGCCGAAGTCGGCGCCTCGGCGGCGCTCACCGGCCTCTTGTTCGTGGCGGTGTCGATCAATCTGAGCCGCGTGCTCGCGTATCCGCAGCTGCCCGGCCGCGCCGCGGAGACGCTGATCGTGCTCGTCGGCGCGCTCGCGGCGTCGTCCTTCGGGCTCGTACCGGGACAGCCGGTGCGCGCCCTCGGCGCGGAAATCCTCGGCGCGGGGGCGCTCATGTGGCTCGTGCCCGTGCGCATGCAACTCGGCGTGCGGGCGCGACCCGGCGACCCGCGGAGCTGGATGCTGACACGCGTCGTCACGCACCAGTTCGCGACGTTGCCGTTTCTGGCCTGCGGCGGGTCGGTCCTTGCCGGCACGGGCGGCGGACTTTACTGGCTCGTTCCGGGCATCATCTTGTCGTTCACGGCCGGCATCGCGAACGCGTGGGTGCTGCTCGTCGAAATTCAACGCTGACGAACCCCTGCGCGTGTCGCGGACGCGAAAGTCCCCTCGCAGGCCGGCGCGCCCGGCTCGATGAAGCACTACGTCGCGGACACATCACGCCCTGCTCTGGTTTTTCACGGCGCTGCGGCTGTCCGCTTCATTAATCACGAAAGACGAGCGGCTCGGGCGCTCGCGGCGGGTCCGCACGCTCTGGTAATTTGGGCTGGCCAAAGCGGCTCGGCTACCGTTTCCACGTGAAGCTCGAGCGACGGCTGGCCGTGGGCGCGTGCGTGGCGCTCGCGAGCGGCTGCGCGTCCGAGCGAGCCCCGACCGCGGCCGAAGGCGCGTTCGTGTCCGTCGAGCAGCGCGCTCTCACGCGACCGCCGCGGCGTGGAACGGTGACGAAAACGGCGGTCGCCCCTCAATCCTCCCCCTCCCCACGTCTCTACGCCAAGGCGCGCTTCGTCTGGATCCAGTCGCGGCCCGATGCGAGCGGCGATTGGCTCGGGTATTTGTGGACCGGCGGCTCGGTCGCGCTGCAGAGTGACGAGCCGCGCTTCGGCGCGGGCTGCGACGGGCGCTGGTACGCCATCGAGCCGCGCGGTTTCGTGTGCGTCGACGGCAAGCGCGCGACGGTCGATACCGACGACCCGGAGGTCGAAGCACTCCGTGCGTTCACGCCGAACATGGATTCGGCTTGGCCGTTTCGGTACGGCGAGTCGCTCGGGCTCGTGCGCTACCCCGAGCTTCCGACGCCGGACGTTCAGGCGCGGAACGAAACGGACCTGGCCGGGCACCTCGCCGACGTCGCGCGGGCGCGCGCGGGCGAGGACGTGGCGGCGCTGCGGGGAGTCGACGTGTCGCTGCCGGAGCTCGCGCCGCCCCCGCTGCCGCTCCTCGCCCGCACGGTGCACGAGGCGCGGAGCGAGCTCAAGCCGCACTCGACCGTCGCCTTCACGACCGAAGCGCGCTGGGGCGATCGAGCGTTCTTGCTCAGCGCCGATTACGGCTGGATTCCGAAGGACCGAGTCAAGGAGTTCGGCGAGCTCGCCTTTCACGGCGTGCACCTCGGGGCCGAGGCGACGCTGCCGCTCGCGTTCTTTCGTACGCGGGACCGCCCGCGCTACGCAAGGCTCGGCGATCGGGTGACGCGCGCGCCCGGCGTCTTCGCGCGGCTCTCCTTCGTCGAGCTCACCGGCAAGCGCGTACGGCAGGACGGCGTGACCTATCTCGAGACGCGCGAGCCGAACGGGTTCGTCGCGGCGGACGACGCCGTGGTGCCGGAGCTGCCGAAAGCGACGCCGTGGGGCGAGCCGCTCGCGGACGCGACGCCGAGCGCCGGGCGCGACCACGCGACGTGGATCGACATCAGCGTCGACGGGGGTTGGCTCCTCGCGTTCGAGGGCACCTTGCCGCGCTACGCGACCTTGATTTCACCCGGGCGCGGGGGCACGCCGGTGCACGGCCGGCCGCTCCTCGAAACCTCGTCCACGCCGCTCGGCATGTACTCGATCAACACCAAGATCGTGACGGCGACGATGGAGGCGCCGAACGAGGCGGTTCACTCGGACGTACCCTGGGTCCAGAACTTCACCGGACCCTATGCCCTCCACACCGCGTATTGGCACGACGATTGGGGCGACGCCGTGAGCGGCGGCTGCGTGAATCTCTCGCCGCTCGACGCTCGCTACCTGTTCGACTTCACCGAGCCGAAACTCCCGGCGGGCTGGCACGCGGTGCGGCGCGAGGCGCACGGGCCGATGACGCGCATCGTGCTTCACCCGTGAGGGTCGCCGCCGGCGGGCGATTCGGCCACGGTTGGAACCCCTCGGGGCTCGACCCGATCCCGCGAGAGAAATGTGGGTCCGTGGGCGTTCACGGTGGGGATCGATATACTGGCTCGTCCGTACTTGGCTGGGTGGTCGTGCCACGCCGAGAGGGATAGAGCGCCGTGACCAATTCGTTCGTCGTCTCCGAGCCCGGGCATCAGGTCGCCGGGGTCGTCCCCGGGCAGATCCTGCTCGGCAAGTACCGCATCGAGCGCGTGCTCGGCATGGGCGGGATGGGCGTGGTCGTGGCGGCGACGCACGTGACACTCGAAGAGCGCGTCGCGATCAAGTTCCTCTTGCCGCAAGCGCTCTCGAACGGCGAAGCGGTCGCGCGCTTCCTGCGCGAGGCGCGGGCCGCGGTGCGCATCAAGAGCGAGCACGTGGCGCGCGTCACGGACGTGGGGCAGCTCGAAAACGGCGCGCCCTACATGATCATGGAGTACCTCGACGGCGCCGATCTCGGCACCATCGGGCAGCGGCGGGGCGCCTTGCCGGTGGAAGACGCGGTCGAGTTCGTGCTCCAGGCGTGCGAAGCGATCGCGGAGGCGCACGCGCTCGGCATCGTGCACCGCGATCTCAAGCCGGCCAATCTCTTCCTCGTGACGCGCGCCGACGGCACGCCGTCCGTGAAGGTGCTCGATTTCGGCATTTCCAAGGTGACGGGCATGAGCTCGTCCGGCGCCGACCTCGGCATGACCAAGACGACGACGGTGATGGGGTCGCCGCTCTACATGTCGCCCGAGCAGATGGCGTCGTCCCGCGACGTCGACGCGCGCACCGACATTTGGGCGCTCGGCGCGATCCTGTACGAGCTTTTGACCGGGACGGTGCCGTTCCAGGCCGACACGATCACGCAGCTCTGCGCGATGATTCTGCAGCAGCCGGCGCCGGCTCTGCGCAACGCGCGGCCCGACGCGCCGCCCGGGCTCGATCAGGTCATCGTTCGGAGCCTCGAAAAGGATCGCACGCGGCGTTTCTCGAACGTTGCGGAATTCGCGATGGCGCTCGCGCCGTTCGCGCCGCGCCGCGCTCGGCTGTCGGTCGAGCGCGTGAGCCGCGTGATCGCCGGTCTCGCCGGCTCCCAACCGAACTTCGAGGACGCGATGCCGCCGAGCTCGGGGCTCGGAACCGGGACGGGCTCCGCCTGGGGCGCCTCCGGCATCGAAAAGCGCGGGAGCGGGCGCGGCGTGGGCATCGCCGTGGGGCTCGTGCTGCTCGCGGGCGCGGCCGCGGGCGCCGTCTTTTTCTTGAAGGGCCGGGGGAGCGAACCGCCACCGGCGCCGGCACTCGAGGCCAAGGCCGCCACGACCGGAGCGAGCACCGCGCCGACGTCGTCTCCAGCCGCGCCGACCTCGGCCGCGAGTGCGGCGACCGCGGCTCCGTCGGTCACGCCCGCCGCACCGGCCGCGACCCCGGCGGTCGAGCCTGTCGTCACGCCGAAAGCGCTCGCGGCGCCGAAATCTCAGCCGGCCAAGGCCACTCCGAAGAGCGGAACGCCCGCCCACGCGGCGGCGGTGGCCGCGCCCGTGCCGGCACCGGCGCCCGTCCCTCCGCCCGCGGCGAAACCTGCGAAGAAGGTCAATCTCTACGACGACCGCAAGTAGCGGCGCGCTCGGGTAGTCGAAAAGACGACGCTCGGTTTATAAGGGAGCTTCAGAAGGAGCTTCTCGGTGAAACGAGCGCGGTGGAAGAGCGTTTGCCTCGTGCTGTCGGTCTCGGCCGTCACGTCGCACGCCCTCGGGCAAGACAACAAGGCTGCAGCGGAAGCGCTCTTCGACGACGCGAAGAAGCTCATGGCGGCCAAGCGTTACGCCGAAGCCTGCCCCAAACTCGCGGACAGCGAACGGCTCGACCCCGGTGTCGGCACGCTCTTGAACCTGGGCCTTTGCTACAAGCAAAACGGCCAGACGGCGAGCGCGTGGTCCGCGTATCGGGAGGCCGCTTCGCAGGCGCGCGCCGAAGGGCAATCCGATCGCGAGGACCTGGCGCGCCAGGAGGCGGCGACGCTCGAGCCGCAGCTCACCAAGCTCGTGATCGAAGTGCCCGCCGACACGGCCGCGATCCCGGGTCTCGAGATCAAGCGTGACGGCGACGTCGTGCCGCAGGGCCTCTGGGGCGTGCCGGCGCCGGTGGATCCGGGCATGCGCTCGATCGACGTCGCCGCGCCGAACAAGAAGCCGCTGCATCTCGACGCCAAGACCGAGGGCGCGGGTGCGACGGCCAAGGTCGTGATTCCGCCGCTCGAAAACGCCCCCGCGGCGCCGCCCGTCGCCGCAGGGGCGAGCGGCACCGTCACGCCGCCGCCCGATCAGGGTGCGGCGACGCCCGATGCGCATCCCGGGCGCACCCAGCGCATCATCGGGTTCGTGGTCGGCGGCGCGGGCGTGGCCGTCGGCGCCGTCGGCACCTGGTTCACGCTGCTCTCGGTCGCGCAAACCAAGGCTTCCCAAACCACGAACAACGAGACGAAGAAGGCGAACGACAAGAGCGACGCGGACAACAGCCGAACCATCGGGTTCGTCGGGCTCGGCGTCGGGGCCGCCGTACTCATCGGCGGCATCGTCATCGTCGTCACCGCGCCGAGCGGTTCGCAAACGGCCCTGTCCGTCACGCCCGTGCTCGCGGCGAACGGCGGCGGGCTGAACCTCGGCGGCACGTTCTGATTCTTACGAGCGGCGGCGCGAGGGCCGCAGTTCGTCAGTGCGGTTCGTCCTTGCACATGAGCGCCGGGCCTTCGACGACGTTGTTCGCGTCGTTGCACTCTTGGATCGTGTCGTCCGGATCGGCGATCGCCCAAATCGTCACGTTCCGGCTCAGGCCGCCCACGTTGATGGTCGTCGAAGCGCTCGCGCCGGCGGCCACCGAATCGATCGTCGTCTCGCCGAGCAGCATGCCGCCCGCGGCCGGATCGCCCGCGTAGACGCGCACGACCACGTTGCTCGCGTCCTTTGCGCCCTGATTCGACACGGTCACGTCGACCTTGCCCGCGCAGTTGGCGTCGTCGACCGCGGCGACGAGATCCGCGAGCGCCTCCCCCGGGTTCACGTCGTGGGTGAGCTCGTTGTTGTCCTCGCGGCACTCGCGTTCCTTGCCGTCCGGCGCGTTGTTGCCGCCGTCGATCGTCACGCGCACGCTGTCCGGGAGGGCGGTGTCGTCCGGCGCGGGGTCGTTGCCGACGTCGTATTCGACGGTCACGAGGGTCGAGGCACCCGGCTCGAGGCTCTTGTCGAGCACGACCACGATCGGGTTGCCCATGCCGTCGTCGAGCGGGGCTTCGGCCCCGCCCCACGTGCCGTAGAACGCGACCTCGACTCCGGGACCGACGCGGAGGTCGCCCGCGTTCTTGACCACGACGGTGATCTCGATTTTTTCCGAGAGCACGCCGCACATCGCGTCCGGCGACGAGATTTGAATCGCGGTGAGCGTGAGATCGGGAGCGACGCCGTAATTGCGCGGCTGCGAGCGATAAGTGTTGTAAACGCGGCCGTTCAGGCTCTTCCAGCTCTCCGGTTCGTGGAGCGGGATCGCGCCGCTCTCGAGCACGTTCGTCACGTGATAGGCGTGCTGGTTCCACACCCGGCGGGCCGTCACCCAATTGTCCGTCGGGTCGCCGAGCACGGTGATGCCCGTCGGCAGTGAGTCCTTCGCGACGGTGCCGGTCGGCCATTGATTCAGGGTGGCCCCCGTCCAATCGCCCATGGTCGTGTTGCCTTCGTCGCACTGCTTGAAGTGGTTGTTCTGCACGAACACGATCTCGGCGTTGCCGTCGTTATCGACGTCGGCGATGACGGGATTCTCGAGCACGGTGCGGCTCACGGACGGGTACGCGAGGTAGATGTTGCCGGTCGCGCCGTCGTAAATGCGGAAATAGCATTCGTCGCCGTAGGTCACCTCGGCCGCGCCGTCGCCGTTGAAGTCGAAGACGCTCGACGAGGTGACACGGCTCGAATCGTCCTCGGTCACGCGCTTCCAGCCGTTGTGGAGGCACACGCACTGACCCGAGATTTCGTTGCACGTCGTGCCCGAAAGCGTGCAATCCGCGTCGGTCTTGCAGGCGCCGCCGGGATTGCGCGGCGGATTGGTTTGCGGCGGCGGGTTTCGCTCGTCGAGCACGGTGTCCCAGGCCGGACAATTCGTGGGGTCGGGCGTCTGCAGGTCGATGACGCTGTAGAAACTCGCGAGCGCCGTGGCGATTTCGGGGAAGCCGTCGCCGTCGAAGTCGTCCACGTTCGGCGCGCCGCCCGAATCACCGCCACCGAGATCCTGGTCGACGAGCACGGTGCCGCTCGCGCCGTCGAGGATCACGAGGTGGCCGTTCGAGATCAAGACGACTTCGGGCTTGCCGTCGAGCGGGTTCGCCGGACCGGGCGGGTGCGCGCTGCAGTCGGCCTTCGAAGTGCAGGCACCGAGCACGTCGGCGATGGCGCAAAGCCCGTCTTGCTGCTGCGTGCCGAGGTTCGCGCGAGCGTCCCACACCGTATCGAGCGGGCACGGCATGGCGACGGTGCCGCAGCCGGCCGGCGGTGAGGCGGGCAATTTGTAGAGCGTGGGGCCGGCCGCGATTTCGAGCCCGGCGTCCGGCGTGAGATCCGCGACGCACACCGTCGGCCCGTAGATGAACGAAGCGCCAGCGCCCATCGATTGATTCTGCGAGCCGCGTGCCCCGGCGCTCGCCTCGTAGATCTTGTCGATGGCGAAAGCGCCGTTCGCGTCCTTGGTCAGCGCAATCACGCGATTGCCGAGAATGATCTCGGGCATGCCCTTGAAGTCGAGGTTCGCGATGGCGGGCGCCGGCGCCACGTACTCGGCGCCCATCGGTTCGAACACGTCGTCCGGGCTCGTGAACAGCACCTCCCCGCGATTGCTCAGGATCTGAAAGCCCTTCGTCTCGAGCGGGACGACGATTTCGGGGAAGCCGTCGCCGTCGAGGTCGCCCGCCGCGAGCGCGCCCGACGGCCGAGCGAGCCCGCCCGTGTCGTTTTCGTCGGTATCGCTGCAGTTGCTCGTGACGGCGGCGCCTTCGCTCCAATACGCGCCGTTCGCGTCCGCGTACGTGGCGGCCGGCGTGGCCGGGCGCGCCGGACCGCCGCAGAGCGCGAAGAAGTCCTGCCCCTTGTTCGGACCCCCGCCGTGGACCGCGCGCACGATGCCGTCCGTGTCGCGGTTGTCGCCGCTGTGCGTGATGAAGAGGATCTCGGGGAAATCACGCTCGTCCGCGCGCCCGTCACCGTTGTCGTCGTCGAGATTGATGACGAGCGGCGGCGAAACGACTTGAGCCGACCACGGAAACGCCTTGCCCATCGCCCAATCGAGCTCGTCCGTCGCCGTGTAGGAATGCTTGGTGCCGTCACCCCACCGAAACTCGACCTGCGGCAGGACTTGCGTGAACGGCGTCGCGGGCAGCGTGCAGGTCGGCGCCACGCCGGTGCCGATGCACGTGCCCGCCTCGCACGTCATGTACGCGGGACAATCCCAATCGTCCTCGCAGGTGCACGCTCCCGCGCCCGCCATGTCCGCCGCGCATTCGCTCGTGAAGTAGCCGGCGCTGCCGCACGCGATCGGATCGCCGGGCGAGCCGTTCGAGGCGCACACGCGAATCGTGTCGTCACTGCCGCACGTGCGCGTGTCGGGCGTGCAGTCGTCGGCGACGCACTCGCCGCTCGTCGTGTCGCAATGGAGCGCCTCGTCGCACGCGGCGTCGGAGGTGCACTTGTCGACGCACACGTGCCCGCCGCCTTCTGCGGATTGGCAGAGCTCGCTGTCGTCACAGGCGATCTCGTCGCAGGTCTTGTCGACGCAGCTCGCCGTGCCGTTCTGATTTTCACAGCGCTGGCCGACCCCGCAATCCGTGCTCTTGCAGGGGTCCTCCGCGGGCGCGCCGCCCGTTCCGGCCCCGGTCCCGCCGCTACCGGCGAGGACGATGCTGCCGCCCGTGCCGAGGTGTGCGCCCGTCCCGCCCGTCGTGCCGCCGTCCGCGCCGGTGCCGGCGCTGCTCGTGCCGCCCGTCGTGGGCGTGAGACTGCCCTCGTCGCGCTCGGCGTTCGTTCCGGTGCCGCACGCGGCGAGCCACGATCCAATGACGACGAACCCAAAACCCCGACACCACCGCGTGAACATCGTGGCGAGTGTAACCGATTGTGCTCGGCTTGCTTCCGTGAAGTTCGCGTTGCGCGGCGTGACTCGATGTCACGGCGGCGTGAGCCGGAATTGTTCTCGTCGAACCACGTCGTTACTCGCCAGTTTTGCCAAACGGCTTCCGCGCTCGTGCGCATTTTCGCGTGGGAGATGAACCTCGTTCGTGCCCGAGTGCCAACCAAGTAGGCTGACCGTCACTCATGCCATGAGCGGTAGTTCATCGAACGAGTCGATGGCTCGCAGTGTGAAAACGATTCCAGGTGTCGAGCGGGCGTCGCGGGGAGTCGACGACGATGGAGCGAAGAGCGCGTTCACCGCGCCTTCACGACACGCGCCGAGGCGGCGAAGGGACGCACTCGGGTCGACGCGACGCGAGCGCCGCTCCGTGCCGCCGACGGATCCGTCGCGTCGAGCCGCCGTCGTTTTCGCCGCGGTCGTCAGCCGCCTTCGCCGCAGCCGTTGTCGTCTTCACCGCGGCCGTCAGCCGTCGGTGATCGCGCCGTCACGGCTCCGTCTCGCGCGCGAGCACGGCAATACGGGCGATTTGGGCGGCACACTCGCTCGCGTCGCGCGACCAGATTATCCAGTTTTTCTACATTAATCT
>Ga0335083_10002125_pt1 | contig 26458 bp, 27 predicted proteins | sample Lox_Sample_42_FD_206716 | JGI IMG/M metagenome (GOLD analysis project Ga0335083, IMG submission 206716) | Soil microbial communities from Loxahatchee National Wildlife Refuge, Florida, United States - Lox_Sample_4.2 | ecosystem: Environmental > Terrestrial > Soil > Wetlands | place: USA...
ACAGTGCCCAGAAGGCCCTGGCCATGCTGTCTCGTGACGACGCGCACGTGGATCTGGTGGTGACGGACCTGGTCATGCCGACGATGGGCGGCCGCGAATTTGTTGAACGGATCCGCCAACTCACGCCGAAAATACACATTTTGTGTGCCAGCGGCTGTGTTTTGCCGGCCGACCAGCAAATTGGTCTGTTATTCCTGCAAAAGCCTTATACCAGCCGGGATTTGCTGAGCAAAGTGCGCCAGGCGCTCACCGCAGAAACTGTTGAACATAATGTTGACTGATATTCCGGTTTTCTGGTAAACATCTGACCCATGCAAATTGAAAGCCTCAAAGTGTTCTGTGATTTGGCCGAGACCGAGAGCTTTACCAAGGCCGCGCAAATCAACGGTGTGACCCAATCGGCGGTGAGCCAGCAAATCAGTTCGCTCGAGCGCACCTTTAAATCCCTGCTCATCGAGCGAAGCAAAAAGAAATTTCGCCTGACCCGCGAGGGCCAGGTGCTTTATGACTACAGCAAGCAGATTATCCAGACCTATGAGTCTCTGCACAGCAAGCTGCAGGAATTGAAGGACATCATTTCCGGCACCATTCGCGTGGCGACGATTTACAGCATCGGCCTCCACGACTTGCCGCCCTACATAAAGAAATTCATGAAGGTTTACCCGACGGTAAACGTTCATGTCGAGTACCGGCGCGCGAACCAGGTTTATGAAGACGTGCAGGGCAATGTCGTGGACATGGGACTGGTGGCCTACCCGGTCAAGGATGCCAAACTGGAAATCATTCCCTTGCGCAAGGAACCGCTGGTACTCATCTGCCACCCGCAGCATCCGTTTGCCAAATCGAAATCCGTCAAACTCAAGGCGCTGGCCGGCCAGAAATTCATCGGGTTTGAGCCCGACATTCCGACGCGAAAGGCACTGGACAAAATATTGAAGGAGTACGACGTGAACGTGAACAACGTCATGGAATTCGACAACATCGAAACCGTGAAACGGGCGGTGGAAATTGACGCGGGCGTTTCCATTGTGCCGGAAGGCACCGTCGTGCAGGAAGTCGCCAAGCAAACCCTGGCCGCCGTGCCGCTCGAAGACGGCACTTTCTTCCGGCCGCTGGCTGTCCTTTACAAGAAAAACAAGGTCCTTTCGCCGGCGATGAAGCAGTTTCTGACAATCCTCAAAGACGTGGCTTGATCACTGTTTCAGGTTCGACGGATTCAGCGGTTTTAAGTCCCGCGGCAGGAATTGTCCGTTCTTGCGGATGAGTTCCCCATCGAACCACACCTCACCGCCGCCCCATTCGGGCCGTTGTATCAGCACCATGTCCCAGTGAACCGCCGAGCGGTTGCCATTATCGCATTCCTCGTAAGCCTGGCCAGGCGTGAAGTGCAGCGATCCGGCGATTTTCTCATCGAACAGGATGTCGCACATCGGTTTCAGAATGTAGGGATTAAACCCCAGGGAGAATTCCCCCACATACCGCGCGCCGGCGTCGGTGTTTAATATTTCGTTCAGGCGTTTCGAATTGTTCGCCGCGGCGGCGATGATTTTGCCGTCTTTAAATTCAAGCCGCACGTTTTCAAATTTTGTGCCCGAATAAATGGTCGGGGTGTTGAATTGGATTGTGCCGTTCACGGAGTGTTTTATCGGGCAGGAAAAAACCTCGCCATCGGGAATGTTCCGGTCGCCCTTGCACATTTTGGCGCCGATGCCTTTGATGCTGAAGGTGAGGTCGGTGCCCGGGGCTTTCAGCCGGACCCGGTCGGCCCGCTTCATCCGGCGTTCGAGGGGAACCATGGCCCGCGCCATCCGGGCGTAATTCATCGTGCAAACATCGAAATAAAGATTTTCGAACGCCTCGGTGCTCATGCCCGCGGCCTGGGCCATGCTCGGCGTTGGCCAGCGCAGGACGCACCAGCGCGTTTTATTGACCCGCCAGTCCAGCACCGGCCGCAAGACACGCGAGTACAGCGCCATGCGGTCGCCGGGGACGTCGGAGTTTTCACTGGCGTTTTCGCTGCCACGAATGGCGATATAGGCCTGAACTTTCTTCATGCGAAACAACTCCAGGTCGCAGACGTGCGCGGCGTGCCGGTCGTTCATTTCCAGCAACAACTCACGGGAAACGCGCGTATGCCGGACCTCCACCAGCGGCGTGGCGCCCGCTGCGCGCGCGGCGCGGATGAGTTCGATGGTGAACTCATCGGGCACGTCAATCATGTCCAACAGGACGCGGTCGCCCCTTTTCAATTCGGTTGAATAAGACACCAACAGTCTGGCCAATTTGAGGTAGCGCGGATCGGTCATAAATTCTCAGGAGGTTAATTTAGATTTTCCCGTTGTCGAGCCGCCGATTTAACGGGTAGTGGTACGTTTTGCGATTTTCGGTGGGGCGAGCGTCCTCGCGAGCCGGTTCGTCAGTAGCCTCGCCCCACCAAAACGTACCAGTACCATTTAACGCAAAGGCGCAAAGGTGCGGAGAAGCAAAGAAAACCCCCGAACCGTTTAGCGGCTTTGCGTCCTCGCACCTCGGCGTTATGTCTTGTTTAACGAAAAGTATTTATTGATATTCGATAAAAATATGTTGAAAAACGGAATTGGCCGGGTTATTCTGACGCCATGAATGCGAATGAAATGCCACCCAGAAACAATTCCCAAATGAATCGAATTCAGAAAGTCAGCGGCATTTTTAGAACCATTTTCTTAATTGTTGCGGTTTGTTGTGGTTTGAGCGCATTGGGGCCGATTATTCCGGTTTTCCTTGTCAAAGCGCATACTATTTCCAAATTTGAATTTATTACGTTTGGTGGAATAGAAATTGCCTGCGCAATTTGGGCGTGGTTTTGCTACAAACTATTTAACTTATGCGCGCATGGCGATTTATTCACCTCGAAAGTAGTTTCCTATGTTCGCAGAGTCGGCTACGCTTATTTTTTGATGGCCATCGTAGCTTCTTCTCAATGGTGCTTTCATTTTACGGGATGAACGATTTGTCGGCGGTGAACCATCCTTATTGGCCTGTCGGGGTGTTGAATTTAACGAGCAGTTTATTCCCCGGATTTTTAATTATTTTCATCGCCTGGGTGATGGATGAAGGGCGGAAGATTCGCGAAGAACAGGAACTGACCGTTTAAGTTTATGCCCCTCATCGTCAATCTGGACGTGGTTCTGGCGCAGCGGAAAATGCGACTGAACGATCTGGCGGACGCCGTGGGCATCACGCCGCAAAACCTGTCCATTCTCAAAACCGGCAAGGCCAGGGCCGTCCGGTTCTCCACCCTCGAGGCCATTTGCGAAACGCTCGACTGCCAGCCCGGCGAGATTCTGGAATACCGCCCGGAACCCCCGAAGAAGAAGCCAGCCGCGCGAAGCTGACAGAAGATCGTAACAGCGGACGTGAGTCAGCTTATTCTTCATCAAAAGACATTTGAGCCGGTTCACGTCGGCTGCTACAAATGTTGGTGAAATGAGCTGTGAGACGCTGGACAAGTTTTGTGAACGAGGAATTCTGGCGCTCGTGCTCGCCATTCTCGTCTTCGGTCCGTTGGCGATGGGCGCCGTGGATGAATGGGCGTTTCTGGTCATTCAGGGAATGACCATGGCCGTGATGCTATTGTGGGCGATCCGAATCTGGCTGGGGCCCAAAATGCAGTTGTTCTGGCCGCCGATCGGCTGGGTGGTGCTCGCGTTTGCCGTCTATGCCGTCGGGCGTTACCTCACGGCAGACATCGAATATGTAGCGCGGCAGGAAATGATCCAGGTACTGCTCTATGCGTTTTTGTTTTTTGCCATTGTCAATAACCTGCACCGGCAGGAATCAGCCCAAATCATCAGTTTCACGCTGATTTTTCTGGCTGCTGGGATTTCGGGCTACGCGGTTTGTCAATATCTGACGCACACTAATCATGTGTGGATTTACCTCTCGCCCTATACCGGACGGGCATCGGGCACCTATATTTCACCAAATAATTTTGCGGGGTTTCTGGAAATGCTTTTACCGCTGGCCGTTGCTTATGCACTGGTCGGACGCGTCAAACCCCTGCTCCGTGCGCTGCTCATCTATGCGGCCGTCGGGGTCATGGCCGGGTTGTTGGTCACTTTCTCACGCGGCGGTTGGGTGGCGGCGGCGGTGGGGTTGGTGACCCTTTTGTCAATCTTATCTTGTCACCGTAATCATCGTTTGCCAGCCCTTGGGTTGCTCATCGTTTTTCTGGCGGGCGGGGCGATTTCATTCACGAAATATTTGACGTCGACATCCAATGACTGGGAACGGTCATTCAACACACAGACGGTCATAGAAAGTGATTGGGGTGTCCGGCGCGATATGTGGTGCGCCGCGTTGCAAATGTGGCGGGATCATTTCTGGTGGGGGGTGGGACCGGCCCATTATGACTATCGCTTCCGGGAATATCGTCCCGAAAGCATGCAAATGCGGCCTGGCCGGGCGCATAACGATTACCTGAATCTACTGGCCGATTGGGGCACGGTCGGCGGCGCCATCGTCCTTGCTGGTATGGTGGCTTTTGGCGCCGGATTGTTGAAAACGGGGAAATACGTCCGTCCAGCGGAAAATGATTTTGGACATGGCATGGGCAGTCGCTTCGCTTTTTTCCTGGGTGCCGCCACCGGTTTGCTGGCCCTGGCGGTTCATTCGTTGGTGGATTTCAATCTGCACATCCCGGCCAATGCCATTCTCGGGGTTACGCTGCTGGCCTTGTTGAGCAGCCATCTGCGTTTTGCGACAGAACGTCACTGGCTGGCTGTCGGACTTCCGGTTAAAACACTGGTTACTCTGACGCTGGGAATGGGTCTGGCCTATTTAGGTTATCAGGAATGGCGGCTGGGCCGTGAACAACTATGGCTGACGCGTGCGGACCAACTGCCGGATTTTTCCTCTGCCCGTACCGCCGTTTTGATCAAGGCTTTTGATGTCGAGCCAAAAGATTTCGAGACGGCATATGACATCGGCGAAGGGTACCGACAGCAAAGCTTCAAAGGCGGGCAAAATTATCAGGACCTGGCCCGGACAGCTCTGGAATGGTATGCGCGTGGCATAAGACTCGACCGCTACGATGGCTACAATTATTTGCGTTATGGAATGTGCCTCGACTGGCTTGGACATTACGCCGAGTCCGGGCCGTATTTCAGCCGCGCCGAGGCGCTTGACCCAAACGGCTTTTACACTGTTGCCAACATAGGATGGCATTACGTGCAAGTGGAGGATTATTCCGCAGCCCGGGCATGGCTGGCACGATCCATGCGGCTGCATTGGCAGGATAACGTGATTGGCCGTTCCTATCTGGAAATCTGCCAGCAAAAACTGGTCGAAAACGCCTCCGAGCCGGCCCTTTTACCCGCAGGTTTTTAGGGACCGCCGGCATAAAAATGGGATTTGACATTTGACCGCAGAGATTTATAGTTTGACGAGTATTAAAAGTTCTGAAAGGGTAACTTTATCTATGAAATACATACAGACTTTGATTACCATGGTGGTTGTCGGCGCCGTTATGGCACTCGACGGCAGCGCGAAGGCGGACTCCGTTAAACCCTGTATCGTGACCGTCGTACGTGTTCAGGGGCAGGCGCGATATTCTTTAGGCGACAACAGTTGGCATCCGCTGGTCGTCGGCAAGGTGCTCAGGTCCGGCGCCATTATTCAAAGTGCGGTCGATTCGTCGGTGGACATTGTGCTGAGTGCAACGCCGGTGGGCATGCCTCAAGCTGCCCCGGCCCCGACTACAATGTTCCTCGCGCCAGATTCCAAAGTTCGTGGATTCCTGCCCTACGCACCAGCGGTTCAACAAAATGTCATCCGCCTGTGGGGCAACACGGTGCTGGCTGTCGATAAACTCACCCAATTTGACACAGGCGTCCAGACCGTCAGTGATACGGAACTGGATTTGCGTGCTGGTCGTATATTCTTTAACATCAAGAAAATGTCGGCCACGTCACGTTTTATCATCAAAATCCCCAATGGCGTAGCGGGTATTCGCGGTTCCTACGGTTATTGGGATGCAAACGGTGATGGTGGCATGGGAGACGGTTCCATGCTGGTTTCCATCATTGACTCCACCGGCAAGGCGATTACCCAGCTTGTTAATGCGGGGTTTCAGTTCAGCGCCCAGAGCGGTACCGTCTCACCCCTGCCTGCAGGGGTTTTGAACAGCTTTGCAGCCACGTCGACGGCACTGTCAACGTCATATCAAGGCGACGGCGCCCAGCCCACGCCAGGACAAGATACAACGCAGTCATATTGTTCTACCGGCACGGGCGTAAAAGAGTAAGTTTCCTTCGCCGACAGGCGAAAGCGAGGACCAGAGCAGCCTTGAGTTGCTCTGGTTTTTCGTTTAATCCGGCGGGGTGCAGTTGAAACCCATCCAACGGACCGCAGCCCTCCTGGCCGTGGCAATTCTCGTTTGCGTGTGCGTCGTTCGCCTGCTGCGGCTCGATTTTTTTGAGCGTTTGGAGGGAATCACCTATGACTTGCGCGCGCGAACGGCCCTGCATTTTCGCGCGCCGGTCGTCACCAATCTTGCCTTTGTGGCTATTCAAGATTCCAGCATTGCTGTCGTCCAGAGCGGCCAGTTGGGATATCAATATGGGCTTAAATGGCCCCGTCAGGTCTATGGCCGGCTGGTTGAAGAACTCGCAGCGGAAGGTGCCAAAGCCGTTGCCTTCGATGTGCAGTTCGGTGAATTGCGTCCCGACCATCCCGCCGTGCAAATGGCCGATGGCAGTTTGATTGACTCCGACGTTTTTTTTGCTTTGCAGTGCCGCCATGCCGGGAACGTCATTCTGGCCGCCACGCCGGATCTGATGCCTCCTTCCTTGTTCACCACCAATGTGCTCGCGCTGGGAGATATCACAACGGAGAAGGATTCCGACGGCGTTTTGCGACGGGTAAAAGCCTTTCAGATCGTTCGTCGCTGGCATCCGCTTATAGAGAGTGCAGCGGAGAAATATGGCGTCAGTTTGAGTGACATTCTGATTGAAAAAGACCAGGTTGTCCTGCCTGTGGAGCAAGGCCAAACGCTTGAAATCCCCCTCGATAAAAATGGCGAGATGGACGTCAAAAGCAGAACCGATCCGGCAGAACCTCCCGCAAAAGCCAGACCGTTCGCCGACGAGCGCGTCTGGCATATGGGCATCGTCCTCGCCGCTCAGGAATTGGGACTTGATCTGGCCCATGCCGACGTGGATCTGCCTGATGGCAGCATTACGTTGCACGGTACGAATGGTCTGGTGCGCGTGATTCCCGTGGATGCCAATGGCTACTTTTATGTGGACTGGCGGCTGAAGCCCAACGATCCGCATCTGACCTGTGCACCGATTGAGTTTTTGCTCGAGCAAAACAAGAATCGGCTGCTCGGCGAAACCAACGGACTCAGCGACCTGTTCCGGAATAAACTGGTCGTGGTCGGTTCGGCGGCCCAGGGCAACGATCTCACCGACCGGGGCGCGACCCCACTGGAGCGGGACACGTTGCTGGTCAGCAAACACTGGAATGTGGCCAATTCCATTATCACCGGGCGCTTCATCTACCGGGTTCCGTTGAACATGGAACTGGCCCTCATCGTCTTTCTCGGCGCGTTGACGGCATTTCTGACATGGCAACTGCGGGTGGACGTCGCTTCCTCCATGGTCTTCCTGCTGGTGGTGGCTTATGTCGTCGCTGGTTTCTTCGTGTTCGTGGAGTTCCGCGTCTGGCTCCCGCTGGTCTTTCCGGTTGCCGGCATTCTGGTCGAACATTTAAGCCTGGTGACTTATCGCGTCGCGTTCGAGGAAAGCGAACAACGTCGCGTCAAATCCGTCTTCTCTAAAATCGTTTCGCCGGACGTGATGAACGAACTGCTCAGCGCGAAAAAACTCTCCCTGGGCGGCGCGCGCCGTGAGGTGACGGTGTTTTTCGCGGATATCCGTGGTTTCACCTCGATGACGGATGAAACCCAGGAACGCGTGGCGGAATCCATCCGCAAACATCCGTGGGATACCGCAACGGAAGAAGCCTATTTTGATGAGTCTGCCCGCGAAATACTGAACACCGTGAATCTTTACCTCACCGTCGTTGCGGACGCGGTAAAGAAGCACGGCGGTACCCTGGACAAATATATCGGCGACTGCGTCATGGCCTTCTGGGGCGCGCCGACGCCAAACGAAAAACACGCGCTGGCCTGTGTGCGGGCTGCGATTGACACACAACGGGCCGTTCATGAGTTAAACCAAAAACGCCTGGCGGAAACCCCCAAGCGCGAAGCCGAGAATCACCTGCGGGTTTCTGCCGGTCTGCCACCCCTGCCGCAGTTGACCGCCCTCCAGCTTGGCACCGGCATTAATACCGGTCTGGTAACCGTCGGTTTGATGGGATCGGAAGTGCACCAATACAACTACACGGTCTTTGGCCAGGAGGTGAACCTTGCCAGCCGCCTTGAAAACTTTTCCGGCAGCGGGCGTATCATCATTAGTGACAGCACCTACAAGCGTTTGCGTGGCGACGATCCGGTGCTGGCGGCCACCTGCATTGAGATGTTCCCGGTCACGATTAAAGGCATTCGTGCCGCCGTGCGGGTTTTCGAAGTACCGTGGCAGACTCCCAACGCCAAATGATTTTTCTTCCTCGTCAATTTTACCGTGCGTGTTAAGCTGAGGGTGATGCGCACGGCAATTTATCCTGGCAGTTTTGACCCGCTGACCAACGGCCATCTCGATGTGATTCAGCGCGCGGCCAAGCTGTTCGATTCCGTGGTGGTGGCGGTGGCGAAAAATGAGGACAAACGCCCGTTGTTTCCATTGAAGGAACGGCTGGCCCTGGTGGAACAGGCCGTGCGCCATCTGCCCGGCGTTCAAGCTGATACATTTGACGGCCTGCTGATCGATTATGTGGTGGGCCGGAAGGCCCAGGCCATCGTGCGCGGATTGCGCGCCCTCTCGGATTTTGAATTTGAGTTTCAACTCGCGTTGATGAACCGCAAACTGAACGAGAATATTGAGACCATTTTTATGATGCCGAAGGATACCTACACGTTTTTGAGTTCGCGCATTGTGAAGGAGATCGCGCGGCTCGGCGGCGACGTCGCGGCGTTCGTGCCCGCGCATGTGCGGGTGGCCTTGGCCAGAAAATTTCCCGCGCCCGGGAAAGCCTGAAGGGAGCAGGTCATGCCGCTGACTGTCAATCTGCGCCACCTGGAGGAGCACAACGTCCGGTTGCGCGGCGAACTGCCCCTGGCCGAACTGGACTTGGAGACGGGTGACGAGATGATACAGGCTGCCCGGCCATTGCGATATGATGTCGAGGTTCAAATGCTCGAGGACGCTTTGCTGGTGCGTGGTTCCCTGCAGCTCGGGCTCGAATGCCGCTGTGTGCGGTGTTTGCAATCCTTCTCGCGCCGACTGGATTTGAAGGGCTGGACCAGCCACGTGCCGCTGGAAGGCGAAGACCGGGTGGCCGTGGTCAATGATTGTGTGGACTTGACGCCTTTGGTGCGGGAAGATATGCTCCTGGAATTTCCGCAGCATCCGCTGTGCAAACCGGACTGTGGGGGATTAAAGGCCAAAACCGGCAAGGGCCGTAAAACCGCAGCGGGAAATACTCCCGCGGTGTGGGCTGAATTGGACAAATTGAAATTGTAATTTTTATTTATGGGTGTCCCAAAACGCAAACCGTCTCACAGCCGACAGCGCATGCGCCGCGCTTACAACAGTGTCTTGAAGCTGCCGCAGTTAAGCACCTGCCCGCAGTGTGCCGCTCCTTATGTGCCCCATCGGGTCTGCCCGGCGTGCGGCTATTATAAGGGCCGTCAGGTGTTGAGCGTCACGGCCGGCGCCTGATTGGCCATCCCGCTGCGGAAATTTCCGCGTTCTTTCATCTATGCGAATAGCAGTGGATGTCATGGGCGGCGACCACGGGTGCGGAGTCGTCATCGAGGGCGTCCGGCGCGCATTGGAAGGCAATCATAAAATCACTGCCCTCTATCTGGTGGGCGATCAGGCCAGAATTCATGATGCCCTGCCGGCCCGCGGTTTTCGCGACCACCGTGTCCGCGTCGTCCATACCAGCGAAGTGGTGGAAATGGAGGACAAGCCTGCCAGCGCCCTTCGCAAAAAACGTGATAGTTCCATTGCCCGCGCGGCGGAGCTGGTTCACGAAGGCAAAGCCGACGCTCTGGTATCACTGGGCAACACCGGAGGTATATTTGCTGCAGCGACTTTCAAGGTTGGCCGCATTCCCGGTGTGGATCGCGGTTGCATTGCGACCGTCATCCCCCGGCAGGGAAATGAATTTGTCCTCCTGGACGCCGGTGCGAATATCGAGTGCAAACCCATTCACCTGGCTCAATTTGCCGTCATGGGCAGCATCTATTCGCGTGAGATTTTGCGGCGAAAAAATCCGCGCGTGGGGGTTTTAAGCATAGGCCGGGAGGATTCCAAGGGCAATGAGCTGACCCTGGAAGCCTTCAAACTCTGCCGCCGGCTGGATTTAAATTTCATTGGCAATGTCGAAGGTCATGACTTGTTCAAAGACCACGTGGATGTCGTGGTGTGCGACGGGTTTGTGGGCAACATCGTTTTGAAAACCTCCGAAAGTCTCGCGGTCGCCATGTTCTCGATGCTCAAACGTGAAGTGATGCACTCGGCCCAGCGGCAGATCGGCGCCTTCCTCGCGAAGGGCGCGTTTCAAGCCATTCGCAAGCGCATGGACCCGGAGGTTTATGGCGGCGCACCGCTGCTCGGCTTCAAGGGGCTGGTCTTCAAGGCGCACGCTTCCGCGCGCGAGCGCGCCGTCGCCAGCGCGCTGCACGTTACCGCCGAGGCGGTGCAACATCATATCAACGAGATCATCTCGTGCGAAATCGATCGGGCCAATGAAAAATTGAATGGCGGCAACGATTCCGCTTCCGCAGTCCCGGCATGAACCCAAAATTTAAAAACCCTCGCGCCCGGTTCAACTTCCAGGGGCGTACCTGTTCCATCACCGGCGTCGGCTCCTATGTGCCGGCCAGAATCCTGACCAATGCCGATCTGGAAAAAATAGTGGACACCTCGGATGAGTGGATCACCTCCCGCACCGGCATCAAGGAACGGCGGCAGGCGGCGAAGAATGAATTCACATCGGACATGGCAGTCAAGGCGGCGCAACGGGCGATGAAAATGGCCGGCGTCACGGCCGAACAAATCGACCTGATCATCGTGGCGACCATCACCCCGGACATGCCATTTCCTGCCACGGCCTGCCTGGTGCAGCAGAAACTCGGCGCCCGGCGCGTGGCGGCCTTTGATCTGGAGGCGGCCTGCTCGGGGTTCATTTACGGCCTGGAAATCGGGCAGCAATTCATCATGTCGCGCACCTACGACACCGTGCTGGTGATCGGCGCGGAAAAACTTTCCTCGATTGTCAATTGGAACGATCGCAACACCTGCGTTCTCTTCGGTGACGGTGCCGGGGCGGCGATCCTGCAAAATCGTCTGAACGCCCACGGTTTGTTGACGGCGGTGATGGGCGCCGATGGGGGCAAGGCGGATTTGCTTTTCATGCCCGGTGGCGGCAGCCGCAGTCCCGCCACCGCGGATACCGTGGCCGGGAAACTTCATTATCTGCAAATGGAAGGACGCGAGACATTCAAGAATGCCGTCCAGGCCATGTGCACAGCCGCCCAGGAGGCGTTGCACCGATGCGAACTGGATATTTCCAAAATCAAGTGCATCATTCCGCACCAGGCCAACCGCCGCATCATCGATGCCGTCGGCCAACGTCTTGGCGCGGCGCCCGAGCAATTATTCGTGAATGTGAACCGCTACGGCAACACGTCCGCGGCCTCGGTGGCCATTGCCCTGGACGAAGCGGTTGCCTCGGGGAAAATCCGCCGCGGCGATCTGGTGCTGTTGATTGTTTTTGGCGCCGGCCTGACCTGGGGCGCGGCGGTTATTGAGTGGTAATTGTAATCTGTTTGATTGTAGGTCCTAATTTGACGTTTGCGTGTGACGTGGTAATTTGTGGGGTCTTTATGAGCGCAAGAAAACTCGGGAATGATGGTGCTTTTCGACAACAAATCACGGTCGCGGCGCGGCAAACCCGCCTGGAACTTTCCACGGATGCGGTTGTCATTCATAAAAGCGGAGTGGAATTTCGCAGCCCGGCGCCGTTCAGTCTGTGGACGGAAATGACGGTGGCCCTGCAGTCGCCGCAGGACGAAAGCCCCATCCAGTGCAGCGGGGTGGTGATCGCCTGTTCCGGCAACAAACATACCGGGTACCAGGTCTCCCTCCTGTTTACCGGCATGTCCAGGCAGGCGCAGGCGCGCCTGAATTCCATGGCCTATTCGGCCTTGGGTGCGGGTTAAAAGAGCAATATTTTCATCGCAATTCGCAATTTTTGCACAACCTCCGTCATTGCCACGGAGGTGTTTTTTTTTCATCCTGAAGGACTGAAATTTTGCGATAAATGCTATGAAGATTTTGCTGACAACCACTTCCTTTCAAGACACGCCCGGCGCACACCACGATTTGCTCGCCCAGACCGGCTGGGAAATCATCCGCGCCCGCGGCCCGCTCAATGAAGCCGACACGCTCGCACTGGTCGGTGACGCGGAAGGTTATATTTGCGGCGACGATGCCATCACGCGCCAGGTGTTGGAAAAGGCGCGTCCGAAACTCAAGGTCATCAGCAAATATGGCATCGGAGTGGACAAAATCGACGTGAAGTCGTGCACCGAATTCGGAATTCCCGTACTCTTCACACCCGGCGTCAACCACACTACGGTGGCCGAGCACACGTTTCTATTGCTGCTCGCGCTGGAGAAAAATTTTCTATTCCACACCGATTCCACGCGCAGCGGTGGCTGGAAACGCAAGACCGGCCATGAACTGCTGGACAAGACCATCGGCATCGTTGGCCTGGGTCGCATCGGCAAGGAAGTCGTCATCCGCGCCAGGGCTTTCGGCATGAACCCGATTGGTTTCGACATTTATTGGGACGACAAGTTTGCCAAGGAACACGGCGTAAAGCGCGCTTCGTCGCTTGACGGGATTTACGCCGCCAGCGATTACATTTCGCTCCACACCAACCTCACGCCGGAGACGCGCGGCATGATCAATGCGAAGTCCTTCGCCAAAATGAAGAAGGGCGTGTTGATTTTAAACTGTTCGCGTGGCGAAGTGGTAACCACGGATGACATGGTCGCGGCGCTGAAGTCCGGCCAGGTCGGCGGTTACGGCATGGACGTGCTGGACAAGGAACCGCCCCCACCCGACCATCCGCTGCTCAAATTGCCGAACGTGGTCTGCACGCCGCACATCGCGTCACGTACCTACGAAAGCGTGGTGCGCCAGGCGACGACCTCGGTGAAAAATCTCATTCTCGCCATGAAAGGCGAAAAACCGATTGCCCAGGTTAACCCCGAAGTGCCGGCGAAAAAGGTGGTTTAATTCCCCTTTTAATTTCTGTCACAAAATTATGCCCGAATCCTACTATATCGTTCCCGGGGAAAAACATGATGCGCTGGTAAAGAAGGCGTATTTGGCCCGTGGTTATAATTCTGATGAAGCCGCCGCCGGTGCGCGGTTTTGTTCCAGCGCCTCCTATTATGGCATCCGCACGCATAACGCCATCAAAGCGCTGCACCTGGATGAATTGTTCGGCAGCAAAGTTGGCCGTTGGAAACCCGGCGCGAAAATCGAGAAGTTGCCGTCACGTTTCGCCGCCGCTGAAATCTGGAATGCGCATTTCAAGCTGGGCCAGGCCGTAGCCTACGAAGCGATGGATACCTGCATCAAGCTCGCGGACAAATTCGGCATTGGCATGGTGAGCGTGGACAACGCGACGCATTATCTCTGGGGCGGTGGCTACGTCATGGATGTCGCGCTCAAAGGCTACCTCGCTTATACGAACTGCACTTCGGCCACATCCGAAGTTGTTCCGTTCGGTGGCCGGACGCCGACCATGGGCACCAATCCCCATTCGTGGGCGTTCCCGACGCAGGACGCCATCGGTTTTCCTATCGTGATTGACTGGGCGACCTCCACGGTGGCAATGGGCCGGGTGCAGGTGATGAAACGCGAAGGCAAACCGCTTCCGCCCGGCTGTGCCGTGGATGCCGAGGGCAAGGAAACGACCGATCCGAACAAGGCCGTGGCGTTGCTGCCGTTCGGCCAGCATAAAGGCTACGGCCTCGGTTTGATTGACGAACTGTACGCCGGGTTCATCGGCGGCGGATTGCCGGAGATTCGGGGCACGGCTCGCGGGGACAGAGGTGAGAAACACGGTTCGACTTTTTATTTTCAAGTCATCCATCCGGAGGCGCTGAAAGGCAACGATTATCCCAAAGGCCGGTCGCAATTTGAAAACGTAAAGGCGGTCATTGCCGACATTTTGGGCCACGGCAACGAGAAGTGCCTGTTGCCCGGCCAGCCGGAAGCGCGGGCGGGGGAACTTTCGCGGAAACACGGCGGTTTGCTGTTTACCAAAGCGGAGATCGAGGAATTCGGTCATCTGGCCCGGGAAGTCGGTGAACCGGCCTGGCAGGCAACTGATTTTAAATCCGTGCAGGTGTAAATTTTAACCAATCAATTGACAAAACTATGGCCATTCAACTTCGTGACAAATCACAAAGCAAATACGACATGCTGGCACTTGGCGAAATCATGTTGCGGCTGGATCCCGGCGAGGGCCGCATCCGCTGCGCCCGGGAATTCAAGGTCTGGGAAGGCGGCGGCGAATACAACGTCGCCCGCGGCCTGCGCCGGTGCTTCGGTTTCAAGACCGCCGTCGCCACCGCATTCGCCGATAATGACGTGGGCCGGTTGCTCGAGGATTTCATCTTGCAAGGCGGTGTGGACACAGACTTCATCAAATGGGTGCCGTTTGACGGCGTGGGCCGCACGGTCCGCAACGGCCTGAATTTCACCGAGCGTGGTTACGGCGTACGCGGCGCAGTGGGCATTCCTGACCGTGGCAATTCCGCCGCCAGCCAGCTCAAACCGGGTGATTTCGACTGGGACCACATCTTCGGCAAGGTCGGCGTGCGCTGGCTGCACACCGGCGGCATTTTCGCCGCATTGAGCGACAGCACACCGCAACTCGTCATCGAGGCGGTCAAGAAAGCCAAGCAATACGGCACCATGGTCAGCTACGATTTGAATTACCGCCCGTCGCTCTGGAAATCCATTGGCGGCCAGAAACGGGCCCAGGAAGTGAACAAGGAAATCGCCAAATATGTGGATGTCATGATTGGCAATGAAGAGGACTTCACCGCCTGCCTCGGCTTCGAGGTCGCCGGCGCGGACGAGCACCTGCTGCACATTGACGTGGGTGCATTCCAGAAGATGATTGAAACCGCGGTGAAGGCGTTCCCGAATTTCAAGGTGACGGCCACCACGTTGCGCGCGGCGAAGACGGCCACGCGCAATGATTGGGGCGCGATTTGCTGGATGGACGGAAAATTTTACGAATCGAAGAAATATCCCGATTTGGAAATCCTCGACCGCGTGGGCGGCGGCGACAGCTTTGCCAGCGGCCTGATTTATGGTTTAATCACGACGAGTGATCCGCAGAAAGCGGTGGATTACGGAGCGGCGCACGGCGCATTGGCCATGACAACGCCCGGCGACACCAGTATGGCGTCGAGGGCCGAGGTGGAAAAGTTGATGAAAGGCGGCAGCGCGCGGGTGCAACGATAAAGCTTGAACCCTCACCCGGCCTGTGGCCACCCTCTTCCATCAGATGGGCGAGGGCTGGAGCAGGCACCTCGCTAATCTTATGAAGACACCAACGGAATTATTTTCACTCAAGGGCAAAACCGCCGTCGTCATTGGCGGTACGGGCGAATTGTGCGGGGCGATTGCGGAAGGACTGGCGGCGGCGGGCGCAATCGTGGTTTTGGTGGGACGCGATGCGGCGAAAGCCCAGAAACGGCTCGAAAAGATCGCCAAGGAAGGAGGCAAAGCGGAGTTTTTTTCCTGTGACACGACGTCCAGGACCGGCCTGCAAAAGCTGCTGGCGGACGTGCTCGCCAAATTCAAGCGCGTGGACGTTCTGGTCAATGGCGCGGGCGTGAATTCACCAACTCCCTTTTTCGATATTCCGGAAGAAGAAATAGACCGCATACTCGCGGTGAATTTGAAAGGTCTGATGCTGGCCTGCCAGATTTTCGGCAAGCACATGGTCGAACGCGGTTCAGGAAGCGTCATCAACGTCGGCTCCGCCTCCGGCCTTAACCCCTTGTCCCGGGTGTTCACTTATTCGGCGTCGAAAGCGGCAGTTCATAATCTCTCAAAAAATCTGGCGCGCGAATGGGCAACGCAGGGCGTCCGCGTGAACGTCCTCGTGCCGGGCTTTTTCCCCGCGGAGCAGAACCGGAAGGTGCTTAGCCCCGATCGGGTGGCCACGAGTATGGCCAAGACGCCCATGAAACGCTTTGGCGAGGCGCACGAATTGGTGGGCGCGGCGTTGCTGCTGGCGACCGATGCAGGCAGCTTCATCACCGGGGCGGAGCTGGTCGTGGACGGCGGATTCGACGCCATGACGATTTGAAACAGACGTAACGGCTTTCGAGAGAAAGCCGCATTTCTTCTTTTTCCAGAAACAGCGGCGCTCTGCCGGGACACCGCTACTCGATTCACAAATCCGTAATCGGCTCGTGGCGCGGCACGAGCGCCTTCATCATGCCCCACGCAATCAAATAACTCAGGGCGCAGACAACAAACATGATGAGGTAGGCGGTCTGCGGCGTTTGGACGAAGGTGTCACGCAGCCGGCCTTGGAGCAATTGGATCAGCACGCCGCCGATGCCGCCGGCCATGGTGCCGATACCGGTGATGGAAGCGACGGTTTTCTTGGGGAACATGTCGGAGACGGTTGTGAACAGGTTCGCCGACCACGCCTGGTGGGCGGTGCAACCGATGGCAATCACGGAAATGGCCAGCACGGATGCCCATCGCCCAAAATGAGCCACGTTACCGAAGTATTGTGTCGTCAGCACGGCCAACGGAAAAAGGGCAATGACGAACATCGTCGTCATTCTCGCGCGGTAAACCGCCATGCCGTGTTTGATAAGGGTGAACGGAATGCTGCTGCCGTAAATGCTGCCGAGAATCGATATCCCATAAACGATAAAAGTGGGCATCCGCACTTCACTTTGCGTCATCTTAAATTGATCGTGCAGGTATGCCGGCAACCAGAATAAATAGAACCACCAGATGCCGTCGGTCATGAATTTGCCCGCGATGAACGCCCAGAGCTGGCGGTAGCCAAAAAGTCGTAGCCAGGGAACTTTCGCCTTATCGCCCGCCTGGGCCTCCGCGGCGACTTCGTCATCAATGTGGATATAATCGTATTCCGTTTTGGAAAGCCGCGGGTGTTTCGAGGGCGGGTCATATAGCCAGAACCAGAAAATCAGCCAGAAGAACCCCAGGGCGCCGGTAATGACGAAGGCCCATTTCCAACCCTGTTGATCGCCAAAATAGACCATGCAGGTCGGGACTACGAGCGCCGCCACCATGGCGCCGGCATTCGAACCGGCGTTGAAAATTGAGGTGGCCAGGGCGCGTTCGCGCTTGGGAAACCATTCGGCGACCGTCTTGATGGACGCAGGAAAGTTGCCCGCTTCGCTGACGGCGAACAAGCTGCGCACCATGATGTGCATCATCAGCAAACGCCCGACGAAGGCGTTCAAAATTCCAAAAATGGACCACGCAATAAGTGAAAGCGCCAAGCCCAGCTTGGTGCCGATCCGGTCAATGAGCCATCCAGCGAAGACCGTTGCTACCGCATAAACACCGGTGAAGGCCGAGGTCAGATAGGAAAAATCAGCATTTGTCCATCCGAAGCCGCCCTGTGTCTCCGGTCGGCAGAAATACGGTTGCAGATAGCTGATGACTTGCCGGTCCAGGTAGTTGCAGGTGGTCGAAAAAAACAACAGTCCGCAGATGATCCAGCGATAACTACGAAAACCCGGAGCAGGTTGGGTGGGGGAACTCATGCAAGGATAAAAATATCCGTGAAAATGAAGGCGATTCAAGTGTTAAATCGACCTTTACAAGTTGCCCGGGCTTGTGTAAAGCTGCCTTCATTATGTGGAAGAAAATCCTGCCGGTTCTATCCGGGTTGTTGCTGACGGGTTGTGCCGCGACTTTTACCAATGTGTCGTCGTTGCAGCAACCGCGAAATGCCAACAACCTTTATCCCGTGGAGGTCGCCTTCGCGTCGCAGCAACAATCGTTGCGATGGGACTCCATTCATCCGTACGTGGTCGCGAATGGTCAGCTCTATGACATGCGCCTGACGCCGTTGATGACCAACCGCTGGGAAGGTTTCGTGCCGGTGCCGCCGGGAGCCAGTGAGGTCACCTATCGTTACAAGTTCCAATACCTCTACAATGATTTCGGCAAGGCACCCTCGACCGGCAACGCCCTTTCGCGGGAATATAAATTGACCATCCTCAATTCCATGACTCTCCCCAATCCCTGAAGCCGTTCAGTGTCTGGGGCGGAGGAGGATGGCTTTCTTTTCGGAGCCTTCGACCTCGACGCTGTGCGTTTCCACATCGGGATCGTCCTTAAGCGCCTGATGCACCACGCGGCGGTCAAAGGCGCTCATGGGTTCCAGTTCCACCGTGTCGCCCCAGCGCCGGACCTTGTCCGCGGCATTTTGGGCCTTTTTGACCAGCGCTTCGCGTGCTTGCGAGCGGTAACCGCCCACATCCACCATCACCTTGGGTGCGGTGGTGTCCTGTTGAAAAAGCAGGCGGTTGGTAATGTATTGCAGGTCGGATAGCGTTTGTCCCTGCCGGCCAATGAGCCGGCCGGCGTCTTCGGTCTTTATCTCCAGCAAAAGACCCTCTTCCAATTTGTGTTCCTCGATGGTTGAGATAAAACCAAGGGTTTCCAGGATTTTCTCCAGCGTTTCTTTAGGTTGAGCAGGCATTGAATTGGTAACTGGTTAAACAAGCGACTGGTTAAATGCACGATTCACTCATTTAACCGATCACGAATTACGATTTGTTTCATTTTTTCTTTTTTGGCGGTGGAGTCAATGCCGGATTTGCCGCGGCCGGGGCCGGCGCCTGGTTCATTCTGGTGACTTTGGTTTGCAACACGCTCATCAGCGTGCTCACCGTCATGTAAAGGGCCATGCCCGACGAATAACTGTAGAGAAACACCAGAAAAATCAACGGGAGGAAACGCATGATTTTCGCCTGGGCGGCGTCCATGCCCGGTGAGGGCGGTTGCAGATGCGCCTGCCACACCATTACCCCCACCATCAACAACGGCAACAGGTTGAACGGAAAATTCAGTCCCGGAATCATCAGTATCGTATCCGGTTTTGACAGGTCCGCCACCCACAGGAAATGCGCGCCCCGCAGCTCAATCGCACTGCGCAGCATGGTGAAAAACCCGAAGAACACCGGCATCTGGATCAGCATCGGCAGACAGCCGCTCATCGGGCTGACCTTGTGTTTGCGGTAAAGCTCCCATTGCTTCTGGGTGAGCTTTTGCATGTCTTCCTTGTATTTTGCCTGGAGCGCCTTCAATTCCGGTCCGAGCGCTTGCATCCGTTTCATCGAGCGTGTGCTGGCCGCCGTCAAGGGCCAGAATATTCCCCGCAATATCACCGTAATCAACACGATCAGCAGGCCGTAACCGGCGTGCGTCAGATCGTGCAGCCAGTTCATACACAACAACAGCCCCTTGGCAAAAAAGGTTCCCACGCCCCAAAAAGTAATATAACCCGAGCCGAAATTCATGGCCAGGTCGGCATGATTTTGAAACTGTTCGCCGATGTGCGCGAGCGTCCGGTATTCCTTGGGGCCGGCATAGAGAATGATCTGCCGTTCGATCACCTGATTGGTTCCAAGAGTTTGTGCCGGATAAACCAGGGCGGTTTGAATGCCTTCCGGCAACGGCATGCCGGGGACCGGCTCGACGTCGGGGAACGGTGGCAAAACCGTCGGGCGGGCAATGACCTGTGCGGCCGGCGTTTTCGGCATCGCCAGCAGAGTGAAAAACTGGTTGTAAACCGCCGCCCAAACCACGTTACTCGTGCCCGCGCGATATTCGGTCTTCGGCGTGTGGGGAATAACGAACAAGAACGTGGTGTTCGTGCTGAAATAGGACAGACTGATCTGTTGCTCCCTCGTCCCGTCAAACCACATCGTCCCTCCATATATGGGGAAGCTGTTGTCATCCAGGTCCATGGGAGTTGCCGTGCCGATGACCCATTCCTGCGTCGGCAACGGAAGCGATTGGCTCGACAGGTTATCCATCCGCACGGTGACGTTCACCAGACCGTCGTCGCCGATATGGAATTCCTTCACGATGCGCAGGCCGTTGGGGAGAACCTTTTCCGCGTGAACCCCGTCGCCGGTTTTTATCAGGGTGAAATTACCATCGCCCACCAGACTGGCCTCGCCCAGGATCGCCAGCACCGGCACGGGGGCGCGCGTATTCAGCGTGGCCACGCCAGCGTTTGAAGTTGTCTTTTTCCAACGGGCTGAAATGGTTTCCGGGTAATTCAGCATCTCCACCGTTTTTATTCCGCCGCCCCACGATGTGAACGTGTAGCGCTCGTGCGCGTTGGTCAGCACCAGGAGTTGCTCGGACACGTTGGTGTTGGGAAGGAAACCGGCGGTCCCGGCGGAAGGGGCGGTCAGGCTTGCCGGCGCGACGTTCGAAACCGTGGCAGCCGTCCGGGCCTCCGCCGCCGCCAGCGCATTGGTGCCCGTTTGTGACTGGGACACCTGCGAGTAATAATTCCGCTCGTTGACAAACCATACGACCAACAGAACGGCGCAAAGCGAGACAACGATGATGCCGGTGCGGTCCATAATCAAATTCGGAATTCCTTTTCCGGCGCCGGGTCGTGTCCGCCATCGCCCCACGGATGACAGCGGCAAATCCGCTTGACGGCCAGCCAGCCGCCGAGCAACACGCCTTGCGAACGAACGGTGTCCACTGCGTAATGCGAGCAACTCGGCGTGAAACGGCAGCCACCGCCAGGCCCGAACAGGAAGACCAGCGCGGGAGAAACCGTCCAGCGGTACAGCTGAAGGGTGAAAATTAAAGCCGTTTTGGGAACATCCAACATCCAATCCCACAAGGCGCGACTGAACATCCAACGAGCGTACACGTGCGAAACCATTGGACGTTGGATGTTGGGTGCTGGGTGTTGGCAGTTGTTCATTTCAACAGTCCCGCCCGCCGCAGGGTTGTAAGGAAATCCTTTTCGACCTCGGCAAATTTTTTCCCGGCGATGGAATTCCGGGCGACGAGCACCAGTTCGACCGGTTGCGCAAATTCGTTTTGATGCTGCCGGAAACTCTCGCGCAACAACCGCCGCGCCCGGCTCCGCACCACCGCGCCGCCAATCTTGCGGCTGGTGACGACCCCCAATCGCGGAACGGCGCCGTCCGGCAGTGAATGCCAATTGGCAATGAGGCACCCCAGCACAAGCCGCTGTCCCTGCTGTCGCACGCGCGCAAAATCGCGCTGCTGCCGTAGCCGGGCCGGGCGGCGCAGCCGCAGGCGTCTGACTTCCGGCATCGGGCCTCCGGCATCTTGGGACGGGGCGGGCATGGGCAGGCGCATCAAACCGGCGTCAGGCGCTTGCGGCCCACACGACGGCGGTTGCGCAAGGTGGCACGGCCGCTTTTGGTGGATTTGCGGGCAAGGAATCCGTGCTGCCGCTTGCGTCGGATTTTTGACGGTTGATACTGGCGTTTCATAAATCAAATTCAATTCGCGCCTTTTTGCGCGGGAAAATAGGTTCCCTTTTTGCCCGGAAATTGATTTGTCATTTAATCAATTTGCCGGATGCAAAAAGGCCCCGTTTGACGGAGCGCCGAGAGTAGCAGTGAAACGCCTCGTGTCAAGGCGCGGTTCGGGAAATGATGGCTGCTTTGGCTTGTAGCGGTGCTCGGTGAGCACCGCATTTCCGTGCATTTTTTTTGAAAATTGCTGCAGTCATAGACCGCTGCTGCAGGCCAGGTTCCGGTAGTGGTACGTTTTGGTGGGGCGAGGCTACTGACGAGCCGGCTCGCGAGGACGCTCGCCCCACCAAAAGTCGCAAAACGTACCAGCACCCAAGTTCCGACTTTATTGCCGATCGGACCCGATGTCTGTAGGATACGCCTTCATATTTTGATGATGGACAAGCTCATTGACGCGCTTTGTTTGCAATGCGGCCTGTGTTGCAACGGGGTTTTGTTTGCCGATGTCCGGCCGGAACCGGGCGATGCTTCGCCCCTGTTCAAGGAAGGCCGCTCGCGTGTCACGCAGCCTTGTCCGGCCTTTAACGCCGCCACCTGTGCCTGCGCCATTTATGCGGAGCGCCCGGCGCGCTGCCGGAAATTCGAGTGCCGCCAGCTCCTCGGCGTGCGCAACGGAACCACGACCATGGACCAGGCCTTGCGCCAGATCCGTGCCGGCCGAGGGCTGGCCGTCGAAATTGAAAAGCTGTTGACGGAACTGGATTTCAACGACAAACGGCTGCCGCTCAGCCGCCGGTTTCAACGCTGCCAGCGTGCGGCGGAGAATGGGAAACTGCCGGAGGCACAGTACGACCGGTTGGCTGATTTGCAGTTGGCCGTACACCGGTTGACAGGTTTATTGGCCAGGGAGTTCTACGCGTGAGAACCATCCGTTGGACGGAATATGGTGAATTGGCGGTACTCTTCCTGATCCAATCCATGGCCACCGGTATCTGGATGGTGCCGTTGAGCGTGGTGTTCAAGGCGCACCAGCTGGTGGGCATCGCCCCCTACGCCTTTGCCACCTCCGCTCTCGCCGCGTTGGTTTCACCGCTGATCTTTGGTGCCATGGCCGACCGCCACGCCTCACCCGTCGCCGTCCTGCGCGGGCTGTCCGTGGCGAGCGCGGCCACCGTGTTGCTTGCGGCCTGGAGCATCAAACAAGGCGGGTCGCCGGGCCTGGTGCTGCTGCTGGTTCAAATCTATGCGCTCTGTGCCGCGCCCACCGGCAGCATTGTCAGCGCCATCGTTTTCTCGCGGCTGCACGATTCCCAGCGGCAGTTCGGACCGATTCGCGCCGGGGCGACTATCGGTTGGATGGCCGGCTGCTGGCTGGTGAGCGCGCTGAATGCCGATACTTCCGTGCTTTCGGAATACACCTGCGCGGTCACCTGGTTGGTGCTGGCGGCTTTCACCTTCCTGCTGCCCAGCGTGCCACCGCCGGATTCCACCGGACACCCGACCCTGTTGCAGCGGCTGGGCTGGGACGCGCTCGTGCTGATGAAGAATCATGATCATCGCGCCGTCTTTATTACCGCCGCGTTGTTCAGCATTCCGCTGGCGGCGTTTTATCCGTTCACCCCGCTGCACCTGCAGCAACTCGGTTTTCGGCACACGTCCGCCTGGATGACCCTGGCGCAAACTACGGAGTTGATCGCCATGTTTTCGCTCGCGGGCCTGTTCCGGCGCTGGCGGTTGAAATGGATTTTTCTTGCGGGCCTGGGTTTTGGCCTGCTGCGCTTCGTCCTGTGCGCAGTGAACGGCAAGGTATGGTTGCTGGCTGGCACCAGCCTGCACGGTCTGTCCTTCACCCTGTACTTTGTCACCGCGCAGATTTACATCAACGAACGGGTGGGACCCGAGTGGCGGGCGCGGGCGCAGGCGATGATGGCGTTGATGACCAACGGCATCGGTAACCTCATAGGCTATCTTGGCACCGGCTGCTGGTTCAATGCATGCACACACATTAACGGTACCCAATGGCAGTGGTTCTGGGGTGGGCTGGCCGGGGTGATTGTGCTCGTGCAAATCTATTTCCTCACGGCGTATCATGGAAAATATTCAGGGACGACCCGCCCGCAGGCATCGGTCTCCGCCATCAAAGTGACCCTCCCGCTGGGTGAGACACCTTAAAAAGTGTGTCTGATAATTCCATTTTCTCCAGTAGGAGCCGAGGTGACGAGGCTCAAACCCTCCGAAGTTAAAGCCTTTTCAAAAGTGTGTAGCCGCCGACGTTAGTCGGCGCAAACCGAATATAGGGAATGATTTAGCGCGAACTGACGTTCGCAGCTGCGAGATTGATTAAATTGCTTAAAAGAGCGCATGGGTCTCCTGACCTCGTCTGCCGCTATTTTTCAGACACGCTCTTCGCCATTATGTAATCGTCCATGACGAAGCCATCGCCGATGTCGGTGATCACAGATTCAGTGATGACAAAACCGTTTCGGCGGTAGGCGGCAATGGCCTGGGCGTTGCGCTTGTTTACGGAGAGGATCAGACGACGAGCGCCGTCGGCGCGGGCTTTGCACTCGCATTGTTGCAATAACCGGCTGCCCAGTCCGCGTCTGCGCCATTGCGGCAACAGGTAGAGCTTGTGCAATTTCATCACGTCCGGTTCGGGCGTGGGGCCGCAGGATGCAAACCCGGCCGGTTTGCCATCTACCAGCAGAAGGTTATAGAGGATGCCTTGTAAACGGATTTCATCACGCAGGGTGTCGAGCCCGTACATCCGCGCCAGCATGTAATCAATTTGGGCGTGACTGATGATGCCAGGATAGCACGCCCGCCAGATGATACCCGCCAATTCGGCAATGGCCGGCAGATGTTCCTCGCCAGCGTCGATGATTTGCGGGCCGGATGGTTTTCCCGTGTTCAAAGCTCAACCGTATGGTGTGACAAAGTCCGACCCTTCGCAAACCACGCAAGAAATCCAAATTTACCCTAGCGGCGTCTCGGCAGGGCGCCGCAAACTTCAGAAATTTGTAGAGTGCGGCTTTCTGCCGAAAGCCGCTACGCCCGTTTCGCAGAATTTTCTGACGGCATTGTTGTAAAAAAGCCGCTCCCCCCGCCCTGAGGGAAGGAGCGGCGTTGATATTCTACGTCTTAAGGCGCCGGAGTGACGGAGAGAGCACGTGTATCGTAGCTGATGGCGCTGCCATTCGGGTCGAGGAACTCCAGGAGAACTGTCCGGGTTTCAAACGGGTACAGGACTTCGTCGCGGTCACCGTCACCGTCGCCCACGGGAACACTGACATAGGGACTGCCCAGGGGTGCGAGCACAGATGTCGTTCCCGCGGCGTTGAGCACCGTCGCATTGGCGCTCAGATTATCCAGGACGAGCCAGACGGGCGCGGGCACAGTTGTGAAGCCGGTATTGGTGACAAACACCAACTGAAAGGCGTGGTGCGTTTTGGGATCCACGAACAAGCGGCCGCTCTTCACGGATAGCTTTGCGGGGGCCGGGATGGCGCCGGGTACGAACAGGTCGCTCAGGTCGTTGACGACGGCGACGTTGTTATAACCGATGCCGGTGACGTCGGTTTCGTCGGTCGGGATGGGGTTGCTGACGAACGGCAGGTGGAAAACTTTCGACCAGGTTTTGATGTCCGATGAATGATTCAACGGCACGCTGCTGGCATAGGCATTGCCTTTGGCCAGCGGCGAAATGATGATTTCGGGAATCGCATGGTTGGTGTCATCGCCGCCTTCGGCTTCATCCCACCAAAGAACAATCACGCCGTTGTCTTGGTATTCCGGCGAAGCCATGATTTGCGGGATAACCTGGGAGAGGAAGTTGTCCGCTGCCGCGATGGAGGATTGGTCACCGGTGTAATGAACCCCCTGATAAGTAAACCCGCCGTTTAATGAGCTGTGCGCTTCGTTGTATTGATCGGGCGTTATCCAGTTATAGCGTCCCACCGTGCCATTGTGGAGGTCCAGAAAGAACTGGGCGAGCGGATAGACATTCGCGGTGGCAGTGTCGGCAAAGAAGGCCATCGGGTTGTGCTTGACGGCGTAATTGTATTGCGTCGTGCCGTTATAGGTATTGACCGGGCCGTTGGTCCCCGACGCGCTGTTCGTCGGGCTGAGGCTCAAATCAACGTCCTCCTGGTAATTCTTCCACGGAATGTTCGCCGCATTCAGAAGACCGGCAAAGTGGACGGACTGGTCATAGAAGGTGTTGCCGTTGGCGGCGCGCGGATCCGCATCGGTATGCACCCCGAAATCCGTTCCGGCCTCGGCCCAGACGTAATTCGGCTCGGACGGATGGTCGCCGATGGCGGCATTGAAGTAGGCCGTAGCATACGAAACCTGCACTGCGTTCGAGTTCCCCGGCGTGATCAGACTGTTGATGTACGGTGCGGCCGGATTACCGAAAATCTGCTGCGGACTCGTCATGTTCGTGGGTTGCGTGAAATTGTGATTCTCCAGCGCAATCACAAAGATATCGCCGACCCGTTGCACCGGGAATGGGAAGGCGGGGGCGGTTTGGACCGCCAGCAAAACGCCGGCGGCGGCGGCACCGAGCAGAACTGTCTTGCTTGTTCGATGGGTGAGTAGTTTTATTTTCATAGTATTCTTCTCCTTTTGGTTGTGTTTATCCCCTTTATGGTCGGGGCTACTTAATCACACGCGGGCGGAGGAAGTAAACGTGACAATGGTGAAAATCCGGTTACGAATATGGCGGCAGAATGACAGCGGAGTTACAAGTCCATAAAGTACCCG
>Ga0335083_10002127_pt1 | contig 26446 bp, 21 predicted proteins | sample Lox_Sample_42_FD_206716 | JGI IMG/M metagenome (GOLD analysis project Ga0335083, IMG submission 206716) | Soil microbial communities from Loxahatchee National Wildlife Refuge, Florida, United States - Lox_Sample_4.2 | ecosystem: Environmental > Terrestrial > Soil > Wetlands | place: USA...
TGGCGCGCTTGAGGTAAGCGGTATAGATCACCGCGTAGCCGATCAAACCGCCAAAGGTCAGCAAGGCGGTCAGCGGATTCACCAGCACGACAAGGACGACCATGGACAGCGCGCCGAGCGCCAGCGCAAACGTGAGCACCTGGACCGGCTTCAGGTGTCCCGTGGCAAGCGGACGATGCGCCGTGCGTGCCATCACCTTGTCGATGCGCTGGTCGATCAGGTGATTGAACGCAGCTGCTGAACCCGAGGCCATCCAGATGCCAAGCGTGCCAAACACCAGCGCGCGCCAAGGTGGAATGCCCGGCACCGCGAGAAACATACCGATGACGGCGCAGAACACCAGCAGCGCGACGACACGCGGCTTGGTCAGCTCCATGTATTCGTGGAAACGGCTCGTCATCGTCAGCGCCCGAGGGAAAGGAACATCGCGTCGTCATGACGCTTTTGCGTACGCGCCAGCGTCGCCAGCAACGTGAACAGCAACAGCGCGGCCACGCCATTGTGCAACGTCGCCACCGGCAACGGCAGGCCGAAATGCACGTTGCTGATGCCCAGCAGCACCTGGGTGACCAGCACCACGGCAATAGAGAGGCCCTGCGACCGCAGTCCACGGCGGGACACACGATGGGACAGCCACGCCAGGTAGCAGAACACCACCAGCGCGCCGATGCGATGGGCGATCTGGATCGCACTACGCGCGGCCATGTCGAGCACACCACCCTCGTAGTTCACACCGACGCCGCGCCACAGCACGAAGCCTTCGCGGAAATCGGTGGGCGGCATCCATTGGCCCAGGCACTTGGGAAAATCCGTGCCGCACGCCAGCGCCGCGTAATTGGAAGAAGTCCAACCGCCCAGCGCAATCTGCGCCAGCAGTAGCACGATCCCGAACACCACCGCCCTGCGCAAGCCGGCGTAGCTGTCGTCCTGCGCGGCGATGCCACCGAAACGCAGCGCCGCATAGGCAAGCAATGCGAACGTGGCGATGCCGCCCATCAAGTGGCCCATGACCACGATGGGCTTGAGCAGCAAGGTTACCGTCCACATGCCAAGCATGGCCTGGAACACCACCACTGACAGCGCCAGCACACTGATGCGCCACGCGCCCGGCCGGTGCATCCTGATCGCGCAGATCAACGGCAGTCCGATCGCCACGATCGACAACAGCAACGACCAGTGATGTTCACCGCGTATGTACATGCCCACGCCTATCGCCGCGCAGACCGCGCCCACGATGACGGCGTAGCGCGCCCAGCGGTCACGCCAGCTGGCGATCAATGCCAGCGCGAGCACGAGCGTGCCCAGCGTACCGGCGAGGAAACGGTGCACCTGCTCGCGCCACGCCTTGTGCGTTTCGTACGGACGATCCGGGAAGGCCTGGTTGGCCTGCGCAATCTCGTGCTGTTGCTCGGGCCAGGCGGCGCGTCCGTAGCAGGTCGGCCAGTCGGGACACGAAAGCCCGGCGTTGGACAGGCGCACGAAGGCACCGAACATCACCACGCCAAAGGCGAACACCGCGGCGAGCAGCGCGAGTCCGCGCAGCACCTTGGAGGAACGGGCGGTCATCAGCGGATCACCTTCTGCAGATCCTTGCGCAAGCCGGAAGGATCGAAACCTGCGGGATACAGCGACAACGCGGTGCCGTCGGATTCGACCAGCAGTGCACTTACGCTGTCCGGTTCAGACGGGCGGAACGCGGCCAGCGCGTCCATGTCGTCATGGCCCAGCTGCCAATAGCTCGCCATGCCGCTGTCCTTCGCATCCGCGGGCGGCTGGCCCACGTAAAGCAACCGCAGACGCGGAGCGTTGCGATTGAGCGTGATGCGGGCGGCCGCCATCTTGGTCAGCGTCTCCAGGCAACGGGCAGCGCATCCGGGACCGGCGAGCGCCATCAACGTGAGCTGCGGCTCGCTTGACCGCCATGCCCACGGCTTGCCGTCGGCCAGCGTGACCTGCAGCTGTTCCGTCGCGAAGTTGCGCTGCGGCGTCACCGCGAGCCCATTCGCCTTGCCAGAAGGCTGCCAGCCAGTGGCCGTGAGCGTGATCGCGGCGATGATGGGTGCGGCAAACACCAGCATGATCAACAGCAGTTTCAGTCGGCTCGCGCGCAGCGCGGCGGGTTCAGGCTTGCTCATGGTGTGTCCGGATTTTCGAAGGGCGGCGTCGATGCAGCACAAGCAGGATCACCACCGCCGCCACGGCAAAAGTGAACCACTGGAAAGCGTAGGCGCGATGGCGGGCAGGAGGCATCGCGGAAAAATCGATGGTGTGTTCGCGCACGTAGATCGACGTGGGGTCGGCATCCATCGCTAGCACCTGCGGATAAACCGTAGCGCCGAGATCGGCGGCGATTTGCGGCAGCTCGAGATAGACCGTGGTCTTGGGCCAGTGCACCTGACGAGCGAGGGCATTGCCACCCATCTCGAAACCGACGCCCGGTGCCGGCACATACAGGCCCTGCAGCGTCTGCTTGCCCGTGGGCAGCGCTGGCAGTTGCGGCGGCTGGTCGGTGCCGTTGCCGGGCAGGAAGCCGAGATCCACCAGCAGCAGACGCTTGCCGCCAAGTGGACGGAAAGGCGCATAGACTTCCACACCGCCGCGCTGGTCATGCTTGGGGTTGTCGAGCAGATAGAGCTTGCCGGCGATGTATTCGCCTTCGACGCGCACGCGCGCAAACGCATTGATGGGGGGCTTTGCGGCCACCGCGGCGAAGTCGCGCGGCGACTCGTTTTCCGCTGCGGCATACCGTCGCAGAATGACTTCCTTCTCGTCCGCGCGGTGCAGCTGCCACACGCCCAAACGTATGAACAGCAAGGCACCTGCCACCGTGAGCAGCAAGGCAAACCACGAAGGGCGGCGCAGCCACTTCACGCAGTGGCACCACGCACGACCGCTATACTGCGGATGTCAAAAACGTTCGGACCAATCACGTGGAAACCATCTACAAATATGCGCTGGTGATCCTGCTGCTGGTGGTGCTGTTCAACCTTGGTCAGGCCCTGTATTTCATGATGACCGACAAGGACGGCAGCAAGCGCACGGTGTGGGCGTTGACCCGCCGCATCGGTCTGTCGATCCTGCTCATCCTGATGGTCGTACTCGGCATCTGGATGGGCTGGCTGCACCCGCACGGCGTGGGGCAGTAATTGTAGCGTCACGACGTAGACAGCGCTTCGTCGCGCACGCGGTTTCCCCGAAGGCCCGCCACTGGCGGGCCTTTGTTTTGGGGCGAGGCCCTTCCCTGTAGGAGCGCACCCAGTGCGCGAAAAGCCGACGGAGCGGTGACGCCGTTGCTCCGCGATCGCGCACTGGGTGCGCTCCTACAAAGTCTCGGCACAAAAAAGCCCGCCTTCCGGCGGGCCTTTTGCTGCGACGCGCAAGCGCCTCAGAGGATGTAGACGAACATGAAGAGGCCCAGCCACACCACGTCGACGAAGTGCCAGTACCACGCCACGGCCTCGAAGCCGAAATGGTGGTCCTTGCTGAAGTGGCCCTTGGCCACGCGCAGCCAGATGATCGCCAGCATGATGGTGCCCAGCGTCACGTGCATGCCGTGGAAGCCGGTGAGCATGAAGAAGGTCGAGCCGTAGACACCGCTCTGCAGCGTCAGGTTGAGCTCCTTGTAGGCTTCCATGTACTCGTGCGCCTGGAAGTACAGGAACGTCGCGCCGAGCAACACGGTGAGCGCCAGGAACACCAGAATCTTGCCGCGATGACCCACCTTCAGCGCGTGATGCGCGATGGTGATGGTGACGCTGGAAGTCAGCAGGATCAGCGTGTTGAGAAGCGGCAGGCCCCACGGCGCGACGGTCTGGAAATCACCGCCGATACGTTCCGGACCACCGCCGCCGTTGGCGCCCCACGAAGCGGAGTAGTCGTTCCACAGGAACTGGTGGGTCAGCACGCCATGTCCTTCGCCACCGAGCCACGGCACCGCGAACATGCGGGCGTAGAACAAGGCGCCGAAGAACGCGCCGAAGAACATCACTTCGGAGAAGATGAACCACATCATGCCCATGCGGAACGAGCGGTCCACCTGGCTGTTGTAGCTGCCGGCGAGCGACTCGCGGATCACCGAACGGAACCAGCCGAAGAACATCAGCAGGATGCCGACGAAGCCAACGGTGAGTACCGTCTTGCCGAAGCTTGCCTCACCCGGAGGCGCGTTGAGCCAGTGCGCGGCACCGAACACGGTGACGAACATGACGACCGCGGCCACGATGGGCCAATAGCTCTTGGTCGGTACGAAATAAGCGCCTTGCTGCTGACCCATGGTGCGACCCCGTGGATATTTCTTGTTTACTTCCGCCCCCGCATTCGCGGGAACTGCAACCCGTCATGCCTTGGCGGCACCACGGACGGATACTGCGGGAAAACGCGTCAGGAGTACTTCAGGCCCTGCAGCAGCGACAAAAGAAAGATCGCAATGGCGATGGCGCCGAACACCGTGACGGTGCGTCGCACGCCCCTCTTGCGCATGTCTTCGATCGTTGCGTTGGCCTGCTTCATCCGACTCGTTTCCCTCCGCCCCGGCACGAGGCCGGAGCGGTTGAACATTCCATCAATCTTCGACGTGGCCGTGGGCCAGTTCTTCGTCGTGGATCACCGGCGGCAGCTCGAACGTGTGGAACGGCGCCGGCGACGGCACGGTCCACTCCAGGCCCTTCGCGCCTTCCCACACGCGGTCCAGGGCCTTCTTCTTCGAGAACCATACGGCATGCACGATCACGCCGACGAAGATCAGCTGCGAGGCGCCGAACAGGAAGCCGCCGATCGAGCTGATCATGTTGAAGTTGGCGAACGCGACGTTGTAGTCCGGGATGCGGCGCGGCATGCCGGCCAGGCCCAGGAAGTGCTGCGGGAAGAACAGCACGTTCACCCAGATCACGCTGTTCCAGAAGTGCATCTTGCCCCAGAACTCGCTGTACATGCGGCCGGTCCACTTCGGCAGCCAGTAGTACGTACCGGCGATGATCGCGAAGATCGCACCGGTGACCAGCACGTAGTGGAAGTGCGCCACCACGAAGTACGAGTCGTGGTACTGGAAGTCGGCCGGGGCCAGCGCCAGCATCAGGCCGGAGAAGCCACCGATGGTGAACAGGATGACGAACGCGATGGCGAACAGCATCGGCGTTTCGAACGTCATCGAGCCGCCCCACATGGTGCTGACCCAGTTGAACACCTTCACGCCCGTGGGCACGGCGATCAGCATGGTCGCGTACATGAAGAAGATCTCGCCGCCCAGCGGCAGACCCACGGCGAACATGTGGTGCGCCCACACGATGAACGACAGGAAGGCGATCGACGCGATCGCGAACACCATTGCCTTGTAGCCAAAGATCGGCTTGCGCGCGAAGGTCGGAATGATCTCGGATACCAGGCCAAAGGCCGGCAGGATCATGATGTAGACCTCGGGGTGACCGAAGAACCAGAAGATGTGCTGGAACAGCACCGGGTCGCCACCGCCAGCGGCATTGAAGAAGCTGGTGCCGAAGTACTTGTCGGTGAGCAGCATGGTCACCGCGCCCGCCAGCACCGGCATCACCGCGATCAGCAGGAACGCCGTGATCAGCCAGCTCCACACGAACACCGGCATCTTCAGGAGATCCATGCCCGGCGCGCGCATGTTGAGGATGGTCGCGATGATGTTGATCGCACCCATGATGGAACTGATACCCATCAAGTGGACGGCGAACACCAGATAGGCGACCGAATCACCCTGCAGCGACAGTGGCGGATACATGGTCCAGCCACCGGCCGGGCCACCGCCGGGCAGGAACAGCGTGGACAGCAGCAGCGCGAACGCGAACGGCAGGATCCAGAACGACAGGTTGTTCATGCGCGGCAACGCCATGTCCGGCGCACCGACCATCAGCGGGATCATCCAGTTGCCCAGGCCCACGAAGGCCGGCATCACGGCGCCGAAGATCATGACCAGCGCATGCATCGTGGTCATTTCGTTGAAGAAGTATGGCTGCACCAGCTGCAGGCCGGGCTTGAACAGCTCGGCGCGAATCACCATGGCGAAGCTGCCGCCGATGAAGAACATCAGGAGCGAGAACACCAGGTACAGCGTGCCGATGTCCTTGTGGTTGGTGGACATGCACCAACGCACGAAGAAGTTTGACGGCGCGCCGTGATGATCGTCGTGGTGATCGTGGGTGGCTGCGTGGGCCATGCCTTGCACCTCTACCTAAATGCGGAAACTGTGGACGAACTGATTGCTCAGCCCTGATGGCCCTGGGAAACGGGTGCCTCGATGGCCTGCGCGGTGGCAGGAGCGGCAGCGGCCGGTGCAGCCGGTGCGGGCTGCTTGGCCTGCGCTTCCTGCTCCGCCAGCCACTTCTCGAACTCGGCCTTCGGCAGCGCCTTCACCACGATCGGCATGAAGCCGTGATCCTGGCCGCACAGCTCCGCGCACTGGCCGCGGAATTCACCCGGCTCCTTGATGTTGGTCCAGGCCGAATTGACGATGCCCGGGATGGCATCCATCTTCCAGCCCAGCGCCGGCACCCACCAGGAGTGGATCACGTCGCCCGCGGTGATCACGAAGCGGATCTTGGTGCCCACCGGCACCACCAGCGGCTTGTCCACGTTGATCAGGTAAGTGTTGTAACCGTCGACCTTCACCGAGTTCGGATCGAGGCCCGAGTTGAGCTGACGCGTCTCGTCGCTCTCGCGGTCGAGCTTGGACATGAAGCCGACCTTCTCGATCGCCTTGCCCTTGTACTCGACGTAGTCGTAGCGCCACTTCCACTGGTAGCCGGTGACCTTGACGGTCATCTCGGAGCCGGTGGTGTCGGCGAAGGTGCGCAGGCCGCCGGTGGCGAGATACGCCAGCACGATCAGGATGATCACCGGAATGGTGGTCCACACGATCTCGAGCATGGTGTTGTGCGACCACTTCTCAGCCACCGCGCCGCGCGATTTGCGGAAGCGGAACATCGAAATGAACATCGCGCCGAACACCAGGATGCCGATGACGACGCAGACACCCAGGGCGACATTGTTGAGGAAATACGCTTCGGGCGACCATTCGGACGCGCCGCGCGTCATGTTCAACTGTCCTGGCTGCGGATTGGCGAATGCCACGCCGCCGAACATTGCGATAGCGAAGAGTGCGCATGCCGCGACTGCTCGCTTGATACTGCCAGGCCTGATGCCGCCAGATGTCATGTCTTGCACCTTTGTTGAACCTACTTGCGCCGCTGTTGGTTGATCTCCGCCAGCAGCACCATGAGTTTCCTTGACAGCTCGGCGCGTTCTTCTTCGGCAAGGAACGCCCCGATTTCCAGCTCTTTTCCGTGCGACGCCAGCAGCAGACGACCCCTTCCGTGTCCGGCCCGCAGTTGCACGCGCACCCAATACGTGGGAAAGCGCGCACTGCGCCGACCTGGCAGGGATTGCACCTCCAGCGACGATTCGTCGAGGGTGATGCGCTCGCTGCGGTCGCCAGCCCGCCAGGCGACGCCAAGGGCGAACGCCACTGCGGAGGACTCGATCAGTGCGAACAGCGGAGCGAAGACATTCCCCTGCCACGCGCCGAGCACGGCCGTCGTCAGTGCCAGCGCCGCCAGTACTCCGATCAATCGACGCAGGTCGCGACGGCTGAGGGCGCGATTGGGCTTGAGCCACATGGTCGCGCACGGCAAGCCGGCAGCAGCTGGTCGAAGCACGATCATGAGGACCCGGCGTGCCTGGAACCCCGGCATGATAGGCCGCGACGGTGTCGATGGGCAAGAATGCCGCAGGGCCTTGATTTGAAGCGCGCATGAACACCCTCACGCGCGCGTTGCATCTCACGCAACGCTTGCCTCGCCGACCGTTTGTGTTGCACGTCATGGGTTTGGATCGGCACTGACCGTCGCCATGCGCGACGCGTCGGGCTGGCGCGGAGGGGTGCGACCGTTTGCCACGGGTCGCACTGAGCGAGCGGATTTTCGCGCCAAGGGGTGATCTGCAGGCACCTTTCCTTCAATCGCCTTTCCTGGCTCCCCGGCAGCCGGCGGCCGATCCACCTACATATATATGCGCCCGCGGAACACCCCTGCGGCACCGCAGCACCGCATACGGATGCGTGCGCCCTACCCCACGCGTACAATTCCGCGATTCCCCACCCGCTCCTCTCGGCTAAGCCTCTGTGACCCAACCCATTCTCAGCCCCGAACTGCCCACCGGTGTCGAACCGGCGCGTGCGCGTATCACCGCCAACTGGCTGCGCGACGAGACCGAAGCCGTCAACGACCTGCTGGCCCAGGCCACGCTGCCGCACGCCGAACGCGAAAAGGTCATCGACCTGGCCGCCGAGCTGGTGACCCGCGTGCGCGCCCGCGCCAAGGACCAGAGCGCGGTCGAGTCCTTCATGCGCCAGTACGACCTGTCGTCGGAAGAAGGCGTGCTGCTGATGTGCGTGGCCGAAGCGCTGCTGCGCATTCCCGACAAGACCACCGCCGACAAGCTGATCCGTGACAAGCTGGGCGACGCCAACTGGAAGAAGCATCTCGGCCAGAGCGAGTCGCTGTTCGTCAACGTGTCGACCTGGGGCCTGATGCTCACCGGCAAGCTGGTGACGCTGTCGGAGGAAACCCGCCACGACTTCACCGGCGCGCTGCGTCGCCTGGTCGGTCGCGCGGGCGAGCCGGCGATCCGTCTCGCGGTGCGCCAGGCCATGCGCATCATGGGCCACCAGTTCGTGATGGGTCAGACCATCGGTGACGCCCTGGACCGCTGCGCGCAGAAGGAATATGCGGTCTACCGCTATTCCTACGACATGCTGGGCGAGTCCGCGCTCACCAGCGAAACCGCCGAGCGCTACCAGCAGGATTACCGCAACGCGATCGCCTCGATCGGTTCGCGCGGCCCGTTCGCCAACCACACCGATGCGCCGTCGATCTCGGTGAAGCTCTCCGCGCTGCATCCGCGTTACGAAGTGGCCAAGCGCGAGATCGCCCGCCGCGACCTCACCGCCAAGCTGCTGGAGCTGTCGCAACTGGCGATGAAGCAGGGCATCGCGCTGTCGGTTGACGCGGAAGAAGCCGATCGCCTGGAACTGTCGCTCGACATCATCGGCGACGTGTTCGCGCATCCCTCGCTGGAAGGCTGGAATGGCCTGGGCATCGTGGTGCAGGCGTACGCCAAGCGCACGCCGTTCGTCATCGACTGGCTGATCGAAACCGCGCGCGCCACCAGCCGCCGCTGGTACGTGCGCCTCGTGAAGGGCGCATACTGGGACGCGGAGGTGAAGCGCGCCCAGGAAAACGGCCTCAGCGGCTATCCGGTATATACGCGCAAGCCGAACACCGACGTGTCGTACCTGGCCTGCGCGCGCAAGCTGTTCGACGCTGGCTCGGATTTGATCTACCCGCAGTTCGCCACGCACAACGCGCACACCATTGCCGCCATCTATCAGATGTCGCAGGGTCGGCCGTACGAAAACCAGCGCCTGCACGGCATGGGCACGGACCTCTACGCCGAGGTGATCGGCAAGCAGAACCTCAACGTGCCGTGCCGCGTGTACGCGCCGGTGGGCACGCATGAAGACCTGCTGCCTTACCTGGTGCGCCGCCTGCTCGAGAACGGCGCCAACACCAGCTTCGTCAACCGCGTGGTCGACGAAACGCTGCCGGTGCGCGAACTGGTCGCCGATCCGTGCGAGACCGTGCGCTCCTTCGCCTCCATCCCCCACCCGCGCATTCCGCTGCCGGTGAATCTCTACGGTGAACTTCGGAAGAATTCCATGGGCGTCAACTTCTCCAACGACAACGAACTGAAGGCCCTCGCCGAGGCCATCCAATCGAAGAACGGTCCGTGGACCGCCGAGCCGCTGGTGCCCGGCGCCAAGAGCGCCGGCGCCACCGTGGCGGTGACCAACCCGGCCGATCGCCGCCAGTCGGTGGGCAGCTATATCGCCGCCGACAGCGCCACGGTGGAGAAGGCGCTTTCCAATGCGGTTGCCGCCCAGCACAACTGGGATCGCCTGCCGGCCGCCAGCCGCGCCGCGATTCTTGAGCATGCGGCGGAGCAGTTGGAAGCGCGTCGCGGCGAGTTCATCGCGCTGTGCGTGCGTGAGGCCGGCAAGAGCCTGCCCGATTCGATCGCCGAGATCCGCGAAGCCGCCGACTTCCTGCGTTACTACGCGACCATGGCGCGCCGCCTGTTTGGCCATCCGGAACAACTGCCCGGCCCCACCGGCGAGAGCAACCAGCTGTTCTTGAACGGCCGTGGTGTGTTCGTCTGCATCAGCCCGTGGAACTTCCCGCTGGCGATCTTCCTCGGCCAGGTCAGCGCCGCGCTCGCTGCCGGCAACAGTGTCATCGCCAAGCCGGCCGAGCAGACCAGCCTGATCGGCTACGCCGCGGTGAAGTTGCTGCACGAAGCCGGCGTGCCGGCCGACGTCCTGCAATACCTGCCGGGCGATGGCGCCACCGTTGGCGCCGCACTGACCAAGGATCCGCGCGTCGCTGGTGTCGCCTTCACCGGCTCTACCGAGACGGCGTGGGCGATCAACCGTTCGCTGGCTGCGCGCAACGCAGCGATCGCCGCGCTGATCGCCGAGACCGGCGGCCAGAACGCGATGATCGCCGACTCCTCGGCGCTGCCCGAGCAGATCGTCAAGGACGTGATCTCCTCCGCCTTCCAGTCCGCCGGCCAGCGTTGCTCGGCCGCGCGCGTGCTGTTCGTGCAGGAAGACATCGCCGACAAGGTGTGCGACATGCTCGCCGGCGCGATGGCCGAACTGAAGGTCGGCGATCCGGGCCAGCTCAGCACTGACGTCGGCCCGGTGATCGACGAGGACGCCAGGAAGATCCTGGTCGACCATGCCGCGCGCATGGACAAGGAAGCGAAGAAGATCGGCGAAGTGAAGATGGACGCCGCCGACACTGGCAACGGCACCTTCTTCGCGCCGCGCGCCTATGAGATCCCGGGTCTGTCCACGCTGACCCGCGAAATCTTCGGCCCCGTGCTGCACGTGATCCGTTGGAAGGCGGACGAGCTGCCCAAGGTGGTCGAGGCGATCAACGCCACGGGCTACGGCCTCACGCTCGGCATCCACAGCCGCATCAACGACACTGTGGATTACATCCAGAGCCACGCGCGCGTGGGCAACTGCTACGTCAATCGCAACCAGATCGGCGCGGTGGTCGGCGTGCAGCCGTTCGGTGGCGAAGCACTGTCGGGCACCGGCCCGAAGGCGGGTGGCCCGCACTACCTGCTGCGTTTCGCCGGCGAGCGCACGCTCACCATCAACACCACGGCAGCCGGCGGCAACGCCTCGCTGCTGACGATCGGCGAGTAATCGCACGACGGGCCGGTGCCAACACACCGGCCCGTTTCATCTGGAGGACGCATGCGGATTGCCCGGCTCCTCGCTCCCTTCCTGCTCTGCATCACCGCAGCGAACACGCAGGCCTGGCCTCAGGACGCCTCCTTTGCCGATCCCTCGCAACTGGGCGTGGTGGTCAACACACGGTATCTCGACGCCGCTGGCAAGCCGCTGGACGCCGTGTCGTTCATGCGTCTGGTCAAAGAGGGCAAGTCGTACAGCAGCACACGCGACACGCGCTCCGGCGCCGCCATGTCGCGCATCGTCGGCCCAGCATCCGGCCAGCGCGGCCTGACGCTTGCTTTCGGGCGCGGCGATGCGTTTCCGCCGTTTGAATTGGTGGCACTCGATGGCCGCACACGCCGCCTCGGCGATTTCCAGGGCCGCTACACACTGGTCAGCTTCTTCTTCGCCGACTGCGCGCCATGCATCGCGGAAGCACCCATGCTCAGCGCATATGCGCGCGAACACGGCGACATGAATTTCGTGGCGATCACTTATGAGGACGCGATCAACGCGAGCCGTTTCGCGAAAGACCGGCACTTCGACTGGCCGATCCTTCACGATGGCCAGGGCCTTATCGACGTGCTTGGCGTCAGCGTCTATCCCACCCTGATGCTGCTTGGCCCGGATGGACGCATCGCTGGCGCGGCGGTGGGCATCGCGATGCGCGACGATCAGGCCAAGCGCCTGGCCGATCTCAGTGGCTGGATCGAGCAATGGAAGCGCGCGGAACCGGTTGCGCAGGACAACGCGAAAGCTGCCGGCATCAGCCGATGAGTGCCGCCGAATGCGCCTTCGCTGAATCATCTTGCGAATCTGCGCGCTCAACTTCCAGCGCCGCATCCTCCACCGGCTGCTCCAGCAGCATCTCGCAATCGCGTTCGTAGTTGTTGAGTACCCGCCAGGGCACGGCACGTCCCTGACGCGGCAACACGGGCGCGCCACGCTGGACATAGCCCGACGTCAGCGAACCCATGATGGTTTCCTCTTGTCGCTCATCCGCCGGCGCGCGCGGAGTGACCACGGCGATGCCACGCTGGTGCATGTAGCCGAGCAGGCGACACAGATAACGCGCAGCGAGGTCGGCCTTGAGCGTCCACGGTGCATTGGTATAGCCGAAGACGCAGCCGAAGTTCGGCGTGTCCTGCAGCAACACACCCTTGTAGGTAACCAGCTCGCCCATCACGCGCGACTGACCGTCGACCTGCAGCGTCATGCCACCCAGCGTCTGCATCTCCAGGCCGGTGGCGGTGATGACGATGTCCGCCTGCAGTTCCTCGCCCGACTGCAAGCGAATACCTCCTTCGGTGAAACGCGCGATGCCATCGGTCGCCACCGATGCCTTGCCGCTCTTGATGGCTTCGAACAGGTCCGCATCAGGAACCACGCACAGGCGTTGGTCCCATGGTGCGTAGTCCGGCGTGAAATGCCGCATGTCGGCGTCAGCAGGCAAGTGCTTGCGTACGCCGTTGATGAGGAAGGCGCGCACCTTGTCCGGCCAGCGCCGCGCAGCCTTGTAGATGAGGCGGGTGAGGAAGATGTTGCGCCGGCGCGCAAGGCGGAACACCAGCGCCTTGGGCAGGAATCGTTCGAGCACCGCGGAGATCGTGTCGAAGCGCGGCAACGAGAGGATGTAACTGGGCGAGCGCTGCAGCATGGTGACATGCGCCGCGTCGGGCGCCATCGCCGGCACCAGCGTCACCGCGGTCGCGCCACTGCCGATGATGACCACGCGCTTGCCGTGATAGTCCAGGCCTTCAGGCCACTGTTGCGGGTGCACCCGCAGGCCGCGGAATTGCTCCTCACCGGGAAAGTGGGGCAGATGGCCACGGTCGTAGTTGTAGTAGCCCGTGCACACGATGAGAAACCGACACGTGAGGGCACTGGTTTGGCCGCGCGACTCGTCGAGCACGTTAACGGTCCAGCGCCGCTGCTCGCTCGCCCATGCCGCGGAAACGACTTTCAGCCCGTACCGGATCTTCGTGTCGACGGCGTACTGCTGCGCGGTCTCCATGACATAGCGGCGAATGGATTCACCATCAGCCATGACATCCAATGCGTGCCATGGTCGAAACGCGTAGCCAAAAGTGAACATGTCCGAATCGGAACGCACGCCGGGATAGCGGAAAAGATCCCAGGTGCCGCCCATGGCCGCGCGTCGCTCGATGATCGTCACGCGCAAGTCGGGATGTTCCATCGCGAGATGACAGGCCATGCCGATGCCCGACAACCCCGCACCGATGATCAGCACGTCACTGGCAAGCCCTGCATCGTGGTCCATGCACCGTTCCCCATGGCAATCGGCAACCGATGAGCGCGGCTAGCTTACGCCCAACGCCTTTGGCGGCGACAACCGACGTGGATGAGGCGGGATGCCTAGATAGCGTTGCGCCCGGCTCCTACGCGGCAACTCAGGGCGTAACCGGTGGAAACGCCTGCGGCTGCGGCCAGGAACAACATCATCCAGGCGAGCGGATCGGTGAGCACGAGCCAGGGATTCCAGTCGGCCGATGCCACCATGGAGAGCAAGGTGATTGCCGAAAACATCGCACCGAACGCGCACGACCACGCGTGCAGCCGCGGATGGCACAGGAACGGATGGCGGGCAGGTTCGTAGACGCGGGATTGATCGGGAAACATGCGGGCGGCGGGGCAATGCACCGAAGGCGATGCACTGCGAAGCCTAGGGATGGCGGACGCCCGCAAACATCAGACAAATCCGATATTCACCCCGGTCGCGCGCCTACAGCGACACGTGGGTTTCCCACAGGCGCCGACCAGGGCGCGATGCGCTGCCCTGGCGTCAGTAAGGCGTGGGTTCAATCAGCGCCTTTTCTGCGGCGCAGCGTGGGCCGGCATCCATCGTGTTGGCCTGGCGATACGCATCGAGCTCCCGCCTCGCATCGGCCAGGCTTGCCTGGAACGATGGCGAGGCATGCAGCACCGCTACCACGGCGGCACCGTTCATCGTACCGGCCTCGATCGCACTGAGGTTGTGCACGCCGCATACCACACGGCTATCGGCAAAGGCGCGCGCCCTGAGCAGGAGGTCGGTGGCCCGGTCTGGTGCCAGTTCCGCCAGCACCAGCCCGACCGCCCATCCGCGGGTGGCATGGCCGGAGGGGTAGTCGAAGCTATGTGAGAGCTGCAACGTGGACTGGCAGGCCGCGCCCTGGTCGATAAGAAAGGGCCGCTGCCGCTGATTGGCCTTCTTTGCGGGCGCAGTGGAAATCTCCGCCGCATTGCTGGTCGCGTCGACCAGTGCGGCCAGTTTCGGCAGGCGGGCCGCATCGAGCGGGGCGCCCATGGCACAACTGAAGTCGGCCATCAATTTGGGCGTGGCGTAATCCACGTCCTCCTGGGCGAGCGTCCAACGCGGCGAGCCTTCCAGGCCACGGGTGGCACGGAAGACCTGGCGGTCCGCTTCGTAGCGCGGCGTCCCGACCTTGGGCGCCGCCGGAAGCAGCACGGCCGTGCGCAGGTCGGCGACCGGGGCCGGGGCCGGTGTCGTGGAGGACACACCCGGGGACGTCGCGACGGCTGCGCAACCGGCGATCAGCATCGCGACCGGCAAGACCGCCATCGGAACGGCAAAACGGCGCTGTTTCATGGGCACTCCCCAAGGTTGGGCGGCATGGGCCGTGGTGCATTGCATAAGGCGATCGACCGGCCACCATGATATAGATCAAGTCTGCGTCGGGCCTGTCCGACGCAAGGGATGGGAGCAGTCACGATGACGTCCGTAGCCACGGGCCATCCAACCGATGACTCCGCGGCGGCGCTCCTGAGCACCGACCCGCGCTACACGGCGGCAGAAACGTCGCCGAACGTCCTCGTGCACCTCACCCAGTTGGCCCTGGCGCGCGGCGCGCGCTGCGACGACTGGTTCGCCGGCTCAGGCCTTTCCCGCGAGCAACTCAACGACCCGAGCCTCCGCGTGTCCTATCGGCAGGCGCGTTCGGTGATCCGCCGCGCCCTGCTGGCCACGGGCGACCCGGGCCTGGGCCTGGACGTGGGACGGCGGGAGACACTCGGCAGCTTTGGCTTGCTGGGCCTGGCGATGATGACGTCGGCCACCTTCGGCGACGCCATGAGGGCGGGCATCGAGCATCACCGCGTCAGCGGAAGCCTGCTGGACGTGAGCTTCGAAGTACTCGGGCCGCTGGAAGTGGCGCTCGCCGCATGGCCGCGCTTCAACGATGCGCCTTTGCTGCCGTTCCTGTGCGAGGAACTGTTTTCCAGCGCGCTGGCGATCGCACGGGAGCTGCTGGGCCAGGATTTCCGGCCGTCCCGGCTGGAAGTGACCTATACCCGTCCGCCGCATGCCGACGCCTATGCCGATTACTTCCAGTGCGAGCTGGTATTCGGCGCGCGCTACAACCGCGTCGTGCTCGACGTGCCGTGGCTGGATCATCCGCTGGCCACCCATAATCCGCTGACGGCGCAGCAGGCGCTGGCGCTTTGCACGCAGCAGCACGATGCCAACGGCGTGCGGCAGGAAATCGTCGCCTCGGTCGAACGCCTGCTGCGCAGCCATCTGCGCCAACAGCCGCGTCTGCCGGATGTGGCGCGCATGCTGAACATGAGCGAGCGCTCCCTGCGCCGCCGGCTGGCCGAAAGTGGCCGCATCTTTCGCGAGATCCATGACCGTGTGCGCGCCGAGCGCGCGCTGGAACTGCTGCATGGCGGCGCCCTGAGCGTGGCCGAGATCGGCCTGGAAATCGGCTTCAGCGATCCCCGCGAATTCCGCCGCGCCTTCAAGCGCTGGACGGGCATGGCGCCGCGCAGCGCCCGCCAGCACGCCGCCTGAGCTCTCCCCGGCCAACCCGCCCGCGCTAGGACAGGGCGCGTAGCACCCGTGCGCCCGGACGATATTGACGCAGTCCCTATCAGCAGCCAATAAGAATCATTATCATTCCGTTATTCATCGACGGGCGCGCCGCGGCAGCGGCGCGAACAACGCTGCCTTTCCTGTAGGGATACCTCATATGCCTGCCCTTTTCTCCAGAAGCGCGCTTCTGGCCGCCATGTCGCTTGCCCTGGCCAGCCAGGCCTTTGCGGCCGCAGCCGACGACACCACCGACGCCAGCAAGAAGACTGACGCTCCCAGCGAGAAGAACAGCGTCAACCTGGAGGCGATCAACGTCGTCTACTCGACCACCAAGACTGAAACACCGGCCGTGGAAATCCCCCAGTCGGTGAGCACGATTACGCCCGACCGCATGCAGCTGTACGGCGTGCAGGGACTGGATGAAGCGGTGCGCTACCTGGCGGGCGCCGTGGGCGGCAGCTACGGCGCCGATCCGCGCAGCGACTGGATCCTGATCCGCGGCTACGACCCCGCAAGGTTCCTGGACGGCCTGGCGCTGCCCAATGGCGACTGGACGGCGGATTCGCGCATCGAGACCTACGGCCTGGAACGCGTGGAAGTGAACAAGGGTCCGTCGTCCGCGATGTACGGCCAGCTGCCGCCCGGCGGCATGATCGAGATGACCAGCAAGCGCCCCAGCCTGGAGGCGCCGCACGAGATCGAAGCCACTGTGGGCAGCTTCGGCCAGAAGCAGCTGGCCGGCGACACCGGCGGGCAGCTCGGCAGCGACGGCCACTGGCTGTGGCGCGTGGTGGCGCTGGCGCGCCAGGGCGACTCCAACATCGAGCACTCGAAGGACGACCGCTACTACTTCGCGCCCAGCCTCACCTGGCAGCCTGACGACAACACCTCGCTTACGGTGCTGCCGCGTTACCAGCGCACGCTGTCCGATGGCGTGGGCGGTTTCCTGCCTTCGCAGGGCACGTTGTATCCCAATCCCAACGGGCAGATTCCGCGCGACGTGAATCCGGGCGAACCTGGCTACGACCATTACTGGAAGACCGACGAGTCGATCGGTTACGCCTTCAATCACCGCTTCAACGATGTGTGGTCGTTCCGCCAGGATCTGCGCCTGCAGAACACCAAGGTCGACCATCGCTCCATCGGCAGCCTGGGCCTGCAGGACGACCTTCGCACGCTCAATCGCTACAACTATCCGCTGGTGGACCACGCGAACGTGTTCGCGGTGGATAACCAGATACAGGCGAAGTTCGACCAGGGCAGCGTGCAGCACGACGTGCTGATGGGCGTGGACTACCTGCACAGCCACAATGACTACAAGTCGGGCTTCGGCAGCGCCGCGCCGATCGATATCTTCGATCCCGTCTACGGCCAGCCGATTCCGCCGGCGCCCTTCACGTACCACACCAACAGCCTGCTCGAGCAGTTGGGTGCGTACGTGCAGGACCAGGTCACCATCGGCAAGTGGGGCATCGTCGCCAGCGGTCGCGAAGACTGGGTGAGCAACGATGTGAAGGACCTGATTGCCGGCACGCGCACCAAGCAGGATGACAACGCATTCTCAGGTCGCCTCGGTGTCAACTACACCACCGACCTGGGCCTCGTGCCCTATGTCGCCTATTCGCACTCGTTCAAGACCACGGTAGGCACGACCTTCGACGGCAGCGCGTTCAAGCCGATCACTGGCGACCAGTACGAAGGCGGCCTGAAGTACCAGACGCCGGATGGACGCTCACTGATCACCGGCGCCGTCTACCAGCTGACGCAGAAGAATGCGCTGACGATCGACCCCGACCATCTGTTCTTCTCGCTGCAGCAGGGCCAGACGTGCACACGCGGCGCGGAGCTGGAGGCGAATGTTGCGGTGACCGATCACCTCAACATGACCGCGGCCTACGCATACACCGACGCCAAGGTCACCCACGCCAACGATGCCACGCTCGGCAAGCAGGTCGCGCTGGTACCCAAGCAGCAGGCTTCGGTTTCGGCCGACTACAGCGTGCATGAAGGCTCGCTGGCGGGTCTGGGTTTCGGCGGCGGCGTGCGCTTCATCGGCGATCACTACGGCGATGCGAACAACCAGTTCCGCACCGGCGGATACACCTTGTTCGATGCCAATGCGCACTACGACATCGACCATTGGCGCTTCCAGGTTACCGCCGCCAACCTGTTCGACCGCGAATACATCACCGCCTGCAACAGCGCCATCTGGTGCTACTACGGCTACCCGCGCGAGATCACCGTGTCGGCGCGGTATCGCTGGTAACCCTGGCGATTCGGGCGGCCGGCCCTCTCCGCTGATAGCTGGCGGAAAGGGCCGGCATCGCTGATCAGATCGACAAGCCCTGGCTGACGTCGGCCAAACTCTGTGGACCGACTGAACCAAAGCAAAAAACGTGGCGTCGGGCACCGCGCACAGCGCGTTGACCATGTCGTGCGATCAGCTTCCGGAAGTCATCCTGTCGGCGACGCTTCAGGACATCAAAACCGGTCGGTACTCGCCAGATAGCGCCAACTGCCGGGCTGCAGCCGGGACATGGGAATGCGGCCGATGCGGATGCGCTTGATCGCGAGCACCTTCAACCCGACGGCGTTGCACATGCGCTCGATCTTGTCGGGCGCAATCCGCTTCAAGGCAAAGCGCAAGTGGGTTTCGTTCTGCCAGCTCACCTTGATCGGTGGCAGCGCGTAATGGTCGAAGCTGAGTCCGTGGTTGAGCAGAGCGAGGCCATCGGGCGCCAGCTTGCCCGCAACTTCGACCACAAGCTCCTGCTCGATGCGGTCCGAATCCTCTTCCAGACGACGCTTCACTCGCCAGTCCTGCGTGAAGACCAGCAGCCCACTGGCGCTGTCAGGCAACGACAGCGGCGATTCCAGTCGGGCGAAGTGACGCTTCAGCAGGCGCACGCCGGAGGCATCGTCGGCAGAGTGGCTTTCCTCGCCAATCAACGCGCGTGCCTGCTCGACTGTGGTGCCCGCGGGCTTATGGAACACCAGCGTGGCCGGTTCGGCAGGCTCAAGCTGGGCGTGCGGATCGATCTCGATGTGCTGCTCCAGCACCTTGAACTGCGGCTCCTCCACCGTCACGCCATCCACGCGCACCCAGCCACCTTCGATATACATTTCCGCCTCGCGCCGCGAGCATTGCGCCAGGGCTGCGACACGTTTGGCGAGGCGTACGGATTCGGTCATCAGCGTTGCCTGTGAGTAATGAGCGCCATTATAGGCGTCTGCGAGCTGCAACCACGCCGCGGAAAGAGCGATACCACGCAGGAACCAGAACGGCCAGGCGGTCCATGCCATGGCCTGTTTGCCGCAACGCATGTTTGTTCCTCACCCGGAACGCAAACGTCCGCAGCGCTATGACCAATGGAACTGGCCCAGGCCAAAGGCAGACGAAATCCTATGCCGTCCCGATGCTGCCGCGCGACTTGAGGAGTTGCACCATGTCACACGGATTCAATGTCGCGCTGCACGTGGTCTGGCTCGCGCTCCTGTCCTATTGGCTCTGGTCTGCGCGCCGGGTGAAGACTTCTGTTCAAACCGAGCATCCCGCCAAGCGTCTTGTCGCGTACTGGCTGCCGCTTGCCGTGGCCTTCGCCTTGCTCGGTCCGGGTGAATGGTTTCAGCACACCCTGCTGGCCGAGCAGTTCGTTCCCCACTCCATGCCATTCGAATCATTGGGGCTACTCTTCTGCGTGCTCGGCGCATCCCTTGCCTGCTGGGCGCGTTACCTGCTTGGGGAAAACTGGAGCGCCACGGTTCAACTGAAAGACAACCACCAGTTGATTACGGCCGGCCCCTACCGCCTGGTCCGGCATCCCATCTACTCCGGCTTCCTGCTGCTGTTCCTTGGCAACGCCGTGCTCGTGGGTGACTGGCGCGGACTGTTGGCGCTCGCCATTGTCTTCGCATCGTTCTGGCGAAAGCTGCGACTGGAGGAACGGTGGCTGTCCCAGCATTTTGGCGAGGCCTATCGCGCGTATTCGAAGCGAAGCCACGCGCTCGTCCCTGGCTTGCTTTGATCGGCCCAGGAGAGTGTTGCTACTGAGAAAGACGGCGCGGGCACCCCTTGCCGGACCCAACCGACCCGCCGGCATCGCCTGGCCAAATTCAAACGGTCGTCACACTGGCCGATTTGCCCCCCTTCGCCGCTCCTGCGGCCCTCCCCACCGCGTTTACGTTCCGTGAAAGTGAAGCGTCACGCAGATTGCTGCTACGGGGAGGGAAGCGACCATGCGCAAGAACCTATTCATCCTGGCTTTGCCGCTGGCACTGGCCGCCTGCAACCATGAGGCGCCGACCGCGCAGAGCAGCACCGACGCAACCTTCGAGGCCAAGCTCCAGCAGCAGCTTCTGGATGCCAAGCCGGGTTCCGTCATCGAGATTCCGGCGGGCCACTACCACCTGCAGCGCGGCCTGAGCCTGCGTACCGACGGCGTCACCATCAAGGGCGCCGGCATGGACAAGACCGTGCTGTCGTTCAAGGGCCAGGTGGTCGGCCCCGAAGGCCTGCTGGTCAACGCGAACGACTTCACCATCGAGAACCTCGCCCTTGAAGACACCAAGGGCGACGCGCTGAAGATCAACCAGGGCAAGAACATCACCATCCGCGGCGTGCGCGTGGAGTGGACCGGTGGCCCCAAGACCACCAACGGCGCCTATGGCCTGTACCCGGTGAAGACGCAGAACGTGCTGGTGGAAGACTCCGTGGTGATCGGCGCTTCCGATGCCGGCATCTACGTGGGCCAGTCCAACAACATCATCGTTCGCCGCAACCGCGCCGAGTACAACGTGGCGGGCATCGAGATCGAAAACTCGGTGAATGCCGACGTCTACGAGAACACCACCACCAACAACACCGGCGGCATCCTGGTGTTCAACATGCCCAACCTCTCGCAGGCGGGCCACAGCACGCGCATCTTCAAGAACAAGACGTTCGCCAACAACACCGACAACTTCGCCGCCAAGGGCGCAGCAGTGGCCAGCGTGCCACGCGGTGCGGGCGTGGTGGTGAACTCCAACGACAAGGTGGAGATCTTTGACAACGACATCGCCGACAACCAGACGGCGAACGTGATCATCTCCAGCTATTTCTCCACCAATTACTACAACACCAAGGGCGTCGCGGCGGATTACAACCCGTATCCGAAGGGCATCTTCATCTACGACAACCGCTTCAAGGGCGGCGGCGACTCGCCGGACGGCATCAAGCTGAAGACGCTCAAGACCGCCGTATACGGCCTCAGCGGCAAGTTCCCCGACATTCTGTGGGACGGCTATGTGGACGAGAAGAAGCTCGTCAACGGCTTGCCGCCGGCGGAGGACCGCTTCTGCATCCAGAACGGCGACGTGGGCGTGATCAATGCCGATGGCGCGCACGACTACAAGAACCCCAGCACCGATACCAAGGCTTACCAGTGCACGCTGCCCAAGCTGCCGCCGGTCGTGCTCGACCCCGAACCGAAGGCATGAGGCCGTCGTACTGATGAAGTTCTGTTTTCGTTTTCTCCTGCTGTCGATGCTGTTGCTGGCGAGTGCCTGCCACCGCGACCTCGATCCGGTGGCCTTCCAGGCGGATGGACGTCCGCAGCACCTCAGCGACTGGCATGTGGTGGAAGTGCGCGACGGCAAGCTGGTGTTGAACCACGGCGAGGTGCCCTATGACCTCAACACGCCGTTGTTCACCGATTACGCGCACAAGCTGCGCACGATCTGGATGCCCAAGGGCGTGTCGGCCAAGTACGACCCGAACGACACCTTTGATTTCCCGGTCGGCACCGTCATCAGCAAGACGTTCTATTACCCGCGCGCGAGCACGGGCAAGTTCAGCGATGTGGAGCGTACCTACGACAGCTCGCACGATTTCGCCGGCGAAGGCCTCGATCTGGCCAATGTTCGCCTGATCGAAACACGCATCCTGGTGCATCGCGAATCGGGTTGGGCGGCCATTCCCTATGTCTGGAATGACGACCAGAGCGACGCGCAGCTGGCGCGTACCGGCGCCGTCCTGCCGCTGACGCTGGTGACCGACGGCGATGGCCGCGAGGATTTCAACTACGTCGTGCCGGATGAGAGCCAATGCTCCAGCTGCCACGCGCAGGATTGGGTCACGCGCAAGATCCATCCGATCGGACCGAAGGCCCGCCATCTCAATCGCGACTATCACTACGCCGCCGGCGAAGAGAACCAGCTCGCGCATCTGATGAAGGCCGGTTACCTCAGCGGCGCGCCGGACGCTTCGCAGGCGCCGCGCAATGCGAACTGGATGGATGACAGCGCACCGCTCGATGCGCGGGCGCGCGCGTACCTGGACATCAACTGCGGCCACTGCCACAACCCCAAGGGTGCCGCGAACACCACGGGACTTACGCTGGACGTGACCGTGCCCGAAGATCGCCACCTTGGTATCTGCAAGCCGCCAGTGGCAGCGGGACGAGGCACAGGCGATCATCTGTTCGACATCGTGCCCGGCGCGCCTGGCGATTCCATCCTGCCGTATCGCATGGACTCGGCCGACCCTGGCGTGATGATGCCGGAGTTGGGCCGAAGTACGGTGCATCGTGAGGGCGTTGCACTGATCAAGGCATGGATAGCGGCGCAGTCGGGGGGCTGCGTCGCGATCCACTAGGAAGCAACAAGCCGCGCCCCCAAGGGTCGCGGCCTTTTCTTATTTAAGGGGAGATCTGGTGATGATGATTCGTCTGCGTCCGCTGTCCGTCAGTCTGCACCGCCTGCTGCTCGGCAGTTCCGTGCTGCTGGCTGGTATTCCATTTGGCGCTTTCGCCGCCGACCAAACGCCGGGCGGCACCCAGGACAACGCTGGCGCAAGCACCGGCACGCAGGCCGATCCGGAAAAGGCCAAGCTGCTGGGCAACATCACGGTGACGGCGCAGAGCCGTAGCCAGGAAGTGCAGTCGGTGCCGATCCCGCTGCAGATCGTCACGTCCAAGCAGATCGACACGCTGGCGGCGACCGACCTCAGCAAGATGGACATCTTCGTGCCGGGCCTGGTCATCGGCGCGGACCAGCCCACGCAGCCCACCTATGAGTTGCGCGGCATTGCCACCAGCAACTTCGGCATCGGCACCGAGTCGGCGGTGGGCGTTTATATCAACGGCGTGTATGCAGCGCGTTCCGGCGGCTCGCTGCTGGCGTTCAACGATATCGCCCGCATCGAAGTGCTGAAGGGTCCGCAGGGCACCTTGTTCGGTCGCAACGCAGCGGCGGGCGCGATCTCCATCGTCACCAATGAACCCACCAACAGGTTCGAGGGTTCGGCCCGCGTGCGCGTCGGCAACGATGGCCGCCGCTACGCCGATGCCCTGGTGAACATTCCGCTCAACCAGGACATGGCCCTGCGCCTGAGCGTGCTGGACAACCAGAGTGACGGCTGGATCAAGGACGCCGCCACCGGCAAGCACTACGGCAAGGACGACGATTGGGGCACGCGCGCGGTCTATCGCTGGAACATCACCGCCGACACCCGCGTACTGCTGTCATGGGACCACGAGAAGCTCAACCAGCCGCCGGAAGCGGCCATCGGATTGATCCCGCTGTCCAACGACACCAACCAGCGCGCGCCTTTCCCGACGGATCCGGCGACCTATCTCAATCCGCTGCATGCACCGCTGTACAACGACAGCGTCGGCGGCGCGGAGACGCGTCGCTTCGACGGCGTCACGCTTTCCATCGACCACTCGTTTAGCTGGGCCAACCTGGTCTCCACCACGGCATGGCGCGGCTTCGACACGTTCAACCGTGGCGACTACGACGGCACCAATCACATCGTCGACTATCTCGATACCACCAACATCGAGCACAACAACAGCTGGTATCAGGAATTCAAGCTGCAGGGCAATACGGATCTGGTGGACTGGGTCGCGGGTGTCAGCTACTACCAGGAGCAGGCTCGCCAGACCAGCCAGACCAATGTTTTCACCGACAGTGTGGACACGCTCGCGCAGAATTCATATGGCGTGGGAACGCCGCTCGCCGACATCACCAGCCTGCTGCAATCCAATGGCTTGAACTACAACCTGCTCGGCGACCCCTGGCACGAGGCGATCAGCAACGATGGCAACTTCAAGGCGTATGCCGCGTTCGGCGACGTGATCTGGCATCTCAGCGATCGCTTTGATCTCACCACCGGCCTTCGCTACACGCGCGATGAGAAGGATTTCAGCTGGTACAACATGCCGCGCAGCGCACCGCAGTTCGATGCCACCGTGGCAGCCATGCAGCAGAGCGGCGCGATCAACCTGCTCAATCCCTTGCAGCAACTGATCCTGGGCGTGCTCCAGAGCAACCTGATCTTCCCAACGTCGGTGGGTGTCCCGGTATCGGCCAGCAACACATGGAACAACCTCAGTCCGCGCGTAGTGGCCAGCTACAAGTTCACCCCGGACGTGATGGGTTATTTCTCCATCACCAAGGGCTACAAGGCGGGTGGCTACAACAGCGTGCAGGTCGGCTCGAAGTTCGCACCGGAAAAGGTGATCAACTACGAAGCGGGCATCAAGACGCTGTTCCCCGAGCAGAACCTGCTGCTCAACGCCTCGACCTACTACTACCGCTACGACAACAAGCAGTCGTTGTCGCTCGATCCGAACTACAGCGGCTCGGGCGTGCCCATCTATGTCGTCAACAGCACCGACCAGGAAGCGAAGGGCCTTGAGCTGGAAGCACAATGGCAGCCGGTTGACGGACTGCGCCTCGGCTTCACGGGCGCGTATATCGACTCCACCTACCGTCAGGGCTCGGCACCGGACGGCATCGTCCTCACCGGCCAGCCCACGGGCGCGCCGAAGTTCTCTGGTGCGGCAACGCTGGCTTACACTTGGCATGAGGTGCTGAACGGCGACCTGGAGTTCGACCTGTCGCAGGGTTATCGCGGCAAGTCGCGCTGCAATGCCGACTCTGAATTCCAGGGCGAGTGCGTGGTGAGCCCGAACTTCAAGGTCGGGACCAGCCAGCAGCGCACCGATGCACGCCTTGACTGGCATGCGCCGGGCGACCGCTGGGGCGTTGCGCTCTACGGCACCAATGTCTTCAACAAGCGTTACGTGACCGGCGTGAACAACATCAGCACCAGCGTGTTTGGCACACCGTTCGCATCCATCTCACCGCCCCGCATGTGGGGCCTCGAACTGCGCGCGAAGTTCTGACCATGAAAGAGCCCAGCCCCTCCCTGCACGCCACGCTGCTCCGACTGCGCCAAGCACAGGCCCGCGATCCCATGCCCAGCTGGGATGCGCGTGCCACGCGGCTGCGTTCGCTGGAGAAGCTGCTGACGGAGCAGCGAGGGGCTTTCGCCGAAGCGATCAGCGCCGATTTCGGCCACCGCCCGGTGGAGGAAACCGAACTGCTGGAGCTGTATCCGAGCCTGTCGAATCTTCGGCATACGCTCAAGCGCGGCAAGCGCTGGATGCGCCCGAAGCGCGGGCTGGCGAACCTGGTGTTCCTGCCCGCACGCACCACCTTGATGCCCCAGCCGCGCGGCGTGGTCGGCATCATCGTGCCGTGGAACTACCCGTTGTACCTCGCGGTGGGTCCGCTGATCGATGCGCTCGCCGCGGGCAACCGCGTGATGCTGAAGATGAGCGAGTACACGCCGGGTTTCTCGTCCCTGTTCGCCCAACAGGTGGCGCGTTACTTCCAGCCGGACGAAGTCGTCGTCGTGACCGGTGACGCCGACGTGGCGCAAGCGTTCTCCGCGTTGCCGTTCGACCATTTGCTGTTCACCGGCTCGACGGCCGTGGGTCATCACGTGATGCGCGCCGCCGCCGCCAACCTCACGCCGGTGACGCTGGAACTGGGCGGCAAGTCGCCCGCCATCGTGGGTCCGAACGCGCGCCTGGAACACGCGGCCGAACGCATCGTGTTCGGCAAGCTGGTCAATGCGGGCCAGACCTGCATCGCGCCGGACTACGTGCTGGTGCCGCGCGAGCGCATGGGCGAGTTCGTGCAGGTCGCACGAGACACGGCGGCACGCCTTTATCCCGGCATCGCGCGCCAGGAGCAGTACGCGTCCATCGTCTCCGATCGCCAATACCAACGACTGACGAAACTGCGCGACGACGCATTGGCGGCAGGCGCACGCCTGGAACCGCTCAGCGATGCGCAGGACCTCTCGGCCAGACGCCTGCTTCCGCCCGCCATCCTTACCGGCGTGAACGACGACATGGCGGTGATGCAGGAGGAAATCTTCGGACCCTTGCTGCCGGTGCTGCCCTACGATTCGCTGGACGAAGCGATCGCCTATGTTGCTGCGCATCCGCAACCACTCG
>Ga0335083_10002128_pt1 | contig 26432 bp, 29 predicted proteins | sample Lox_Sample_42_FD_206716 | JGI IMG/M metagenome (GOLD analysis project Ga0335083, IMG submission 206716) | Soil microbial communities from Loxahatchee National Wildlife Refuge, Florida, United States - Lox_Sample_4.2 | ecosystem: Environmental > Terrestrial > Soil > Wetlands | place: USA...
GATCGCGATCTCTACCGTGTTGAACACCCCGGTGAGGTTGACGTCGATGACGTCCTGCCAGGCCCGGTGGAGTTCCTCGGCCAGCGTCATCGGCGCGATGCCCGCGTTGGCCAGCACGATGTCGACTGGGCCGAGCTCGGCCACACCCGCCGCGAACGCCGCCCGCAGCCCGGCCTCGTCCCGCACGTCGGCCTGGCGGGCCACGATCCGCCGGTCGACCGCCTCGACCGCCTTGACGGTCTCGGCCAGGTCCTCGGGCGTGGCCATCGGGTACGCCACGCTGGCGATCTGGGCGCAGATGTCGACCGCGATGATGTCGGCGCCCTCCTCGGCCAGCCGGATCGCGTGGCTGCGTCCCTGCCCCCGCGCGGCGCCGGTGATGAAGGCGACCTTGCCCTCGAGCTTCCCTGCCACTCCTATGGCTCCTTTCACTTCGGTCACAGCTAGTGGTGCCTTTGTCCGAGGTTCTGGTCGTGATAGCAACCAATACCTCGGACAAAGCGGCAGGCGCGGGCTCAGCCGCCGGGGCTGAAGCCGGCCAGGGGGCTCTCGTTGCAGGCCGGGTCCGGCGGGCGGCGGCTGATGGTCACGGGCACCGGCGCCGAGGACCGGGTGCGATGCGAGTGGTCGCCGGAGGGCTTCGGCGGGGCGGCCCCGCCCGCTGCCAGGGCCGCAGCGCCGTGGCCCTTGACGCACTCCGGGTCCGGGCCGTCCAGGGGCAGCCCGGTGAAGAACTTGGCCGCCATGCACCCGCCCCGGCACGAGTCGTAGGCCGAGCAGGAGGTGCAGGCGCCGCCGGTCTGCGGCCGGCGCAGACGTGCGAACAGCTCCGATTCCCGCCACACGGCGGCGAAGCCGCCGGGGCCGCGGACGCTGCCGGCCAGGAAGCTGTCGTGGATGGCGAACGGGCAGGCGTAGACGTCGCCCACCGGGTCGATCAGGCAGACCACCCGGCCCGCGCCGCACAGGTTGAGCCCGGGCAGCGGGTCGCCGTAGGCAGCCAGATGAAAGAACGAGTCGCCGGTCAGCACCTGCTCACCGCGAGCCACCAGCCAGTCGTAGAGCTCGCGCTGCTGGGCGGCGGTGGGATGCAGTTCGTCCCACACGTCGGCGCCGCGCCCGGAGGGCCGCAGCCGGGTCAGCCGCAGCTGGGCGCCGAACCGGTCGGCGATCGCCTTGAACTGATCCAGCTGGCCCGCGTTCTGCCTGGTGACCACCACGGAGATCTTGAAGCCGCGGAACCCGGCCGCGGCCAGGTGCTCCATGGCCCGCAGCGCGGTGGCGTAGGAACCCGGGCCGCGGATCGCGTCGTTGACCTCGGCGGTGGCGCCGTCGAGGGATAGCTGCACGTCGACGTAGTCGCTGGCGGCCAGGCGGCAGGCGATCGCGGGGGTGATCTTCACCCCGTTGGTGGAGAACTTCACCCCGACGTGATGGGCGGTGGCGTAGTCGACCAGGTCCCAGAAGTCGGGCCGCACCGTCGGCTCGCCGCCGCCGATGTTCACGTAGAAGACCTGCATCCGCTCCAGTTCGTCGATCACCGCCCGGCACTCGGCCGTGCTCAGCTCGCGCGGGTCGCGGCGGCCCGAGCTGGACAGGCAGTGCACGCAGGACAGGTTGCAGGCGTAGGTCAGCTCCCAGGTCAGGCAGATCGGCGCGTCCAGGCCGTACTGGAACTGCTCGACCAGGGCCGGTACCGTCACGAGGCCTCCCGGGCGCGGATCATCTGGGAAGCGGCCAGCGTTCCCAGGGCGGCGGCGTAGGCGGGCAGCTCGGCCTCGGTCACGCCCGCGTCCCGGCAGGCCGCGCGGGCGCTGGGCGCCTCGCCGAGGATGCGGACCACGGTGAGCAGGGCCGGGCTCTTCAGGAACGACAGGCGCCGGGTGCCGAAGTGGTAGAGCAGCGCCCCGAACCGCTCCGGGCGCACCGACACCTGCGGGTGCAGCTGCCAGGGACGGTCGAGGTCGAAGGGTTCTGACCCGGCCCGCGTGCCCGGCATCAGTACCTCAGTAGACACCGCACATGCCGTCGATGGAGACCTCTTCCACCAGCAGCTCGGCCTCGGCCAGCTCGGGTTCTTCCACTGTGCTTTCGAACACTGGGGCTTCGATGACGTCGACGGTCGCGGCGCGTTCGCTCATGACACTCTCCTCGCTGCAAACACGGGCCCAGCGGCGATATGATTTCGTCACGCGGTGACGAATATATTCGGATGTTAACGTCAGCCTGTGACATAAGCAAGGCTTACCCACGTGAACACTTCCCTAGGTCGGCGCGGGCGGCCTCCCGGCACCAGCCGGCGCGCGCTCGAGCTCATCGCCCTGCGCCTGTTCACCGACCGCGGGTTCGACCACACCACCATCGAGCAGATCGCGGCCGAGGCCGGGGTGAGCAAGCGGACGTTCTTCCGCTACTTCAGCTCCAAGGCCAGCGTGCTGTGGAGCGAGTTCGACCGTGAGGTCGAGGTCATCAGGGCCGCGCTGGCCGGGGTGCCGGCCGGCGTGCCGATGATGGACGCCATCCGCCGCGCGGTGGTGGCGGCCAACCACTACGGGCCGCAGGACGTCCCCGAGCTGCGGATGCGGATGAACCTGATCAGCTCGGTGCCCGCCCTGCACGCCAGCGCCGCCCTGCACTACGACGCGTGGGAGCGGGCCATCAGCGACTTCGCCGCGACCCGCATAGGCCAGCCGGCCGAGTCGCTCTACCCGCTCGCCGTCGGCCGGGCCACCCTGGCCGCGTGCCGCGCGGCGTACGACCGCTGGTCCGCCCGGGCCGACGCCGACCTGACCTTTTACCTGGACGCGGCGCTGACCGCGCTGGCGACCGGATTCGACCCGCAGGTTATCGGGTCGCCGCGCGGCGGATCTGGGTGACAATGAGAGCATGACGAGTGAAACCGGGGGACGGAAGCGCGGCCCGATCCGGTCCGCCGAGATCGATGTGAACGAGGCCAAGAAGGCGTTCTTCCTCATGGTCGGGTTCATCGGCCTGATCTGGGTGCTCCAGGTGTTCAACTGGGCCGGCCACTACCACCTCGACCAGGAGTTCGGCATCCTGCCGCGTAACGTCGGGCGGCTGCCGGAGATCTTCACGTCCCCGTTCCTGCACTTCAACTGGGATCACATCGAGGGGAACTCGGGACCGCTGTTCGTCTTCGGGCTGCTCGCCGCGTACCGCGGCGTGTACAGGTTCCTCGGCGTCACCGGGCTCGTCGCGCTCACCAGCGGGCTGGCGGTCTGGGTGTTCCAGAGCGGCGGCTCGCTCACGGTGGGGGCTAGCGGGCTGATCTTCGGCTACTTCGGCTACGTGCTGGCCCGGGGGCTCATCGACCGGAACCTCATCGACGCGCTCGCCGCGGTGGTCATGGCGCTGTCCTACGCCTACATCCTGACCGTGGCCCTCCCCGGCACGCCCGGGGTGAGCTGGATTGGCCACCTGGGCGGGCTGATCGGCGGGATCGCCGCGGGCTGGGTCTTCCGCAGCAGCAAGCGCGGGCTCAACATCGCCAGGAAGGATCCCGAGGTCAAGGGGCCGGGCGGGACCCCGGGCCGGACCGTCGCGGTGCCGGTCAGCTCGGACAACCCGCGCGCCGACCTGCACAAGGAGCTAGGCGACCTCGGTCTCTAGGCCGCCGGGGCCTGGAGCCCGATCCTGGCCAGCGCGCCCTCCGAGGTGCGCAGGGACTGCTCGAGCACGGCCTGCCGGCGGCTGCCGTCCATCAGGTTGGCGCCCATCACGGCCAGATCGCTGGCGCCCGGCGTCATGATCATGACGTGCTTGCCCTCCGCGCGCAGCAGCTTCGCCTGGCGGATCAGGGCGCGGGTGATCAGCTGCCGGAGCCGGCGCTCGAGCCGCAGGTCGGGCCGGAGCGGATGGTCGGGCTCGGTGCTGGCCATCGGCGCGAGGACGTAGACCTCGTCCACGTCCGCTCCGCGCAGCACGCCGAGCGAGGTCGCCGACCGGACGCCGCCGTCCACGTAGCGGCGGCCGCCGATGACGGCCGGGGTGTACCAGCCGGGGATCGAGCAGGAGGCGACCACGGCGTCGGTCAGCGTCGCGGGCGGCGCGCCCGGCTGGCCGAACAGCACCCGGCGCCCGGTGTCGTAGTTCATGGCCGCGATCCAGGTGCGGCCGTCTACCCAATGATGCTGGTCGACCTGGTGCTGGTGATGCCGCCGGTGCAGCGCGCTGATCAGCGACCGCAGGGCGGTGTGCTGGCCCCGGCCGTGCGGCAGCCAGCCGCTGGCACCCACCCACGGCGGCACCTGCAAGGTAAGCGCGGCGCGGGCCAGCGGCAGTGATCCTGGGCGCGGGTACGGCAGCGGCGGCAGCGGGCCCTCCTGCGCGGCCAGCACGGCGGATTCGCTCAGCTGCCCGGTGGCGTTCCCGCGTTGCCAGGCGGTGATCTCGGCCAGCGGGGCGTGACAGCGCAGCGCGGCGGCCAGGACACTGCCCGCGCTCGTGCCCACGATGAGATCGACCTCGGCGACCGGGCCCGGCAGGCGCTCCTGCAGGCGGACAAGCGCGCCGGTCATCCAGGCCGCGCCGAGCACGCCGCCCGCGCCGAGCACCAGCCCGATCTTGCGGTGAGAACGGTGTACCGCCCGGTCAGGGGCGAAGACCACAGCAGGCACATCCGCCTCCGCAATCCATTTCGTGCACGTTACCTTGACTTAAAGGTAAGGGCTGCGGGGCTGGACGGCCATGGCTCAGGACCGCTGCTTGAGGGTGTGCAGGAATTCCGCCACTCCGTGGTCGGCCAGCGAGCCGAGGAAGCCGGCCCCGCCGGGGCCCTTAACGTCCCACCGAACCGGCCGGTGCGCAGGCTGATGGCGAACTGCGGCTGCGCCTTGCCGCCCACCTCGACGCCGGTGAGGTCGATGCGGAACGCGGCGCTGGTGACCTGGCGGCCGGCGATGACGAGCGATCCGCTGACGGCGCTGGTCCGGCCGACCGTGTCGTCACCAGTCATGTCACACCTCCTTGCCCACTGAGTCGGGGACGACGAGAAATACGGGGTAATCCGGGGCGATGGCGGCGAAGTCGGCGTCCGGCGCGTCCGGTCGCACCGGGATGTGCGGCCTCGCTCCCGGCACCTTGAGTAGGTAGCGCCGCAGGATGGCGGGCCGTTCGGCTTCCGGCAGCTCGACCAGCCGGCACCGGACGGCGCCGCGGCGGCGGATGACGGCCCGGCCGCCCGCGGCCCGCACGTTCCGCACCCACTGGCACTTCTCGCCCAGCATGGGGACCAGGTACCAGCGGCCCTGGAAGTCGGCCATCCCGAGCGGGAAGCGGCGGATCCGCCCAGACCGGCACCCGGCCACCTCGAGCGTCACCCAGCGCCGAGGCAGGACGCCCAGGTCGAACACCCGTGCCCAGCACCGCGAGAACCGCCGTGCCGTCGCGTTGCCATGACCGCCCGCGTACATCGCCCGCAGGCTGTCGTCGGAGATGAACATGACGCCTCCTCGGTGTCGAGGCCGGTTACTAATGGCTCGCACCTGCCCCGTTCGTTATTCCGGTCTTCCTGGCCGGTCAGTAGTAAAATAGGAAATACAAAACTTGAGACATAGAGTCCTAAGTCCCGACTCAGGGGGTACGCGATGCGGAGCGAGGCGGGAGCGCCCACCGGCCTGGCCCGGCGCGGACGTCGGCTGTCGGACCGGGAGACCGAGCAGCGGATGCTGCGGGCAGCCGTGGCCATGGTGCGGCGCGACGGGCTGACGGTGAGCCTGGACAGCATCAGCCTCGAGGACGTGATCCGCGACGCGGACGTGTCCAGGAGCGCCGTCTACCGACGCTGGCCCTACAAGGACCTGTTCATCAGCGACCTGGTGAAGGAGCTGGCCAAGAACGCCACCCCGGAGATCGTCGACGATGAGATCGAGCTGGTGCGGCGCATACTTGCCGAGCACCAGGACCGGCTCGGCACGGCGGAGCTCCGCCACGGGCTGCTGGTCGAGCTGTTTCGCCAGCTGGCGCTCTTCGACTTCGAGACCATGTACCGCTCGCCAGGCTGGCGGACCTACCTCGCCTTGCACGCGACGTTCCAGGGCCTGGCCGACGGCACGCTGCGGGACCAGGTCCAGGCGGCCCTGGCGGAATCCGAGCGGACCCAGAACGCGCGCGTCGCACGGGCCTGGCGGGACATGACCGCCGTCTTCGGCTACCGGCTGCGGCCGGGCTCCGGCGTCACCTTCGAGTCGCTGGCCACGCTGCTCAGCGCCACCATGCACGGCCTGATCATCACGGCGCTGTCCGGTCCGGAGGTCGTCGGCCACCGGGTACGGGCGCGGCCATTCGGGGCCGTTACCGAGCAGGAGTGGTCGATGCCGGCCCTGGGCCTGGGGAGCATCGCCGCGGCGTTCCTCGAGCCCGATCCGGAAGTCGAATGGGATGAGCACCGGCTCACCCGCATCCACGAGGTCCTGCGCACCTGGGTTCCGGACGATACCTAGCCGTCGGTGATGATAAGCCAGCGGCCGAGACTCGGAGGGACGCGGTGGAGGCCTACGACTACATCGTGGTAGGGGCGGGCACGGCCGGCTGCGTGCTGGCCGCCCGGCTCAGCGAGGATCCCGGCGCCCGCGTGCTGCTGATCGAGGCCGGGGACGCGAAGCGGACCCGGGCCATGACGGTGCCGAACGCCTGGCCGGAGAACCTCGGCTCGGCCGCCGACTGGGGCTATGTCACCACCGGCCAGGCCGGGGCCGGGCCGCTGCCGTACCCGCGGGGCCGGGCCCTGGGCGGGTCCGGCGCCATCAACGCCATGGCGCACGTCCGCGGTCACCGGGCGATCTACGACCGCTGGGCTGAGGCCGGCGGCCCGGGCTGGGGGTCCGATGGCCTGCTGCCTTTTTTCAGAATGACCGAACGGGGTGACTTTCACGACCCGGTGCTGCGTGGCACGGACGGCGCGATCAGGGTCGGCCCGGCCGGAGCCGGACGCCATCCGGTTGCGCGCGCGTTCGCCGAGGCGCTGGAGCGGAGCGGCGCTCCCGTCACCGACGACCTCAGCGGCCGGGTCCAGGAGGGCGTCGCCTGGCCCGACCTGGCTATCGCGGACGGAGAGCGGGTCAGCCCGGCCGACGGCTACCTGCGCCCGGTGCTCGGCCGCCGCCCGAACCTGGATCTTGTGGCCGGCAGCGTGGTGACCCGGCTGCTCATGCGGGACGGCCGGTGCACCGGAGTCAGCTACGTCCGTGACGGCTTGGCTGTCGACGCGGAGCTCGACGCGGCGGCCGGCGGTGAGGTGATCCTCGCGGCGGGCGCGATCGGGTCGCCGGAACTCTTGCTGCGGTCGGGCATCGGGCCCGCCGCGGACCTGCGGGCGCTGGGCATCGACGTGCTGGCTGAGGTGCGCGGGGTCGGCGGGAACCTTCAGGACCACCCCACCGCCAAGGTCTGCTGCGTCACGCCCGCGCCGCCGCCGGTCAGCCGGTACAACTACGGCGAGACCTACGCGGCGCTGCGCAGCGACCTGGCGGACGAGGTCCCCGACCTGCACCTGTTCCCCATCCTGCTGCCGCTGCCGCCGGCCGCCGGGTACGAGCCGCCCGCCGCGGGCTTCCTGCTGGTCGCCGCGGCCATGACGCCGGACAGCCGGGGCACGGTCCGGCTGGCGGCCGCAGATGGCCCCCCGCTGATCGACCCGGGCTTCCTCACCGACGAAGGCGGCCGCGACCTGGACCGGCTGGCGGCCGGGCTGGCGATGGTCAGGCGGGTCACGGCCGACGCCTCGTTCGCCGCGGCCGCGGGCGGCGCCGCCGAGCTGTATCCAGGACCTGACGTCGGCACCGATGCGGCGCTGCGCGAGTACATCCGCCGCACCGTGGACAGCTACTACCACCCGGTCGGCACCTGCCGGATGGGCACCGACGACGGTGCCGTGGTGGACCCGGACCTCCGCGTCCGCGGCGTGGCCGGGCTGCGGGTCGCCGACGCCTCGGTCATGCCGCTTATCCCGAACGTCCATCCCCACGCCACCGTCCTGGCCATCGCCGAACGCGCTTCCGCGCTGATCACAGCGTCCTGATCACAGCGTCCTGATCACAGCGTCCTGATCACGGCGTCCTGATCACGGCGTCCTGATCACGGCGCCCTGATCAGCGGCCGCCCCGTATGATCGCGGGATGCGGGGATACGCGACCGCCGGCGAGATCGAGCAGTACCGACGGGACGGGTTCACGGTCCTGCGCGACGTGCTGGACCCGGCCGAGGTGGCCGCCTGGCGGGCGACGCTGAGCCAGGCGGTGGCACGCCGGGAGGGGCGGCTGCCGGAGCCGGGCACGAGGTACGCGGAGTTCTTCCACAGCGAGCACGCGTACTACGACCGGGTCTTCACCCAGAAGATCAACCTGTGGAAAACCGACGAGGCGGTCAGGCCGCTGGTGCTGAGCCCGGACCTGGGCCGGATCGCCGCCGGGCTGTCCGGATCCTCCGGCGTGCGCGTCTACCTGGACCAGGCCCTGGTCAAGGAGCCGTACGGCAACCCGACCGCATTCCACGTGGACGTGCCGTTCTGGGCCTTCACCTCGGCCGACGCGCTGACCATCTGGATCGCGCTGGACGACGCCACCCTCCAGAACGGCTGCCTGGGATACATCCCCGGCTCGCAGCGGGAGCAGCGCTTCGACAACGCCGACATCGGGCCCGAACTCGGCGCGCTGTTCGAGGTCTACCCGCAGTGGAAGGACGTCGAGCCGGTCTTCTGCCCGGTGCCGGCGGGCAGCGCGGTGGCCCACAACGGCCTGACCGCCCACGGCGCCGGAGCCAACATGACGCCGCGGCCGCGGTTCGCCATGACCGTCGCCTACATGCCGGACGGCGCCACCTTCAACGGCCAGCAGGACATCTACACCACCGAAGAGGCGGCCAGGCTCCAGCCCGGCGATCCGCTCGCCGATCCAGCCCTGAACCCGCTGGTCTACAGCATCCCGGACGCAGAACGTCCTTAATGCGGGCTACGGTGCCGGTATGACTGACGCTGACTACCCGTGGGAACCGCCCATGGCCGGCACCGAGGCCGAGCACCTGACCGGGGCGCTGGAGCGATTGCGCGCCACCTTCCGCTGGAAGGCCGACGACCTGGACGCCGCCGGGCTGCAGGCTCGCGTCGGTGCCTCCTCGCTGACCCTCGGCGGCCTGCTCAAGCACCTCGCCCTCAACGAGGACTACATGTTCACCACCAAGCTGACCGGGCAGCCCCTGGGCGCGCCCTGGGATGCCCTCGGCTGGGACGGCAGCGACGATGACTGGGAGTTCACCAGCGCCGCGCACGATACGCCGGAGCAGCTCTACGCGCTGTGGGACGACGCCGTCGAGCGCTCCCGCGGCAGGCTCAGCGCGGCCCTGGCCGACGGCGGGCTCGGCCAGCTCGTCCACGCCTCCAGCTCCGACGGCGTCCATGCCAGCCTCCGCCGGCTCGTGTGCGACCTGATCGAGGAATACGGCCGGCACACCGGGCACGCCGACCTGCTCAGGGAAGCGGTGGACGGACGAACCGGCGAGGACCCGCCGGCTGGCTGGCGGCCTCGTGCCTGAGCTGACGATCGCCGCCGTCGAGGTAGAGGCGGTCCGGGGGCCCGCGGGCCGGTTCCCGTACCCGGTGCAGTGGCAGGCCCAGCCGCTTGACGTCTACCTCGCTCCGGGCGAGGCGGCCGACGCGCCCGGAGAGCCCGATCCGGCGGCCATCGTCGAGACCTTGTACGTCAGGATCACCACCCGGCAGGGGCCGCAGGGCCGGTACGGACCGGTGGACCCGGCGGCGGCGTGGTCGCTGACCCAGATCCTGGCGCCGTTCCTGGCGGGACAGGACGCCCTGGCCGGCGCCACGCTGTGGGACAAGATGCAGCGGCTGGACCGGCACTCCCGGCACGGCCACCTCAAGCTGGCCATCAGCGCCGCCGACAACGCGCTGTGGGACCTGCGCGGCCGGGCCTTCGACGCGCCGGTCTGGCAGTTGCTGGGCGGCTCGGGCCGGGCCAGCGTCCCGGCCTACGTCAGCACCCTCGGCGTGCCGCACGATCCCGCCACGGTCCGGACGGTGGCCAGGGAGCTGGCCGAGGCCGGGTACGCGGGCCAGAAGTGGTTCCCGGCCTACGGCCGGGGCAGCGGGGCAGCCGGGCTGCGGGCCAGCATCACCCTGGCCGAGACGGTCAGGGACGCGGTCGGCCCTGACGTCCCGGTGATGTTCGACGCGTTCATGAGCTGGGACCTGCCGTACGCGATCGCCTGGTGCCAGGCGGTGGCGCACGTCAGGCCCGGCTGGCTGGAGGAACCGTTCGCGCCCGCCCAGGTGGACGCCTACGCCGCGCTCCGCGACAAGACCGCGATACCACTGGCGGCCGGGGAGCACCTGTACGACCGGCCCGACGTGCTGCCGTTCCTGAGCCAGCGGCTGCTCACCGTGCTCCAGCCGGATCCGGAGTGGTGCGGTGGCGTCACCGAGCTGACCAGGATCTGCGCCCTGGCCGAGGCCTTCGGCGTGCCGGTCATCCCGCACGGGCACGGCCTGCACGCGGCCATCCACGTGATCGCCAGCCAGTCGCCAGGGACCTGCCCGATGGCCGAGTACCTCTACCGCATCGCGCCCGGCCGGCACCGCTTCGAGGTAGCGCCGCCCGAGCCAGCAGGCGGCGCCTTCCCGCTCCCGCGCCGCCCCGGGTTCGGTATCGAGCTCAACGACGACGCGATCACCAGCCGCCAGCCCTGGGACGGCCGCCTACTCCGCTAACTCGCGCCCCCCGGGCCCGGCTGGAACGCGCGTGACCGTGTGGTCGCGAACAGTGTGGTGACTGGCGATATCAATGCTGGTCAGCGACACTATTCGGATGGAGGATCGAGGACTCGGAGCGGACGCTGACCGGATCCTGGTGGCGCAGCTGGCGGGCGAGGCGCGGCATCACGCGAAGTGGCGCCGGCTCAGCCGGGAAGAGGAGACGGCCGCGCTGGCCGGCCTGCGCGCGCTGGCGGGCGGCCGGGCCGACCTGCTGGCCGAGGTGGCCGGGATCTTCGAGGGAACCTCGGAGGGCGAGCTGGACGAGCCGCTAGCCCGGTGCGCCGCCTGGCTGTGCCGCCAGGCCGGCGCGGACCCGGCGGCCATCCCGGCCTGGATCGAGGAAGGCCGCCGCCGCTCGGCCAACGCCAGGCAGCCCCCGTTCTCAGGCGGCCCGCGCCGCTGAGGCGCTGTGCCGCCCGGCCGGGGCTCGTGTTTCACTAGCAGGCGGAGGAGGACCATGATGCACCCATCCCGGCTGCCGTTCGGCGGCGCGCACTGGGCCGATCACGTCGCCAGGCACGCCTTCGCCATCCCGGAAGCGGTCGCTCTCCGGTACCAGGGTGAGTCGATCACCTGGGCCGGACTGCACGAACGGGTGGGCCGGGCGGCCGCCGCCTTCGGCGGGCAGGGCGTCCGCCGGGGCGACCGCGTCGCGATCCTGATGACGAACCGTCCCGAGTTCCTCGAATCGGTCCTCGCCGCCAGCGCCATCGGGGCGATCGCCGTCCCGGTCAACTTCCGCCTCGCCCCGGCCGAGGCCGCCTACATCCTGCAGGACAGTGGCGCCTCGCTCGTCGTCACCGACCCGCCGCTGGCCCCGCTCGCCGAGGCGGCGGTGGCGGCCAGCCAGGCAACGGCCAGCCAGGCAACGGCCAGCCAGGCGGGTCAGGCCGGACCGGTGCCGGCCATCACGACCGGGGCGGACGGGACCTACGAGGCCCTGCTGGCCGCGGCGCCGCCCGCGCCGGCCGAGGTCGAGATCGACGAGCGCGACATCGCGCTGATCATGTACACCTCGGGCACCACGGGCCGCCCCAAGGGGGCCATGCTCAGCCACCTGAACCTGCTCATGCAGGCAATCACCGCAATCCGCGTCTCCCGGCTGACCGACGACCAGAGCGTGGGCATGGTCAACGTGCCGCTGTTCCACATCGCCGGCATCGGGGGCATGGTGCCGACGCTGCTGCTCGGCACCCGGTCGGTCCTCATGCCCACCGCGGCGTTCGACGCGCAGGTCACCCTCGACGTCATCGAGGCCGAGGGCGTCACCTCGCTGTTCCTGGTGTCGGCCCAGTGGCAGGTGCTGTGCGCCCACCCCGACGTCACCCGCCGCACCCGGTCGCTGCGCACCATCTCCTGGGGCGCGGCGCCGGCCACGGTGCCCCTGCTGGAGACCATGGCCAAGACCTTCCCGGCGGCCGAGATCATCTCGGTGTTCGGCCAGACCGAGATGTCGCCGGTGACGACCGCGCTGCCGAGCGCGGACGCCGTCCGCAAGATCGGCTCGGTGGGCAAGCCGATCCCCACCATCGCCGCGCGGATCGTCGACGACCGGATGAACGACGTGCCCCGGGGTGAGGTCGGCGAGATCGTCTACCGCGGGCCCAGCCTGATGGCGGGCTACTGGAACAACCCGGCCGCCACCGAGGAGGCGTTCTCCGGCGGCTGGTTCCACTCCGGCGACCTGGTCCGCGAGGACGAGGAGGGGTTCCTGTACGTGGTCGACCGGAAGAAGGACATGATCATCTCCGGCGGGGAGAACATCTACTGCGCCGAGGTCGAGAACGTCCTGTCCGGCCACCCGGCGGTGGCGGACGTCGCGGTGATCGGCGCCCGGCACGAGAAGTGGGGCGAGACCCCGGTCGCGATCGTGGTCCCCGCCGACCCGGCCGCGCCGCCCACGCTCGGAGACCTCACCGGCTGGACGGCGGGCCGGCTGGCCTCCTACAAGAAGCCAACCGGCCTCGTCGTCTTGGACGAACTACCTCGCAACGCCTCGGGCAAGGTCCTCAAGCACGAGCTGCGCGCCAGGTACGGCCGCTCCTGACGGGACTCGGCTCAGAAGGGCGGCTCGTCGCTGAAGCTGCCGCTGTCGGACGCCCACGGGTCGGAGTCACCGCTCCCGCTCCCGCCCTGGGCCCCTTGACCGCCGGAAGGCCGGCCGCCTGAGCTCCGCTGGCCGCCGTTGCCGTAGTTACCGTCCCCGCCTGACCGGGCCATCTTGCTGACCTTGGCCGAGGCGTTCCGCAGGGACGGGCCGACATCGTCGACCTCGATCTCGTACACGGTCCGCTTCTCGCCTTCCTTGGTCTCGTACGACCGCTGCCGCAGCCGTCCGGACACGATCACCCGCGTCCCCCTGGTCAGCGACTCGGCCACGTTCTCGGCCGCCTGCCGCCACACGTTGCAGGTCAGGAACAGCGAGTCGCCGTCCTTCCACTCATTCGTGTTCTTGTCGAGAAACCGCGGGGTGGATGCGACCCGGAACTTCGCCACCGGCTGCCCCGACGGGGTGAACCTCAGCTCCGGGTCGTCCACGAGGTTGCCCGCGATCGTGATCTGGGTGTCGCCTGCTGCCATCTCTGCTCTCCGTACCTTCGACTCTTCGTGATGACAACCTCATCCTCCCGCGCGGCACTGACATTTCTGGCCGCATCGGCGCAGGTGAAGTAGCGTCGGAAAAATGGTGCTCACCGCCGAAGGCGCTGTCCTGCTGCTGATCGACCTGCAGGAGCGGCTCATGCCTGTCATCGCCGATCACGAGACGGTCGTGGCCAGGGCCGTGCGGCTCGCGGAGGCGGCGTCCCTGCTCGACGTGCCGGTCCGCGCGACCGAGCAGCACCCGAAGGGCCTGGGTCCCACGGTGCCGCCGCTGGCCGGCTACCCGCAGGCGGTCCTGGCCAAGACGGCGTTCTCCGCCGCGGGCGACCCCGGCTTCGCCGAGCTGCTGCCGGCCGGCGGCGGGCAGGTCGTGGTGGCCGGCGCCGAGGCGCACGTGTGCGTCCTGCAGACGGTGCTCGACCTGCTGGCGGCCGGCCGCCGGGTGGCACTGGCGGCCGACGCCATCGGCTCGCGCGACCCGGCCGACAAGGCCGCCGCCATCGACCGGGCGCGCCAGCACGGCGCGGAGATCGTGACGTCGGAGATGGTCCTGTTCGAATGGCTGCGTGACGCCCGGCATCCCCGGTTCCGCGAGGTGCACAAGCTGCTCAGGTGAGCGCCCCGCTCACCTGGGCGCTACCGTGAGGGCATGCAGGCAGAGGGGTCGGGCCTAGGGCCGGGGGCCGCGTCGGGGCCAGGTCCCCTCGCGCTGGTCGGAAGCGGCGAGTACCTACCGGTCATGGCGGAGGTCGAGGGCGCGCTGATCGCGGGCCGCCCGCCCCGTTACGTGCAGATCCCCACCGCGGCCGCGCCCGAGGGCGAACTGCGCCTGCGGTACTGGCTGGATCTCGGCGCGGCCCAGGCCGAGCGCCTCGGGGTGGAGCAGGTGCCCGTGGTGGTCAGGGACCGCGACGAAGCCGGGTCCGCGGACCTGGCCGCCCGGATCGCCGGGGCCGGCCTGGTCTACCTGTCCGGTGGCAGCCCGCTGTTCCTGGCCCGGACCCTGCGCGGCACGCGGGTCTGGGCCGCCATCGAGGCGGCCTGGCGCGCGGGCGCGGCGCTGGCCGGATGCTCCGCGGGCGCGATCGCGCTCACCGACTGGGTTCCCGCGGTCCGCAGCCCGGCCACCGAGCCGGAGCCCGGTCTCGGCGTGCTGCCGCACCTGCGCGTCCTGCCCCACTTCGACAAGATGGCCGTCTGGGCCCCGGACCTGGTCGCGCGGGCCGCGGCGGGCGCGCCGCCGGGGACCACGGTGCTCGGGATCGACGAGGACACCGCGATCGTGGACATAACCGGCGGCGGCCGCCACTGGCAGGTGCACGGTCGGCAGCAGGCCTGGATCCTGACCGGCGGGGAACCCCGCCGCCCGTTCCCGGCCGGCGCCGCCGTCCCGGCCTGACGATTTCCCGGTTGAGATTCCGGGTGGCTGTTCTGAATCTCAGCTGCCGCATCCGTCCCGATAACCCCGACGGTCACCTTTCCCGGCCGACCTTAACGACATCGATGCCACATCTATGTCGTGATAGCGACATGGATGTCACATTCACGTTGTTATGGGCGATGTGTCGGGCGAGGCAAGCGGCATCAAGGGCACCGCGTGCACCTGCGACATCTCCTGTTTCGCAGTTGCCGGGCCGTTGAAGACTCCCAGGATTGGGTCAGCGTTAAGGCTCTCAGACCTAGGGCAGCTTGCCGATGACCTCGGTGGCGACCCAGCCGACGACACCCTCGGGGTAGGGGGCCGCCAGTCCCAGGACGACGTGCCGGAAGCCGGCCTCGACAGCCTTGGCGACCGCGTCTCGGGTGTTCCTCGGCTTCTCGTAGGAGACAGGCAGGACCATGGAGCGGGTGACCGAGGCGGGATCGCGGCCGGTCTCGGTGCACAGGCGGTCGAGCAGGGCGCTGCGGGAGACGGCGTCCTCGATGTCGCCGCCTGGCATGTTCCACACGTCGGCGTGCTCCGCGACCACGCGCAGCGTCGCGGTGGAGCGCCCGCCGATCACGATCGGCGGATGAGGCCGCTGGACGGGCTTGGGGTTGCCGAACGCCCCGGTGAGGCGGACGTAGGTGCCGTCGAAGTCGAACGGCTTGTCCTCGGTCCACAGCCGCCTGATGACGATGCACGCCTCGGCCAGGCTGCCGACCGAGTGGGCGAAGTCGTCGTAGGGCAGGCCGTGGGCCTCGTATTCGCGACGGGCCCAGGGAATGCTCGGGCGCGAGCCCGCGCCGATGCCGAAGTCGAGCCGCCCGCCGGAGACGATGTCGACGGTCGTCGCGATCTTGGCCAGCACGGCGGGCGGCCGGAAGCGGTTGCTGGTCACCAGCAGCCCGAGACGCAGTCGCTCGGTCTGCGCGGCCAGGGCCGACAGCAGGGTCCAGCCCTCGAAGACCGGACCGTCGGGGTCGCCGCCGATCGGCATGAGGTGATCGAACAGCCACGCATGCTCGATCGCCGGGATCGTGTCCGCCTCGCGCCAGACCCGCAGCATGTCGTGGTAACTGACCTGCTGCGGAGCCGTCGCGAGGCCGAAACTCGGCTCGCTGACCCGCACATTCGTACGGCCCAAGGTGCGATACGGCATAGTCTGCTTCCCCTATCATGACAAGCGGAACGTTGCTCCGCTCAACATACGGAGCGTTGTTCCGCTTGTCAATCCCGCATGACGGAGGGAGCGGCCACGTGGCCGACGCCGACGGGCCGGCCGAGCGGCCAGCTACGCAGGAGCAGGCGTTTCCGCAGGAGCAGGCGTTTCCGCAGGAGCAGGCGTTTCCGCAGGAACAGGCGTTTCCGCAGGAGCAGGCGTTTCCGCGGAAACGCGCCGACGCCCGGCGCAACGAGCAGACGCTGCTCGAGGCCGCGGCCGCCGTGTTCGTCGCCTCGGGGGTGGACGCGCCGGTACGCGACATCGCGGCCCGGGCCGGCGTCGGGATGGGCACGATATACCGTCACTTCCCGACCCGGGCCGATCTGATCATCGCCGTCTACCGGCACCAGGTCGACGCCTGCGCCGAGGCCGGCCCGGCCCTGCTGGCCAGCGGCGGCACGCCGCACGCGGCGCTGGCCCGGTGGATCGACCTGTTCGTCGACTTCCTGGTCACCAAGCACGGGCTCGCCGCGGCGATGCAGTCCGACCAGGCCGGCGTCAAGACGCTGCACGCCTACTTCCTCGACCGCCTCGTGCCGGTGTGCGCCCAGCTGCTCGACGCCGCGGTCGGCGCCGGCGAGATCCGCCCCGATGTGGAAGCCTTCGGGCTCCTGTACGGCGTCGGTAACCTGTGCGCCGGCGCCGGCGCCGACCCGCGCTACGACGCGCGCCGCCTGGTCCACCTGCTCATCGCCGGCCTGCGCCAGCCGCACCCGGCCAGCGTCAAGGACTAGGCGGCGAACTGGCGCAGGGTGGGGGCCAGCACCTCGGCGGGCACGCTGTGCTGCTCGCCGTCGACCGGCTGGAGCGACGCGGTGGGCAGCAGGTCCGCCAGCGCGCGGGATCCCGAGATCAGCCACGGCTCGGTGCCGCGTCCGTACATCACCAGGACCGGCACGCTGATGGCGGCCCAGCGGTCGGCCGGCAGCGGCGCGCCGGACATCGTCGTGCCGACGATCCGGCCGTCGTAGGCGATGGTGGGCGCGACCGCCTCGAGCGCGGGCCAGAATGGGCTCTGCCGCATCCCGGCCACGGCCTCGGGCGGCAGCCCGATCGCGGCCGTCATGAACAGCTCGACCGCGTCGCCGGGCTGGCCCGCCGCCGTAAACGTGTCGAGCCTTTCGACGTAGTCGGCCGGCAGCGGCGGGCGCCCGTCATCCACCGAGAACGGCGGCTCGAACACCGCCAGCCTGCTGATCGGCAGCCCGGCCGCGGCGGCGTCCAGGGACAGGATGGCCCCCGAGGAGAAGCCGCACACCAGTGCGGGCGCCCCGGCGTCCTCGATCAGGGCGGCCAGGTCCTCGATCTCGCGCTGCACCGCGTAGGGGGCGGTGTCGCCGCTCTCGCCCCGTCCCCGGCGGTCGTAGGCGTACACCCGGAACTGGTCGCTCAGCAGCTTGCCGACTTCGGCGTCCAGTTGGTTGACGGCCCGGTGGCTCGTCGCCCCGCCGACCAGGATCAGCGGCTGGCCCTCGCCCCACGCGTCGAAGGCGATGGGGGTGCCGTCCGCGGAGTGAACCGTGCTCATGTCATTTCCTCCCGTATTGAGTACTGAACGGTACCGTACTCAACGCAGTACGGTACCGTCTAGTACTCTCGGGGGATGGGCGCAGAGACTCCGGGGATAGGTGTAGAGACCGGCGTGGGGATGGGCGCGCAGACCGGCGTGGGGATGGGCGCGCAGACCGGCGTGGGGATGGGCGCGGAGAGCGGCGTGGGGATGGTTACAGAGACCGAGACGGGGACTGACGCTGGGCTCGGGCGGTCGGCGCGGCGGCGGCAGGCGATCCTGGAGGCGGCCACCGAGGTGTTCGTCAGGCAGGGCTATCTCGGCGCGACCACGGATCAGGTCGCCGCGGCCGCGTCGGTGTCCAAGCAGACGGTCTACAAGCAGTTCGGCGACAAGCAGCACCTGTTCGCCGAGGTCATCGGGGTGACCACGGCCGGCGTGGTGGACCGGCTGACGGCCGTGGTCGCCCGGACCCTGGGCGACGTCACGGACGTGCGCGCCGCGCTGCGCGAACTGGCCGGCGGCTTCCTGCGCGGCCTGCTCCAGCCGGACGTGCTGCGGCTGCGCCGGCTCGTGGTGGCCGAGGCGGACCGCTTCCCCGAGGTCGGGCGGGCCTGGTTCGAGCAGGGCTTCGACCGGGCGCTGGTGATCCTCGGGGAGGCGCTGCACGGCCTGGCGGAACGCGGCCTGCTGCACGATCTCGCCGACCCGACGCTGGCCGCCTACCAGTTCGCCGGTCTGGTCATGTACCTGCCGATGAACCAGTCCATGTTCGCCGGGACCGGCGTGCTGCCGCCGGAGGACAAGCTCGAGCGCATCGCCGACTCCGCCGTGGAGGTCTTCCTCGCCCGCTACGGCTGAGTCTCGGCGATCAGCCGCAGGACCAGGGCGAGCGGCGGCCAGGCGTCGTGGCCGCGGCGGGTCACGGCGTAGGGCCGCAGGACCACCTCGGGCTGCCGCAGCCGCCGCAGCGTCACCCCGCGGACGCTGCGCCCAGTCGGCAGCAGGGTCGGCAGCAGGCCCACCCCCAGGCCCGCCAGGATCATGTCCTGCACCAGGTCGAGGCTGTCCGCGCGCTGGGTGACCCGCGGCTCGAAACCGGCCAGCGACGCGATGATGCGGACCACCTCCTCGTCGGCGGTGTTGCGCGAGTTGACGATCCAGTCGCTGTCCCGGTACCGGCCGAACACCTCGACCGCCGTGCCCCGGGACTGACCCGCCGCCCCCGGCGAGGACGGCGTGCCCAGGCTCCACGGGGTGGCGCCCAGCGGCTGGCCTTGCAGACTCCCGTCGAGCCTGGCCGGCGCGAGGTTGTAGTCGTAGGTCAGCGCGAGGTCGATCTCGTCCGCGGCCAGCAGGGCCAGGGCCTCGGCCGGCTCGTGCTCGAACAGCCGCAGCCGGACCTCGGGCCACTGGCCGGCCAGGATCCTGACCACCGGCAGCAGCATCTGGCGGAACGCCGACGCGTAGGCCGCCACCCGCACCGTCCCGGCCGGCGGCGCCGCCGGGTCCAGGTCACGCCGGGCGGCCTCGATCGCGGCCAGGATGGTGACCGCGTGGCCGGCTAGCCGCCGCCCGGCCGGGGTCAGCCGCACCCGCCGTCCCTCCGGCTCGGTCAGCGGGGTGCCCGCCTCCCGGGACAGCGCCGCGAGCTGCTGCGAGACGGTGGACGTGGTGACGTGCATCACCTCGCTGACCTCCCGCATCGAGCCCAGCCGGGACAGCTCGAGGAGCAGTTCCAGGCGGCGCGGGTCCACCTCAGCATCATTCATGATTCATGAACGGTATGTCCATCAATCTCACGTGGACACGGACGATCAGGCTCGGCTGTACTGAGGATCATGATCCGCGACGTGAGCCCGGCCCGGGCCGGGACCCTGATGGCCGTGGGGTCGATGACCCTGGTCCAGGTCGGCCTGGCGCTGTCCGTCCCGCTGTTCGGCCAGATCGGCCCGCTGGGGGCGGTCTGGCTGCGGCTGGCCTGGGCGGCGGTGATCCTGGTGGTCGCGGTGCGGCCCCGGCCGTGGCGGTTCAGGCGGCCGATCCTGCTGGCCACGATCGCTCTCGGCACGGTCACCGCCGGGGTGACGATGCTGTTCATGGCGTCGATAGCCCGGCTGCCGCTCGGCACCGCCAGCGCGCTTGAGTTCCTCGGCCCGCTCGGCGTGGCCGTGGCTCGGGGCCACGGCCGTCGGCGCCTGCTGTGGCCCGGCCTGGCCGCGGCCGGGGTGCTCATGCTGACCCACCCCTGGCAGGGCGGCGGCGACCTGCTCGGCGTGCTCTTCGCCCTCGGCGCGGCCGCCTGCTGGGCCGCCTACATCCTGCTCACCCAGGCGGTCGGGGACGAGGTCGCGGGCCTGCAGGGACTCGCGGTGTCCATCCCGGTGGCGGCGCTGGTGTCGACCCCGTTCGCGGCGGGCGACCTCGGCCGGGTGCTGACGCCGCACTTCGTGCTGATCGGGTTCGGCCTGGCCCTGCTGCTGCCGGTGATCCCGTTCAGCCTGGAGATGATGGCGCTGCGGCGGCTGACCACGGCCGCGTTCGGCACGCTGATGTGCCTGGAGCCGGCCCTCGCGGTGCTGGCCGGCCTGGTCCTGCTCGGGCAGGTGCCGCAGGTCCTGTCGCTCGCCGGGGTGGCGTTCGTGGTGACGGCCGGGCTCGGCGCGGAACGCAGCGGCGCGCGCCAGGATCCGCCCGTAATAAAAACACAAGTTCGAAACGAGACGAACGGGGTGGGCGGTGCGCCGATCCAGACCGCGGCAGCCCTAGAGCAGGCGGAGCTGGCGGTCAGCGGGACGACGGGGTCTGCGAGCCGCGGACAGGCTGGGCGGGACCGGGCTGAGTGCGGCCAGGAACGGTGACCGGCCGGAGGTCGATGCCTCGGCGCTGTTCCTGGCCCGCCTGCCTGCGTAGCTGAGGAGGAGCCGCTCGCGGGCGCGGGTCAGGCCGACGAACAGCAGCCGGCGTTCTTCGGCGGCGTCCTCGTCGGTCAGCGGGCCGCCGCCGGGCAGCCGCAGCGGCAGCAGGCCGCGCTCGCAGCCGGCCAGGAACACCACGTCGTACTCCAGGCCCTTGGCGCCGTGCAAGGTCAGCAGGGTGACCGCCTCGGCCCGCGGGTCCAGCGCGTCGGTCTCCGCGCCCACGGCGATCTCGGCCAGGAAACGCTCCCGGTCGGTGCCGCAGCGGCGAGCCAGCGGCAGCAGGAGTTCGCCCGCGGCGCGGATCTCGGTGACGGTGATGTCCCGCTCGCCGCGGGCCTTGGCCAGGGAGCGGACCGCCGCCGTGACCAGGTCGGCCACCTCGCCCGCGGGGTCCGGCACCAGGCGCAGCGCGCGGACGACGTCGGCGACGCCGGGGCGGCGGGCCAGCCGGTCGTGAGAGCGCTTCTGGTAGGGCAGCCCGGACCGGGTCAGCGCCTGGGCGATGGGCCCGGCCTGGGCGTCGGTGCGGTACAGGACGGCGATGTCGGCCAGCCCGATCTTGCCGTGCTCGTGCCCGTCGGCCCGGCCGCTGTCCAGGGAGTTGAACGACGTGCCGCCGAGGAGCTGGTCGATGGTGGCGGCGATCCAGCCCGCCTCGGCGTGCTCGTCGGCCGCCTCGTCCAGGGTGACGACACCCGCGGGGCCCGTCCTGGCCGCCACCGCGGTCCGGCCGGGGACCAGGGTGGACGGCGCGATGGCCTGCCCGGCGGCGGTCACGATGGCCGGGTTCGATCGGTAGTTCCTGGTCAGCTCCACCGTGGTGGCGTCGGGGAAGTCGGCCGCGAACCGGCCGAAGATTCCCACGTCGGCGCCGCGGAAGCCGTAGATGGCCTGGTCCGGGTCGCCGATCGCGGTCAGCCCGGCGCCGTCGCCGCTGAGGTGCTTGACCAGCTCGTACTGGACCGGGTCGATGTCCTGGTACTCGTCCACGCTGACCCGCGGCCAGCGGGCGCGCAGCGTGGCGGCGATCTCGGGCTGCTCGCGGAGCAGCGTGGCGGTGAGCTCGATCAGGCCGTCGAAGTCGGTGAGCTCCCGCTCCGCCAGCGCGCGGCGCAGGTCGGGGCGGCGGTCCTGGTCGGCGATGAGCTTGCGGGCATCGCGGTCAGAACCGGCGATCTCGGTCGCTACCTGGAGCAGCGTGGCCTCGTCGGCGACGCGGAACCCGGGCGGCAGCCCGGCCGCCGCGTGGTGCTCGCGCAGGATGCGCAGGCCCAGGCCGTGGAAGGTGGTCACGGTGGGCTGCGCAGCCGCGGGGGGACATAGCGCGGCCAGCCGGTCCTGTAGCTCCTGAGCCGCCCGCCTCGTGAACGTGATGGCCAGGAAGCCGGCCCCGTGCTGGCCGAGGTCCGCTATCTGGTGCGCGATGCGGTAGGTGAGGGTGCGAGTCTTGCCGCTGCCGGGGCCCGCGATGATGAGGAGGGGCCCGTCGGCGGTGGCGGCGGACCGCTGCTCTGGGTCGAGTCCGTCGAGGAGCGACCCGGTGGCGCCCGCCGGGGCGCCATGGGGGCCGGGCGCGGAGGTGGGAGCGGGGCGTGATGGCCGGGCCCGTTCGTTATCATCTTTGGTCTTTTTGGCTGGAGCCGGCCGGTCCATCGCGAACAGGGCGGCACCGTCGAGCTCGTCCGGCTGGAACAGGCGGATCGTGCCGTACTCGCCGTCGTAGCCGGCGTCCCTGATGACCTCGCCGCGGCGGAGCCGGGCGATGCCCTCGCCGAACAGGGTGCCGCCAGCCCGGCTCAGGTCCCCGAGCGGGACGTCGCGCAGGATGCTCAGCTCGGGTCCGAGCGCGGCCACCAGCTTGCCGACGGCGGTGGCCACCTTCTTGCTCTTCGGCCCGGTGGCCAGGAGCTCGCCCATGATCTCGGGCAGCTGGACCAGGTTGGTGAACCCGGCCACGTCCGGCGGCCGGTACCCGGCGGGCCGGTCGGCCAGTTCGGCCACCCGGTGCAGGACGCCGACGGTGAGCGGCTTGCCGCACCGGGGGCAGATGGTATCGACGCCCCTGGTCTGCTCGGGCTCCAGCCGGACGTCGCACTTGCGGTGCCCGTCCAGGTGGTACTTGCCTTCCTCGGGGAAGAACTCGACGGTGCCGGCCAGCCCCTGGCCGGTCTGCAGGGCCGCCATCATCGAGAAGTAGTCCATCTCGCTGTCGAAGACGGTGGCCTCGCGGCCGAGCATCGGCGGGGAGTGCGCGTCGGAGTTGCTGACCAGGCGGTACCCGTCGAGCGAGGAGCACATCCAGTTCATCGCCGGGTCGGAGGACAGGCCGGTCTCGACCGCGAAGATGTGCTCGGCCAGGTCGGCGTAGCAGTCCCGGACCGCGTCGAAGCCGGACTTGGAGCCGAGCACCGCGAACCATGGCGTCCACACGTGGGCCGGGACCAGGTAGCAGCCGGGGCCGCCGGACAGCGTGATGTCCAGCAGGTCGCGGGAGTCGAGCCCCAGGATCGGCCGGCCGTCCGAGGCCAGGTTGCCGATCTTGGCCAGTGCCGCGGTGATCCGGTCGGCCGACTCGAAGTCGGGCGCGTACAGGAGGTGGTGCACCTTCCTGGTACGTTCGTCGCGCTTGTAGATCGTGGAGATTTCCACGCTGAGCATGAAGCGGACCGTGCCCGCACAGCTGGCCGGGGTATCTCGGTGGAGCTTTTTCTCCAGGTCCGGGCGGATCCGGAACAGGCCGGGCTCGGCCGGGACCAGGGTTTCCTTCAGCTCCGCCGACCAGGCCGGGTGGGTGAAGTCGCCGGTGCCGAGGACCGTCAGGCCCTTGCGCAGCGCCCACCAGGACAGGTGCTCGATGTCGCAGTCCTTGCTGCAGGCGCGCGAGAACTTCGAGTGGATATGGAGATCGGCGTGGAACATCGCGGGTCCGATCCTGCCACGCCGGCGGGGATGCTTGGTGCGTAACGGCCGGCAGCCCGGTGCCTGAGGGCGAATCAGGCACCGGGCTGTCCCCCCGGTCCGGGGCTCAGGTGATGCCGTCCACGCGGTGGACCGCGCCGCAGTCCACCCCCAGGGCCGCGTGGTGCTTGCGGATGGCCTCCTCGTCGGGGCCTTCGAGCAGGCAGTACACCTGGCCGTCGGCGTTGTGGAACAGCTCGACCTGCCGGACGCCGAACTGGTCGGCCTTCTCGTTGCGGGTGTCCTCGGTGATCTGCGCGATGGCCTCAGGCGGCAGCTTGAGGTCCGCGTGGAAATCCATGAAACGAGGCATGCTGGTTCCTTTCTGGACCAGGCCTGATCAGGCTGCCGTGACGGGCAGCCGGCGGACGGAGCGGCGGCTTCGGTCAAGCAGCACGGCCGCGACCGCCGCGACCAGCGCGGCCACGACCGCGATCGCCGCGATCTGCCACCCCGGCATACCCCCCACGACCACCGTGTGGACCGCGGGCGGCGTGATCGGGATGTGGCCGTTGCCTCCGGCGCCGCCGCTGCCCCGCGGGACCATCGCCGACGCCGCCGAGGCGCGCCCGACGAAGCCGAGCGCGACGACCCCCAGTGTTGTGAGCACTACCCCCAGCCTGGACAGACTCTTGATGATGGGCATGATTAGTTTCCTCCCCGAGACGCGATCATGTGCTGATCGCCGTGTTGCTTACCCAGTGACGGTATGGCGGCGGCACCCGGTCCCGAATCGGGAGCGGCTCCCTAGTTTTGGCCGCGGGTTCCCTAGTTTTCGCTGAAGTGATTCACTTTTCTGCAAGGAAAGAGGGGGAACCGCCATGCCTTCGATCCCCGATACCCTCCGGACCACCGCGGCGCGCTGCCCGGACCGGGAGGCGCTGGTCTTCGGCGACCGCCGGCACACCTATCGCGAGCTCTACCAGGAGGTGGAGCGGACGGCGGCGGCGCTGGCCGCCCGCGAGATCGCCCCCGGCGACCGGGTGCTGCTGATGTCGCCCAACAGCGACGCGTTCGTGATCGCCGCCTACGCGGTGCTCAGGACCGGCGCGCTGCTCGTCCCGGCCAACCCGCGGAACGCTCCGCCCGAGGTCGCGCACCTGGTCACCGACTCCGGCGCGGTTGCCCTGCTCTACGCGCCCGAGCTGGAAGATGTCGTCACCGCGGGGGTGGGGCAGAGCGGGGCGTCGCCGCTGTTGCTCTCGCTGCCTGCGCTGGCCGAGCTGGCGGCCGGGGACCACCCCCCGGTGGCGCACGTGCCGGCCGAGGCCGATGACGCGCTGCTGCTCTACACCTCGGGTACCACCGGCGCGGCTAAGGGCGCGCTGTTCGACCACCACCGCTTGCTGTGGGTCGCCGCCAACGTGACCGGTGCGGTCGGCTACCGCGACGGCGACCGCACCCTGCACGCCGCGCCGCTCTACCACGCCGCGCAGCTATGCTGCGTGATGTTCCCTGCCACCATGTTCGCCATGGCGCACGTCGTCGTCCCGGCGTTCGACCCGGCCGAGGTGGCGGCGCTGATCGAGCGGGAGCGCATCTCGGTGTTCCTCGGCGTGCCGACGATGTACCAGTTCATGCTGCGGCTGGAGGACCTGGCCAAACGCGACTTCTCCGCCTGGCGGGTCGGCTTGTTCGGCGCGGCGCCGATGGCGGCCGACGCGGTCCGCGCGCTGACCGCGGCGCTGCCCGGCGTCGACCTGTACCAGCTGTGCGGGCAGACCGAGGCCGGTCCCGGCGGCATCTACTCGGGCCCGGAGGACGTCAGGGCCCGGCCGGACGCCAGCGGGCGCTACGCCATACCCAATACCGAGGCGCGCGTGGTCACCGCCGAAGGCGCGGACGTGGCCCCCGGGGGGGTGGGCGAGCTGGTGCTGCGCGGCGAGACCATCATGAAGCGCTACTGGAACCGGCCCGAGGCCACCGCCGAGACCATCAGGGACGGCTGGCTGCACACCGGTGACCTGGCCGTGGTGGACGCCGACGGCTACATGACGCTGGTCGACCGGCTCAAGGACCTGATCATCACCGGCGGCCGCAACGTCTACTCGGTCGAGGTGGAGAACGCGCTGGCCGGCCACCCCGGCCTCCTCGACGTCGCGGTCATCGGCGTCCCGCACCCGGACTACGGCGAGAGCATCCTCGCCGTAGTTGTCCCGGCGGACGGAGCCGAGGCGCCGACCGTGGAGGCGCTGCGCGAGTGGGCCCGCGGCCGGATCGCGGACTACAAGGCCCCGCACGCCGTCGTGGCGCATCCCATCCCGCGGAACCCTTCGGGGAAGATCCAGAAGCACCTGCTCCGTCGAGAACTGGCTGGCGGTGCCGGCTAGCGCAGCGCCTTGACCCGGCTGACCAGCTTGAGCATGGTCTTGGCCGGGACCTGGTGGTTCGACGTGGTGAAATCGATGACGACGAAGACGTCCGCGCCCTCCACGGTGATCACCGTTTCCAGGTTCACCGGAACTTCGGGGACCGCGGAGTCGCCCACGCTCTGGACGACCTGGAACGCCTTGTAGGTGCCCACCTTGGTCTTGGCGAGGGATTTCAGCGTGATCGTCGTCTTGCCGGGTCCGCCGGAGGCGAACGCGGTGAACGACTTGCACGCGGCGTACTTCGCCTTCGACGGCAATAGAGGCGACGACCTTAGCGCGCAAAGACATTATCTGGTCCCCTGTTTCTGCGGCTTCCCGGCCAGGCTGTCTGGCCGCTTCCCCGCCCCGTAGCCAGAGCATCACATTGTGCGACATATTCGCATTGCCGGGTGTGATGCCAAATTGCGATTTTATTAAAAGACGAGAATATGATCTTGGGATTGTCCTGGTGAAAGCCTTCTGGCCAGAGCGGACCCTGCGTGCCGCTCTGGCCAGACGGAGGTTCTTCGTGGTTAACGGAGCTTCTTGACCCGGTTGATCAGCTTGGTCATCATGCTGTTGGACACCGGGTCGTTCGTCCCGCTGAAATTCTCCACCATGTACACGTTCGTGCCCGCGAGGGCGACGGTCGTGTTCAGGTCG
>Ga0335083_10002130_pt1 | contig 26425 bp, 24 predicted proteins | sample Lox_Sample_42_FD_206716 | JGI IMG/M metagenome (GOLD analysis project Ga0335083, IMG submission 206716) | Soil microbial communities from Loxahatchee National Wildlife Refuge, Florida, United States - Lox_Sample_4.2 | ecosystem: Environmental > Terrestrial > Soil > Wetlands | place: USA...
CGCGGGCAAGGTCGTGGGCGTGATCTCGATCGGAGACGTCGTCAAGGACATCATCCGAAATTTGGAGCACAACGTGGGCGACCTGATGGGCTACATCATGACGGACAGCCCCGGGGGCTGACAGACGAAGCGCGGTGCTGTCGAATCCGCGCCTGGGTTCTCAGCCGAAATCGTCGGGGCGCAATTCGATCGGCTTGCCGTGCGGCGTGCGGTCGCAGGCGCGGTCCCAGGCGTCGCGATAGCGATGCAAAATATCATGTGTCGCGACACCCTTCTCCGCGACAATGTTTTCCAGCGCGTTGAGCCAGTGCGTGTAATAGGTCTCGCCGGTGTCGGGATCGCCTTCGCCTTGCGCGCGCCTGATCTCCGCCGCCAAAGTCGCCGCCCATTCCTTCCAGGTGAACAGCCCGCGCTCGTGCAGCGCCAGCGTCATGGCGAAGGCCTGCGCCTCCCACGGCTCGCGGAACACCGGGCCGTCGGCGTCGCGCGGGATGCTCGCCACCTCTTGCGTGGCGCGGGCTGCGGCGGCTCGGTCGATCGAAGTCATCGTCGCGCTACCTTCACTTTTCGTCATGGCCGGGCTTGTCCCGGCCATCTCGCTAAAGGACGCATGGCCGTGCCGCCTAAGCGGGGTCCCCGGGACGAGCCCGGGGACGACAAGTCAAAGTTTCTCCAGATACGATTCCCACGCGTCGACCGACACGCTCACCGTCGGGTCGGCGCCGTCACCCCACAATTCGCGGCCGTCGAAGCGCACGGTGTAGAGCCATTGCGGATGTTCGCCCAGGCCTTGCGCGTTGCTGTCCGGGAAGACGTGGAAGCCGATGACGCGCTCGATTGTGCCGACATGCCCGCGGACGTAACGCGGCAGCCGCGTGTGGGTGAAGGGATTGATGTTCTTCGCGCGGACCTTGTCGCCGGGTTTGAACGCCGCTTTCGTGTTGGTGTCGCGTTCGGTCGGCCCGCCGCGATGCAGCACCTTGAGCACATCGCCGGGCGAAAGCACGCGCGGCACCGGCTTCGGCGTGCCCAGCACGTGACCGGCCACGATCTCGTCGTCGGTGACGAGAGCGCGCTCCTTGAGCAGCGCTTCGAGGCCGGCGAACCAGAGCTGGTAATAGCTCATCGACAGGTATTCGCCGGGATCGCGGTTCTCGCGGGCAAAGCGCGACATGTCGATGTTCCAGCCGCCCGGCATGCCCATCGCCAGCGTCAAGGCGAAGGCGCGCTTCTCCCAGTCGGCATGAAACACCCGCTCGTTCGGCTCCGGCGCGACGGCGCCGAAGCCGTGCATGCCGCCCATGTCGTGCGCGCCGTTCATCTTCTTCTTTCTGTCATTCCGGGGCGCGCATGTCGTGCGCGAGCCCGGAATCCATAACCCCGGCGCTGCGGAGTATGGATTCCGGATCGCCGCTGCGCGGCGTCCGGAATGACGACTGAGATGCTCATTTCAAATCCTGCGGCGACTTCGCCAGCCCGGTGCCGATCATGGAGTCGCGCGTCACCAGTTCGGCGAGCTTGTCTTCGCTCCAGCCTTCGGTGCCGGCGGGGCGCATGGGGATGACGAGGTAGCGGATCTCCGCGGTTGAATCCCAGACGCGGATCTCGGCGTCCTTCGGCAGCGTCACGCCGAAATCGGCGAGCACGCCGCGAGGATCGGCGACCGCGCGCGAGCGGTAGGGCGCCGACTTGTACCAGACCGGCGGCAGGCCGAGCACCGGCCACGGGTAACAGGAGCACAGCGTGCACACCACCATGTTGTGCAGCGTCGGCGTGTTCTCGACCGCGACGATGTGCTCGCCCTGGCGGCCGGCATAGCCGATCTCGCCGATGGCAGGGGTGCCGTCCTTGATGAGGCGGGCGCGGTAGGCCGGATCGGCCCAGGCTTTGGCCACCACGCGGGCGCCGTTGCGCGGGCCGACCTTCTTCTCATAGGTCTCGATCAGCAGATCGAGCGCCGCCGGATCGACATAGCCCTTCTCGGTGAGCACGGTTTCCAGCGCGCGCACGCGCAACTGCGTCTCCGACAATTCGGAATGGTCGTGGTCGTGATGGTGATCGTGGGTCATGGAGGCAAGTCTAGCGGCTCCATCGTCGTTCGTCATGGCCAGGCTTGTGCCGCGCGGACCTTTTCTTTTTCTCCTGTCAGTTCAAACGTTCGGCGAAGTCGGGCTCCGGTCCCGCCGAGGTTGTGATGGCCAATCCACAAAGTTGATGATAATTCTCCGTCGCCGATCAGGCGAATGATGGCATGCGAAGCAGCACTCCAAATGACCGCCAACAGCGCGCCGCCGCGAGCGACGAAGCGCTGCGGCGTGCGCAATTTGCCATTTCAAACGACCGGCCGATTGAAGCCGAGCGGCTCGCGGCCGACTTTCTCAAGACCAATCCGGGCCATCTCGAGGCGACCAAAATCCTCGGCTACGCCTTCATCATGTTGCGGCGCCAGAAGGATGCGATTGTGCTGCTGGAGAAGGCGGCCCGCCGCAGCCGCGACGCCGAAATCGAAACGCAGATTGCAATTGCCCTGCGGCAGACCGGCCGTGGCGAAGACGCCCTGGTCTGGCTCAACCGCGCCATCAAGCGCAAGCCGCCATTCGCCGCGGCCTTTCATGAGCTTGGTTTGGCGCTGAAAACGCTGCGGCGCTACGACGAGGCGATCGACGCCTTCAAGCAAGGTGTGGCCGTGGCGCCAATGATGGTCGAAATGGCCGTTCAACTCGGCTTTGCCTACCGGGCGATCAATGACCGTGACAACGCCAGGAGAGTTTTTGCCCACGCGAATGCCATGAATCCCCGCCATGCCGAAGCGGTTCACGCGCTAGGTGTCGTGTTGATGGAGGACCATGAATTTGCGCAGGCGGCGGACCTTTTTCGCAATGCGCTTGCCGCCAATCCCAATGATATCGCGGCCCGCATCAATCTTGGTGCGAGCCTGCTCGGCCTCGGTCAACTCGATGTCGCCTATGCCTGCCTGCGCGCAGCGACTGCCCGCGGTCCGCAGTATTTCGGCAAGGCGCTCAAGGTGGCGGTGTCGTCCGGCCATGGCCGCTTCTGGTTGCGTCCGAGCGCCGCCGCCAGGTTCTTCCGCGGCGAAACGTCTTAGCGCTTGCGCGCGCGAAACTGCCTTCGATAAATCCCGCTTTCGGTCGCGATCATTGCCGTGCTCTGGCTCAGGCGCTGCGCGGCCTCATCCGGCATCGGCTCGATGTGGCTGTTCCAGATCTCGCGCTTGACCGGGATGCATTGCGCGACCGGCGTTCCCTTCGGCAGCACGTCGCTGAAGTTGATGTCATGCCAGCGCGCCGGAAAGTTGATCAGATTGTCGAAAAAAGCGTCGGTATCGACCAGCCCGGAAATGGTCGTGAACGGCAGATCCACCCGGTTCAGCGGATGCGTGAACAGCAGCGAGTAGCCGGGCGGCGTCTGGATCGTCCAGAAATTGTTGAATTTGACGATGAAGCGGTCGTCCTCGAAAAACGGCGTGCCGGCGACTTGGGCGCCGTCGTGAAAATCGATCGGCGATTGCGTGAAATTGCTGACGCTGCCGGCCGGCACGTCGTAGTCCCAGGAAAATTCGCCATCCTCGACTTTGAGGTCGGCAACCAGCGGCATCAGGAACCCGTAGCCCATGGCATCGATGACAGGCGGGCACTTCTTGATCGTCATGACCTCCTTGTAATCGATTTGGCTGAAGGCCTTTTGCGGCAGTGATTTGAACCAGCCAGGCAGGCCTTGCACGGCGGGAATCGGGCGCGGCAGAATCTGTTCAAGTCCGGGCAGACAACGAAACGTCACCGCCGCAGCGGCTCTCACTTGGTCCATCACGCGGACCTGTCGTTCGGAAACGATGGACGAAGTACGGGCATCGGTCTTCTCATCACCGTGCTTTATTACGGGGCGATGAAAAAACGGGGCAAGGCTGTTCTCCCTGCGTAAACTTCATTCGGCATTGCGTTTAAACACCATAAACGCCCGCAACGAACGATCCGGTCTCGTGTTCGGGGCGGCTGAATTTGCAGGCGCGCGCCCTAGTTCCAGACGCCCTCATGCTGCCGGCATCGGCCGCGTGGTCTATGGGCTCTCCGAAGGCCGCCTCAAGCAGATGACGGGGGCCCATCCGACGCTCGACCTGCCCTGCCGCCGGCCCAGTAGATCGCGCCGGCGCACATCGCGCAGGGCTCGGCCGAGGCGAACATCGTGCATTCGGCGAGAAACGCGGGCGCGTAGGCCTTCGAGGCCGCCGTCGCCAGCAGCCGCTCGGCATGCGCGGTCATGTCGCGGTCGGGCATGTAGCCGTTTTCCTGCTCCAGCAGCACCTTGCCGGTGGGGCCGATGAGCACCGCGCCGAACGGATGGTTGCCATGATCGCGCGACCGCGCGGCCACGGCGAAGGCGCGGCGCAGGCCGTTTTCGTCGGCTTTGCCGTTCATCGGGCCAACTTAGCGGAGGCGTTCTCTTTATGTCATCATCCGCGAAAGCGGATGATCCAGTAATCTCGGCGATTGCAATAATATTAGCCACAGGGGCTACTAGATGCCCGCCTTCGCGGGCATGACATCCGAGAGGGACCGCCCATTTATCGAAAGCTCACAGCACTCGCCGACCGCATCGATCGCCTCAACACCGCGGTCGGCCGCGCCGTTGCCTGGCTTGCGCTCGCCATCGTGCTCGGGCAGTTCGCGCTGGTGGTGGCGCGCTATCTGTTCGGCTTCGGCTCGATCTGGCTGTCGGAAGCGGTGATTTATGCCCATGCCACGCTGTTCATGCTGGCCGCGGCCTGGACGCTTCGCCTCGGCGGCCATGTGCGCGTCGATATCTTCTACGCCGACGCTTCGCCGCGGGCGAAAGCCGCCGTCGACTATCTCGGCTCGCTGTTGCTGCTGCTGCCCTTCACCTTCGTCGTGCTGGTGTTCGCGACGCCTTACGCCGCGCGCTCCTGGGCCGTCTTCGAGCGCTCGCAGGAGGTCGGCGGGCTGCCGCTGGTCTTCGTGCTCAAGACGTTGATCCCGCTGTTCGCCGTTCTGCTGGCGCTGCAGGGCATGGCGCAGGCGATCCGTGCGGCGCAGACGCTCCTTGGGCGGCGGTAATGCCGCTCGCCGAAACTCTGAGCGTGCTGATGGTCGCCGCCGTCATCGTGACGCTGATGGCGGGCTATCCGGTGGCGCTGACGCTCGCCGGCGTCTCGCTCGTCTTCGCCGCGCTCGGCCACGTGCTCGGCGTCATGGGATTGGGCATTCTAGGAGCATTACCGGACCGCATTTTCGGCGTCATGACCAACGAGGTGCTGCTCGCCATCCCGTTGTTCATCTTCATGGGCGTCACGCTCGACCGCTCGCGCGTCGCCGAGGAACTGCTGGAGACCATGGGGCGCCTGTTCGGCTCCTTGCGCGGCGGCCTCGGCATTTCGGTGATCGTCGTCGGCACGCTGCTCGCGGCGGCGAAAGGCGTGGTCGGCGCCACCACCGTGACCATGGGGCTGATCGCGCTGCCGGCGATGCTGCGCTTCGGCTACGACCCGCGGCTTGCCGCCGGCACGGTGGCCGCCACCGCGACGCTGGCGCAGATTTTTCCGCCGGCGACCGTGCTGGTGCTGCTCGGCGACCAGCTCGGCAACGCCTATCAGGCGGCGCAACTGTCGAAAGGCGTGTTCGCGCCGCGCTCGGTCAATGTCAGCGATCTCTTTGCCGGCGCGCTGCTGCCCGGCTTCGCGCTGGTCGCGCTTTATCTCATTTATGTGACCGCGGTTGCGATCCTGCGGCCCAAGGCGGCGCCGCCGATCCCGCCGGACGGGGACGCGCCGCGAGGCCTCGCGCTGGCGCAACGGCTCATCGCCGTGCTCATCGCGCCGGTGGCGCTGATCCTCGCCGTGCTCGGCTCGATCCTCGGCGGCGTGGCGACGCCGACCGAGGCCGCATCCATCGGCGCCGTCGGCGCGCTGCTGCTCGCCATCCGCAAGGCAGGGCTTAAAGGGCTCATCGTGCCGGTGATCGAAAAGACCACGCAGATCACCAGCATGATCTTCTTGATTCTGATAGGCGCCACGATGTTCAGCCTCGTCTTCCGCGCGCTCGGCGGCGACGTCATGGTGAACAACGCGCTCACCAACCTGCCCGGCGGCGCCGATGGCGCGATTCTGGTCGTCATGCTGGCGATGTTCCTGCTCGGCTTCGTCATGGACGCCTTCGAGATCATCTTCGTCGTGGTGCCCATCGTCGGCCCGGCGCTGCTGACGATGCCCGGCGTCGATCCGGTCTGGCTTGGCATCATGATGGCGATGAACCTGCAGACCTCGTACATGCATCCGCCGCTGGGGCCGACGCTGTTCTACCTGCGCGGCGTGGCGCCGCCGGAGATCACCACGCGCCACATATACGTCGGCATCATCCCCTTCGTGCTGATCCAGCTTCTGGCCCTGGTCGTGCTGTGGTTCGCGCCGGGCCTTGCGACCCACCTGCCGCATGCGCTTTATGGACGGTGATTTCTTTTCCCTCCCCCGCAGGGGGAGGGTGGCTTCTCGCGTAGCGAGAAGCCGGGTGGGGTGAGCCTTGGCAAATACTCACGCGCGCCGCTTACGCAAGGCAATGACGCCACAGGAAGTGAAGCTGTGGCTCCATCTGCGCTCGTGGAGGAAGCGAGGATTTTACTTCCGCCGGCAGTCGCCACGCGAGGGGTACATTGTCGACTTTGTCTGCATGCGCGAAAGGCTTGTGATTGAGGTCGATGGCAGTCAGCACAATGAGCCGCTGCATCAGGCGGGCGATATGCGGCGAGACGCCAATCTGTCGCGCGCCGGCTTTCGGACGTTGCGGTTCTGGAACAATGAGGTTGATAGCAATTTGCAAGGCGTGCTTGAAGTGATCGACCTCGAGTTGCGGCGCGGCCGTCCCCGCCCGGTCGGCTTCGCCGACCACCCTCCCCCGTTGGGGGAGGGATAAGAAAGGCGCCTGACCATGAAAGCCGCCGACATGTTCAGCCTGAAAAGCCGCGTAGCGCTGGTGACCGGCGCTTCCAGCGGCCTCGGCCGGCAGTTCGCCCGCGCGCTGGCCGATAATGGCGCGGCGGTGGCGCTGGTGGCGCGCCGCGTCGACCGGCTCAAGGCGCTCAAGGACGAGATCGAAGCCAAGGGGGGCCGCGCCGTCGCCATCGAGGCCGACGTCACCGACCGTGCCGCCATGGCGCGCGCCTTCGACGCCGCGGAAAAGGCCTTCGGCACCGTCACCGTGCTGGTCAACAATGCTGGCATCGCCCATGGCGGCCGCGCCACCGACATGACGGCGGAGGAGTGGGGCAAGGTGCTGGCGACCAATCTCGACGCCGTGTTCTTCTGGGCGCAGGAGGCGGCGCGCCGCATGCTGGCGGCGAAGAAGCAGGGCTCGATCGTCAACGTCGCCTCGGTGCTCGGGCTGATGGTCGCCAAGGGCGCGGTCGCTTACGCCACCGCCAAGGCCGGCGTCGTGCAGATGACCAGGGCGCTCGCCGTCGAGCTCGCCTTCAAGGGCGTGCGCGTCAACGCCATCGCGCCGGGCTGGTTCGTCACCGAGATGAACGACGACTATCTGATGAGCGAGAAGGGCGACGCCATCAAGCGCGAGATCCCGATGGGCCGCTTCGGCAACGAGGGCGACCTCGACGGCGCGCTGCTGCTGCTTGCCTCCGACGCCGGCGCTTATATCACCGGCACCACCATCGTCGTCGATGGCGGCCAGGTGATCCAAATCAAAGGTTAGGCTCGCCAGTCCTTTTATCGTTCCCGCTCGGGAAAGAAGGAAACGACCATGGACTTTTCACTGTCGCCCGAAATTGAGGACCTGCGCCTGCGCGTGCGCGCCTTCGTCGAGAAGGAGGTGCTGCCGCTGGAGGCCGACCCGGAGAACTTCTCCGAACACGAAAATATCCCCGAGGAGCGGCTCGCGCCGGTGCGCGAGAAGGCGAAGAAGGCCGGTCTGTGGGCGCCGCAGTCGCCGAAGGAATATGGCGGCATGGAGCTGCCGATCGTCGCCTGGGCCGCGATCTACGAGGAAGCCGCGCGCTCGGTGTTCGGCCCGCTCGCCATCAACTGCATGGCGCCCGACGACGGCAACATGAACGTGCTCAACAAGACCGGCACGCAGGCGCAGAAGGACAAGTGGCTCAAACCGATCGTCGAAGGCAAGGTACGCTCGTCATTCGTTATGACCGAGCCGCATCCCGGCTCCGGTTCTGATCCGGCGATGATGCTCACGCGCGCCGAGAAGCACGGCAACAAATACATCATCACCGGCCGCAAGTGGTTCATCACCGGGGCCGACGGCGCCGCGCATTTCATCCTCATTGCGCGCACGAGCGACGACAAGCGGCGCGGCCTCACGGCGTTCATGTATCACAAGGACCAGCCCGGCTGGAACATCGTCCGCCGCATCCCGATCCTCGGGCCGGAGGAGCACGGCGGCCACTGCGAGCTCGAATTCACCGGCCTCGAAGTACCGGCGGAGAACGTGCTGCTGGAGGAAGGCGACGGGCTGAAGATCACGCAGATCCGTCTCGGCCCGGCGCGGCTCACTCATTGCATGCGCTGGCTCGGCTGGTCGAAGCGCTGTCTGGAAATCGCGCAGGCCTATGTCAACGAGCGCGAGGGTTTCGGCATCAAGCTCGCCGACCGCGAGAGCGTGCAGATTAAATTGGGTGAAGTGGCGCAGCAGATCCAGATCGGCCGCTTGCTCACCATGCATGCCGCCTGGATGCTCGATCAGGGCGGTCGCGCCCGCAAGGAAGTCTCCATGGCCAAGGTGCAGGTCGCCGACACGCTGCACAAGGCGGCCGACGTCGCGATCCAGTTGCAGGGCGCGCGCGGCTTCTCCAAGGACACGCCGGTCGAGTGGGTCTATCGCGCGGCGCGCGCGGCGCGGCTCGTCGACGGCGCGTCCGAGGTGCACATGATGGTGCTGTCGCGTTTCATGCGCCAGGACGGCCGCGACTTCTGGCAATGGGGCCCCGGCGAGGGGCGCAGGAACGAGCGGTAGGGCACGAACCGTCATCGCCCGCGAAGGCGGGCGATCCCCCAATCACTGACGTGCCTGCGTTGACTGGGTCCCCGCTTTCGCGGGGACGACAGCACGGAGTTCACGGCGCGTCAGCCGGGGCCTGATGCACCTCGACGACATTGCCGTCCGGATCGTAGAAGAAAATCTGCTTCCAGCCGGTCATCGCCCAGTCGCCGTAATCGGAATACTGGACGCCCTTTTCGTCGAGCCGCTTCTTGAAGGCGGCGAGATCGTCGGTGCGGAAGGCGATGTGGCCGCGGTGCACCGGGTTGACCACCATGCCGGTGCGGAAGCCGATATTCATGTCCTTTTCGGCGATGTGCATCTGCAGGGCGCCATCGGTGATGAAGGCAACGTCCCCGGGATAGCCCTGATCGGTGACGCGATTCCTGCCCATGCCGGGGATTGTCTGCATGTCGAGGACGTCGCGGTAAAACCTGTCCATCGCGGCGACGTCGGTGGTGGCAAAGTTGACGTGGCGCAATTTGACCTTCATGGCTTGAGCATAGCGCAGGTTCGCGGGCTTTTCATCGCGCTTCTTCCGCGGTTATTCTCCGCGCGCTTTCCTCACCTTGGGACCCCAAAATGGCGGCATTTCCAATTCGCATGGGCGGTTACGGCCCGCCGACCACCGGCTTTTCCAGGGCGTTGAAATTCATCGGCGACAGATTGCAAGGCGAATTCGGTGACGATGTCGCCATCGACTATGTCTTCAACATCATGGATCACGGCCACAAGGCCGAGGACATCCTGACGCTGGTCGAGAACGGCGAAATGACGCTGGGCTACCAGTCGTCGAGCTATCTGACCGACCGCGTGCCCGAGCTCGGCTTCGTCGATCTGCCGTTCCTGTTCGCCAGCAATGCGCAGGCGCGCGCGGCGATGGACGGCGAGCTGGGCGCCTATCTTGCGCGCAAGACCGAGGAGCGCATCGGCTACCGCATCCTCGGCTGGTTCGAGAACGGCTTCCGCCACATCTCCAACCGGCTGCGGCCGGTGCATCTCCCCGCCGATCTCGCGGGCATGCGCATCCGCGTGCTGCCGAGCGAGATCCAGAAGCGCACCTTCGAACTGCTCGGCGCGGTGGCGCTGCGCATGGATCTCACCGAAGCCATCGCCATGATCAAGGCCGGCACGCTGGACGCGCAGGAAAACCCGCTGGCCAATACGGTCACCTACGGCGTGCACAAGTTCCATAAGTTCCACACGCTCACTTATCACTTCTACATCTCGCGGCCGATCTTCCTGCACCGCGCCTCGTTCGATGCCTGGCCCGATGAGCTCAAGCGCGCGATGCAGCAGGCGGTGATCGAAGCGGTCGCTTTCCAGCGCCGGCTCGCGGTCGAGGAGCATGAAGCGTCGCGCAAGATCATCGAGGACGCCGGCTGCGAGATCGTCGAACTGACCGCGAAGGAACACGAGGCCTTCGTCGCCGCCGTGCAGCCGCTTCTTGTCGATGCGCGCAAGATGTACGGCGACGAGCTGTTCCGCCTGGTGCCACAGGCCTAATCAAGGAGCCGCCGGTCATGATCATCGATTCCCAGGTTCACGCCTACGAAGCCAACACGCCGAAACGGCCGTGGGCCACCGTGCCGAACTGGCCCGACCACGTGACCGGCGACGAGATGGTGGCGGCGATGGACAAGCTCGGCATCGACGGCGCGATCTTCATCTCCGCGTTCTCCATGTACCGCTACGACGCGAGTTATGCCGTGGAGGTGCAGCGCGCGCATCCCGGTCGGTTCGGGATCGTCAAGCCGGTCAACCCGGACGATCCGGCCGCTGAGGATGTCATCGCCGAGTGGAAGCGCACGCCCGGTGCGGTCGGCATCCGCATCTTCCTGGACAGGGACAGGCCGCGTGCGCCGGACGACCCCGGCATCGCCCGCATCGCGCGCGCCGCGGTCAAGTACGACCTCCCCGTCAATATGCTGTGTTGGGGCAATGTCGATGCGGGCAGGGCGGTGATCGACAGTTATCCCGACACGCGCTTCATCCTCGACCATCTCGGCATTCTCCAGCCGCGCACGCCGCCGACGCCGCCGCAGCCCTGGGCCGACCTGCCGAAGGTGCTCGATCTCGCCAAGCGCAAGAACGTGGTGATCAAGGTGAGCGGCGCCTGCACGCTGTCCAAAGAGCCGTATCCGTTCCCCGACATCTGGGATCCGCTCGCGCGCATCTTCGATGCCTGGGGCTTCGAACGCTGCCTGTGGGGCACCGACTGGACGCGCGCCTACGCGGTCGTCAACTACGAGCAGGCCGTCAAGCCCTTCCTCATGACCGATCGCCTGAGCGACAGCGAGCGGGCGATACTGATGGGCGGCGCCTGCGCCAAGGCCTATCGCTGGTCGCCCAAGAAAGGCTAGCGCGCGGAAATTGCCGCCGCAGGCTGGGGCGGAACTTAACGTCTCTGAAAGCATAACGGCGCGGCTTTACGTCGCCGCAACCACTGCTGCGCTAGAGAGCGGGGATGCAACGCCCCGTCGCTCTCGACGTCCGCGGCCTGACCAAACGCTTTGACCGGCCGGCGGTCGAGGCGCTCGATCTTATTGTCTATGGCGGCGAATTCTACGCGCTGGTCGGCCCCAACGGCGCCGGGAAGACCACGACGCTGCGCATGGTCACCGGCTTGCTGCGGCCCGACAGCGGCACGATCACCATCGATGGCATCGATGCGCTCGCCGATCCGATTGCCGCCAAGCAGGTCACCGCCTGGCTCTCCGACGAGCCGATGATCTACGACAAGCTCACGCCTTACGAGTATCTCGAATTCGTCGCCGGGCTGTGGCGCATCGCGCCCGATGTTGCGGAGCCGCGCGCGCGCGAGCTGATCGACTGGCTGGGCCTGACGCCGCACGCGCACGAGCGCTGCGAAGGCTTTTCCCGCGGCATGCGGCAGAAGGTCGCGCTCGCCGGCGCGCTGGTGCACGACCCCAGGCTCATCATCCTCGACGAGCCGCTGACCGGGCTCGACGCCGGCTCCGCCCGCACCGTGAAGAACGTGCTGAGCGAGCGCGTGCGCGCCGGCGGCACCGTGATCATGACCACGCATATTCTTGAGGTCGCCGAGCGCATGGCGGACCGCATCGGCATCATCGCCGGCGGGCGCCTGATTGCCGAAGGCACGCTCGACGAATTGCACCACAAGACCGGCAAGACGGGCTCGAGCCTCGAAGAGACGTTTCTCACGCTGGTCGAAGCGCCGGTCGCCGCCGAGTGAGCCAGCCGGCGACATTGACCTGGCTTGCCGAGCACGAGCTGCGGCTCGGCTGGCGCGACTGGCTGTCGATGATGACGGCCGGCCGCCGCAGCCGCGTGCGCACCGTCGCCATCGCGCTCGTCGTCTTTGCCGTATTCATGCATCTGGTCGCCTGGTCGATGATCGGCGGCTATGCGTCGACGCCGGTCGATCCGGGGAAATCGGTGCTGGTCGCGGTCACCGGCACGCTGCTGCTGTCGTTCTCGCTGCTGCTGTCGCAGGCGATGGAATCGGTGACGCGCGCCTTCTACGCGCGCGCCGATCTCGATCTGATCCTCACCTCGCCGGTGCCGCAGCGCAAGGTGTTTGCCGTGCGCATCGCCCGCATCGCCGCGTCCGTTTCGGCGGTGGCGCTGTTTCTTGCTTCGCCCTTCATCAACATGCTTGCCGCTCTCGGCGGTGCGCGCTGGCTCGCCGCCTATGGCGTGGTCGCCGCCATGGGCATGGTGGCGGCGGCGCTCGCGGTTGCGCTCACCGTGGCGCTCTTTCGCAGCATCGGCCCCAAACGCACGCGGCTCATAGCGCAGATTGTCGCCGCGGTGATCGGCGCCGCCTTCGTCATCGGCCTGCAGATCGCGGCGATCCTCTCCTACGGCACGCTGTCGCGTTTTGCCCCGCTGCAATCGGAGTGGCTGGTTTCGCACGCGCCCGGTCCCCATAGCGCCATCTGGCTGCCGGCGCGCGCCGCGCTCGGTGACGCCGGCGCCTTGCTGATCGTCGTCGCCGCGAGCTTTGCGGTGATTGCTCTCTCGATTGCCCTCTTCTCGCGCCGCTTCGGCGAGCATGTCATCGCCGCCTCGGGCGTGTCGCAGGGCGCCGTGCGCCAGCGCGCCGCCGACGGGTTCCGCCGCTCGTCCGCCGCGCACGCGCTGCGCCGCAAGGAATGGACGCTGCTGCTGCGCGACCCTTGGCTGGTGTCGCAGAGCCTGATGCAGATCCTCTATCTGCTGCCGCCGGCCGTGCTGCTGTGGCGCAGCTTTCATGAAGGCGCCGGCGGCTTCGTGCTCTTGGTGCCGGTGCTGGTGATGGCCGCGGGGCAGCTCGGTGGCGGTCTCGCCTGGCTGTCGATCTCCGGCGAGGACGCGCCCGACCTCATCGCCTCGGCGCCGATCTCGCCGCGCCGCGTCATCTGGGCCAAGATCGAAGCGGTGATGGAAACCATCGCCATGGTCTTCGCGCCTTTTGTCGTCGCGCTCGCCTTTGCGTCGTCGTGGGCGGCGCTGGTGGCGGGACTGGGCGTGCTGATCGCGGCCGCGGCCTCGACGCTGGTGCAGTTGCGTTTCCGCACCCAGGCCAAGCGCAGCCAGTTCCGCCGCCGTCAGGTGTCTTCGCGCATCGCCACATTCGCCGAAGCGTTTTCCTCGATCGCCTGGGCTGCGGCCGCGGCGCTCGCCGCCATCGGCACCTGGCTGGCCCTGGCGCCGGCGCTCATTGCCCTCGGCATCCTGTTCGGCGTCCGCATCGTGAGCCCGCGTCAGGCCTGACGCTGCAATGCGCCAAAATGCGCAAAAGCCGACCGGATCGAAATTTCCTTCCCCGACGCGCTGCCAGAACGAAATTGACCGCCCGGCGGTGCCGTGTAGCATTTTGAGCGAGTCTCGCCGGTTTTGCGTCCCGCGATTCCGGCCTATATGAGCGGTGCGGGGTCACCTCGACAGGCCCAGCGGGTTCAGCCTAAAGGCTTCGCATGACACTCCGACCCGTCAGCCTCGACGACAAATATGATCTTGGCCAGACCCACGTCCTGGTGACGGGGTTTCAGGCGCTGGTCCGCGCCACCCTCATGCAGCACGAGCTCGACAGGCGCGCCGGCCTCAACACCGCCGGCTACGTCACCGGCTATCGCGGCTCGCCGCTTGCCGGTCTCGACCAGCAATTCATGCGCGCCGGCGGCCAGCTGGTCGCGGCCAACATCAAGTTTCAGCCCGGCCTCAACGAGGATCTCGCCGCCACCGCGCTGTGGGGCACGCAGCAGGCCGAGTTGCGCGGCGAGGGCAAATACGACGGCGTTTTCGGCATGTGGTACGGCAAGGGTCCGGGTGTCGACCGCACCGGCGACGTCTTCCGCCACGCCAATCTCGCCGGCACCTCCCGGCATGGCGGCGTGTTGGCGCTGATGGGCGACGACCACACCGCGGAATCCTCGACCACCGCGCATCAATCCGAATTCCATTTCGTCGACGTGATGATCCCGATCCTCAACCCCGCCGGGGTGCAGGAGATCATCGACTACGCGCTCTACGGCTGGGCCATGTCGCGCTTCTGCGGCACCTGGACCGCGCTCAAATGCATGCACGAGACGGTGGAGTCGACCGGCGTCGTCGAAGCCGGCATGGACCGCGTGCAAATCGTCACGCCGACCGATTTCGTCATGCCCGAGGGTGGCCTCAATATCCGCCTCACCGACACCTTCCTCGGCCAGGAAGCCCGCCTGCACGATTTCAAGCGCGACGCCATGCTCGCCTTCGTCCGCGCCAACAGGCTCAACAAGATCATCACCTCCGGCGGCCGCGCGCCGAAGATCGGCATCATCACTACCGGCAAGGCCTATCTCGACGTGCGCCAGGCGCTCGACGAGCTCGGCCTCGACGAGGTCAAATGCAATGATCTGGGCTTGCGCATCTACAAGATCGCCTGCCCATGGCCGATCAGCCGGCAGGACCTCGCCGACTTCGCGCAAGGCCTCGACCTCATCATCGTGGTCGAAGAGAAGCGCTCGCTGATCGAAGTGCAGGTGCGCGAGGAGCTTTACGGCACAGCCAACCAGCCCACCTGCATCGGCAAGAAGGACGAGCAGGGCAACTGGCTGTTCCCGGTCAAGGGCGCGCTCGATCCCAACGACGTCGCCATCTGCATCGGCGAGCGCATTCTGCGCTACGGCGACAACGGCGAGCTCGCCGCCAATGTGGCGCGGCTGAAGTCCGCGCAGCGCGCGCTCGCCGAAACCGCCGACGTCGCCAATCGCATTCCCTATTTCTGCTCGGGATGTCCGCACAATACCTCGACGCGCGTTCCGGAAGGCAGCCGCGCCTATGCCGGCATCGGCTGCCACTACATGTCGCAATGGATGGACCGCAAGACGCTCGGCTACACGCAGATGGGCGGCGAGGGCGTCAACTGGATCGGCGAGGCGCCGTTTTCCCAGCGTAACCACGTGTTCCAGAATCTCGGCGACGGCACCTACAATCACTCCGGCTACCTCGCCATCCGCGCGGCGATCGCCGCCGGCACGACGATGACCTACAAGATCCTGTTCAATGACGCCGTGGCGATGACCGGCGGACAGGCCAATGACGGCGGCTTGACCGTCGATCAGATCGCGCGGCAGGTGGCGGCGGAAGGCGTCAAGCGCATCGTCCTCGTCACCGACGAGCCGTGGAAATACCCGAAAGACACCGATTGGCCGCGCGGGTTGACCATCCATCACCGCGAAGAGCTCGACGTGATCCAGCGCGAACTCACCACCGTGCCCGGCGTCAGCATCCTCATCTACGACCAGACCTGCGCTGCCGAAAAGCGCCGCCGCCGCAAACGCGGCGCCTTCCCCGATCCGCTCAAGCGCGTGGTCATCAACGATCTCGTCTGCGAGGGCTGCGGTGACTGCGGCGTGAAGTCGAACTGTGTCTCGGTGCAGCCCTTGATGACCGAATGGGGCCGCAAGCGCACCATCGATCAGTCGAGCTGCAACAAGGATTATTCCTGCCTCAACGGCTTCTGCCCGTCCTTCGTCACCGTGCACGGGGCCAAGCTCAAACACGGCGAGAGCGTTCCGCAGCCGGCCTCCTGGGCGGCGCTGCCGAAACCGGATGCGCCGCTAACCAACCATCCCTACAGCATCATTGTCACCGGCGTCGGCGGCACCGGCATCGTCACCATCGGCGCCATCATCGGCATGGCTGCGCATCTGGACGGCAAGGGCGCCGGCATCATCGACATGGCGGGCCTCGCGCAGAAGGGTGGCGCGGTCTTCAGTCACATCCGCATCGCCAATACGCCCGGCGAGATCCACGCCATCCGCGTCGCCGCCGGCGGCGCCGACCTCGTGGTTGGCGGCGACATCGTCGTGGTCGGCACCAAGAAGGTCTTGGGCGCGATCAAGCAGAACCAGACCCGTGTCGTCGTCAACACCGCCGAATTCATGCCCGGCGATTTCACCCGCAACGCCGACTATTCGCTGCCGACGGAGCGGCTCAAACGCGCCATCGTCAGCCACGCCTCGCGCGAACGCAGCCATTTCGTCGATGCCGGGCGGCTCGCGGTGGCGCCACTCGGCAATTCGCTTGGCGCCAACATGTTCATGCTCGGCTATGCCTATCAGCTCGGCGCATTGCCGCTTTCGGCGGAAGCGATCGAGAAGGCGATCGAGATGAACGGCGAGGCGGTGCCGATGAATCTCGCCGCCTTTTCCTACGGCCGCCGCGCCGCGGTCGATCCGGCGGCGGTCGAAGCCCTGGTCAAGCCGCAGCAGGGCATGGAAAACGACGCGCTCAAGCTCTCGCAGTCGTTCCAGGAGACGGTGTCGCGGCGCGAGGCCTTCCTGACCGCCTATCAGAGCGCGCGTTACGCCGGGCGCTATCGCAGATGGGTGGAAAAAGTGAGGGCCGCGGAAGCGCTCAAGGTGCCGGGGCAGACCGCATTGAGCGAAGCGGTGGCGCGCTACCTGTTCAAACTGATGGCCTACAAGGACGAATACGAAGTCGCGCGGCTCCACACCGACCCCTCATTCGTCGAGCGCGTGAAGGCAAGTTTCGACGGCGACCTGCGGCTCGAATTCCATCTCGCGCCGCCGCTGCTCGCGCGCCATGACAGATCGACCGGCGAGCCGAAGAAAATGTCCTTTGGGCCGTGGATGCTCAATGCCTTCAAAGTGCTGGCGAAGTTCAAGGTGCTGCGTGGCACGCCGTTCGACATCTTCGGCTATTCGAGCGAGCGGAAAACCGAGCGTGCCTTGATCAAGGATTATGAGAAACTTCTGAGCGACATTCTCGATCGGCTGATGCCGGAGAACCACGCGACTGCGGTTGCGCTGGCGTCGATGCCGGAGAGGATTCGCGGCTTCGGCCACGTCAAGCAACGTCATCTGGCCGCCGCCAGGGCCGAAGAAGCCGCGCTGCGCGAACAGTTCAACGCCGGTCCGGCGCCGTTTCTTAAGGCCGCTGAGTGATTTAGCCGCCCGTTATACGAAATTGGCGGCTTTGCAAGGCTTGACCGGCTTCGACTGGTGTTTTCATATGAACACAACAAGACCGCGTGGGACGCGGCGAGGGGAAACTGCCGTGCGTCGACCGCGCGGTCCAAGGGAGGATGAAGTTCGTGGCGCAAACCGCCGCTGCTTCCGCGGATACATTTCCTAAGCTGCTGATCCGTAACGCGAATATTTACGGGTCGCGGCCAGGCATGCGGCACAAGGACTACGGTATCTGGCAGACGTGGACTTGGGCCCAGATGCTCGAGGTCGTGCGCGCCTATGCCGTCGGACTGCAGCAGCTCGGCCTCAAGCGCGGCGAAACCATCGCCATCGTCGGCGGCAACCGGCCGAAGCTTTATTGGTCGGTGATGGCGGCGCAGATGCTCGGCGCCATTCCGGTGCCGGTCTATGCCGACGCAGTCGCCGACGAGCTCGCTTTCGTGCTCGCGCATGCCGATGTGCGCTACGCCGCGGTCGAGGACCAGGAGCAGGTCGACAAGATCACCTCCGTGCTCGACCGCTTGCCCAGGCTCGAACGGATGCTCTACGACGAGAAGCGCGGCCTGCGCGACTACGATCACGGCAATCTGCGCGCCATGGATGACGTCATCGCGGAGGGGCGCAAGTCGCTTGCCAGCGATCCCTCCGTCGGCGCCATGCTCGATGCCGAGATTGCCGCCGGCAAGGGCTCCGACCCGTCCATCATTCTCTACACCTCGGGCACCACCGGAAGGTCCAAGGGCGTGGTGCTCACCGGCGAGCGCTCGATTGCCGCCGCCACCGACACCGTTACATTCGACAAGCTGACGGTCGACGACGTTGCGCTCGCTTATCTGCCGCTCGCCTGGGTCGGCGATCATTATCTCAATTATGCACAGGGCCTCGTTTCCGGCTTCTGCATGGCCTGTCCGGAGAACGCCGACACGGCGATGGCCGATCTGCGCGAGATCGGGCCGACGTTCTTTTTTGCCCCGCCGCGCACCATGGAAGTGCTGCTCACGCGCGTCATGATCCGCATGGAGGATGCCGGCGTGCTCAAGCGCAAGATGTTCCACTACTTCATCGGCGTCGCGAGGCAATACGGCGAGAAGATTCTCAACGGCGAGCCGGTCCCGCTCGGCGGGCGGCTGCTCTACTGGCTCGGCAATATTCTGGTCTATGGCCCGCTCAAGAATGTGCTCGGTTTTTCCCGCGTGCGCGTCGCCTACACCGCCGGCGAGGCGGTCGGTCCGGAGCTGTTCGCTTTCTATCGCTCGATCGGGCTCAATCTGAAACAGCTCTACGGCCAGACCGAGGCCTTTCTCTATCTTACCGCGCAGCCCGACGGCGAAATCTATTCCGACACCGTCGGCCGCGCCTGCCCGAATGTCGATATCCGCATCGCCGAAGATGGCGAGGTGCAGTTCAAGTCGCCCGGCATGTTTGCCGGGTATTTCAAGGACAAAGAGAAGACCGCGGAAGCAATGACGGCGGACGGCTACGTCAAGACCGGCGATGCCGGCTTCTTCGACGAGAAGACCGGGCATCTGAAGATCATCGACCGCTCCAGGGATGTCGGCAGGCTCAATGACGGCACGCTATTCCCGCCGAAATACATCGAGAACAAGCTCAAGTTCTTCCCCAATATCCGCGAAGCGGTCGCTTACGGCGACAAGCGCGATTTCGTCGCCGTGATGCTCAATATCGACCTGACCGCGGTCGGCAGCTGGGCCGAACGCAACAATGTCGTTTACGCCTCCTATCAGGAGCTCGCCGGCCATCCGCTGGTCTATGACATGATCGAGAAGCACGTGGCCGAGGTGAACCGCTCGCTCGCCGCCGATAAGCTGACCGCCGGCGCGCAGATCAAGCGCTTCCTCATCCTGCACAAGGAGCTCGATGCCGACGACGGCGAACTGACCCGCACGCAGAAGGTCCGCCGCGGCTTTATCGCCGAGCGCTACGCGCCGCTGATCAAGGCGCTCTATGACGGCTCCAGCGAAGCCGACATCTCGACCGAAGTCACCTTCGAGGACGGCCGCAAGGGCACGATCAGCGCGCGGGTGAAGATCCGCGACATGCTAACCGAGCCGGCTCCCGGCGCGCTGGAGAAAGCCGCATGAGGGCGCCGAGCGGCACCGGCCCCGAGGTTGCCGTCGGCGACGTGCTGCTGTCGGTCGAGAACGTGTCACTGTCCTTCGGCGGCGTTAAAGCGGTGAACGATGTCTCCTTCGACATCCGCAAGGGCGAAATCCGCGCCATCATCGGCCCCAACGGCGCCGGCAAGACGTCGATGCTCAACGTCATCAACGGCTTCTATCACCCGCAGCAGGGCCGCATCACCTTCAAGGGCGAGACGCGGCCGCAGATGCGCCCCTATGAAGCGGCCCACGGCGGCATCGCCCGCACCTTCCAAAACGTCGCACTGTTTCGCGGCATGACCGTGCTCGACAACATCATGGCAGGCCGCACGCTGAAGATGCACGCCAGCTTCTTCTGGCAGTTGCTGCATTTCGGCCCGGCGATGAACGAGGAGGTCGAACACCGGCATTTCGTCGAGGAGATCATCGAATTCCTCAAGATCCAGGAAATCCGGCGCACGCCGGTCGGCCGTTTGCCTTACGGCATGCAGAAGCGCGTCGAACTCGGCCGCGCACTCGCCATGGAGCCGGAACTGCTGCTGCTCGACGAGCCGATGGCCGGCATGAACCTCGAAGAAAAGGAGGACATGTCGCGCTTCGTGCTCGACGTCAACGACCACTACGGCACCACGATTGCGCTGATCGAGCACGATATGGGCGTGGTCATGGACCTGTCCGACCGCGTCGTCGTTCTCGACCACGGCATCAAGATCGCCGATGGCACGCCCGACGACGTGAAGAAAAATCAGGCGGTCATCGACGCCTACCTCGGCGTGGCGCACTGAGAGGCAACGGATGCATCTGATCTACCAGATATTCATCGACCCCTTCGTTCAGATGGGTTCAGCGCCCGATCTGTTCGTGCAGACGCTATGGGAAGGCCTCGTCGCCGGCGTCCTCTATTCGTTGATCGCGCTGGGCTTCGTGCTCATTTTCAAGGCCTCAGGTGTGTTCAATTTCGCGCAAGGCATCATGGTGGTATTTGCGGCACTCACCTTGGTCGGCCTTTACGCGCATGGCGTGCCGGCATTTCTCGCGCTGGCTATCACCATCGGCGTGATGTTCCTGCTGGCGATGGCGGTCGAGCGTCTGGTGCTGCGGCCTTTGGTCAACCAGCCCGAAATCATCCTGTTCATGGCCACCTTTGGGCTGACTTACATTTTGATCGGCTTTGGCGAACTGATCTTCGGCGGCGATCCCAAGGTCATGATCACCGATCAGCTCTATCTGCCGAGCGGCTCCTACACCATCAAGGCGCTGGGCGGTTTCGTGCAGATGCAGAAGATCGACATTGCCGCCGCCGTCATCGCCTCGGCGATGGTGGCCTCGCTCGCCGTGTTCTTCCAGAAGACGCGGATCGGCCGCGCGCTGCGCGCGGTCGCGGACAGTCATCGCGCCGCGCTCTCGGTCGGCATCTCGCTCGAGTATATCTGGGTGACGGTCTGGTTCGCCGCCGGCATCGTCGCGCTGGCGACGGGCATCATGTGGGGCGCGCGCTCGAACGTCTCTTTCGCGCTGGAGATCATCTCGCTCAAGGCACTGCCGGTCCTCATCCTCGGCGGCTTCACCTCGATCCCCGGCGCCATCATCGGCGGCATCATCATCGGCGTCGGCGAGAAGATCGGCGAATTCTATTGGGGCCCGCTGTTTGGCAGCGGCATCGAGGAATGGTTCGCCTACGTCATCGCGCTGATCTTCCTGCTGTTCCGTCCGCAAGGACTGTTCGGCGAGCGCATCATCGAGCGGATTTGAGGGCGCAATGTTTTATCGCGAGGCCGGTCAATTCAAGACGACCTACCGGGCCGACCAGGCGCTATTCCCGATTCTGCAGGACAAGATCGGCATCTTCCTTATTCTCGCCTTCGGTTTCATCGTGGTGCCACTGACCGCGTCAAATTTTGCCATCGACTCCGTTCTGATTCCGATCCTGATCTCCTCGCTGGCGGCGATCGGTCTCAATCTGCTCACTGGTTATACTGGCCTGTTGTCCCTCGGCACCGGCGCCTTTATGGGCGTGGGCGCGTTCGGCTGCTACAAGCTCACGACATTCTTCCCGAACGTCAACATCGTCATTCTGATTGTCTGCTCTGGTTTCATATCGGCGGCGGTCGGCGTCGTGTTCGGTCTGCCTAGCCTGCGCATCAAGGGTTTTTATCTTGCGGTGGCAACACTCGCCGCGCAGTTCTTCCTGTCGTGGTGCTTCATCCGCGTGCCGTGGCTCTACAATTTCAACATCTCGGCGTCGATCGAGGTGCCGAAACGAACTCTAGTCGGCATCGCGGTCACCGGGCCGACGGCGACGCCGGTCACACGCTATCTTATCGTCTTGGCGATCGTCTCGGTGATGACGTGGCTGGCCTCGAACCTGATCCGCGGCCGCATCGGTCGCACCTGGATGGCAGTGCGCGACATGGACATCGCCGCCGAACTGATCGGCATCAAGCTGTACCAGACCAAGCTCATGGCCTTCGCGGTGTCGTCGTTCTACTGCGGCGTTGCCGGCGCCATGTTGGTCTTTCTTTATCTTGGCAATGCCGAGTCGGAGAGCTTCAGCATCAATGAATCGTTTCTCGTGCTGTTCATGGTGATCATCGGCGGCCTTGGCAGTTTGCTCGGCCCTTATCTCGGCGCCGCTTTGATCCTGGGCATGCCGGTCGTGCTGCGCTTCCTGCCGGAATATTTCGGCCTGAAAATTCACCCGTCCACGGTCGAGCACATCACTTTCATGACGGTGGGAGCGCTGATTATTTTCTTCCTGATCGCGGAGCCGGCCGGTTTGGCGCGGCTTTGGCAGATCGGAAAGCAGAAACTCAGGGTGTGGCCTTTCCCGTACTGAAGGCGCACACTTGAGCCAATGCCCGCGACCCGGGCGTGAGACCGGATAAGCGGGTGCCCCCTTCAGGGGGTGGAAGGATAAGCCGGCGCATTCAAGCACCGGCCGATAAACATGGGAGAAACACGATGCGCTTGAAACATGTGATACTCGGCGCGGCGGTCGCGAGCCTGGTCGGCGGTGCCGCCCTCATCTCGCAAGCCAGCGCCGAGACGTTCATACCGCTGTTCACCTACCGCACGGGCCCGTTCGCGAACTCAGGGATTCCGATCGCCAACGGCATGCACGACTATCTCAACATGCTGAATGCGCGCGACGGTGGCATCGGTGGCTCCAAGCTTGTCATCGAGGAGTGCGAGACCGGTTACAAGAACGAGAAGGGCGTCGAATGCTATGACTCGGTCAAAGGCAAGCATCCGGCGGTGATTACGCCATATTCAACCGGCATTACGCTGGCGCTGATTCCGAAGGCGGCGGTCGATCACATTCCGGTCCTGTCTATGGCCTACGGCCTCTCGGCCTCGGCGGTCGGCAAGGACTTCCCCTGGATCTTCAACCCGCCGTCGTCCTACTGGGACGGCCTGTCGATCATCTTGCGCTACATCGGCGGCAAGGAAGGCGGTCTTGACAAGCTCAAGGGCAAGACCATCGGCTATATCTACTTCGACGGCGGCTACGGTCTCGAGCCGATCCCGCTGCTGGAGCAACTGGCGAAGGATTACGGTTTCGCGGTGAAGAAGTATCCGGTGCCGCCGGCCCAAATGCAGAACCAGGGCAGCCTCTGGCTCAGCGTTCGCCGCGACAAGCCGGACTACATGATCATGTGGGGCTGGGGCGCGATGAACCCGACCGCCGTGCAGGAAGCGGCCAAGACCGGTTATCCGATGGATCACTTCATCGGCGTCTGGTGGTCGGGCAGCGAGGACGACGCGCGTCCGGCTGGCCCCGCCGGCAAGGGCTATCTGTCGCTCAACTTCAACGCGGTGGGCCCGAACTTCCCGGCGATCCAGGACATCGTCAAGAACGTGATCGACAAGGGCAACAGCCAGACGCCGAAGGACAAGGTCGGCGAGAACTTCTATAACCGCGGCATTCTCAACGCCGCGGTGATCGCCGAAGGCATCCGCAACGCGCAGAAAATCACTGGCAAGAAGGACATCACCGGCGACGAAATGCGCCGCGGTCTGGAAACGCTGCAGATCACGGCGGAGCGCTGGAAGGCGATGGGCTTGCCCGGCTTCGCCGCGCCGATGCAGGTCACCTGCGACGACCACAACGGCCACAACTCGGCCTACATGCAGCAGTGGGACGGCACCAAGTGGGTCAAGGTCTCCGATTGGATCGCGCCCATGAAGGACAAGGTCATTCCGCTGATCGACCAGGCGGCCCAGGACTACGTCAAGCAGAACGCCGGCTGGCCGAAGCGCACCGAGGCTTGCGACAAGTCGTCGTAAGCTTACGCACTGGCGTCCGACAAAAAACCTCTCCCCGTTCGCGGGGAGAGGTCCGTTTTTGGGAGTTTGAGCCCATGTCCGCTGTCGAGACTGTCGAACCGGCCGCGCAGACCGAGCACATCCTGCGCGTCAATAATATCGAGGTGATCTACGATCACGTCATCCTGGTGCTCAAGGGCGTGTCGCTCGACGTGCCCAAGGGCGGCATCGTGGCGCTGCTCGGCGCCAACGGCGCCGGCAAGACCACCACGCTGAAAGCGATTTCCAATCTGCTGCATGCCGAGCGCGGCGACGTCACCAAGGGCGCCATCATCTTCGACGGCAAGGAAGTGCAGGATCTGTCGCCCAACGAACTGGTGCGCCGCGGCTGCATCCAGGTGATGGAAGGCCGCCAATGCTTTGCGCATCTGACGATTGAAGAAAATCTGCTCACCGGCGCCTTCACCCGCCGCGACGGCTCCGCCGCGATCAAGCGTGACATGGAGATGGTCTATAACTACTTCCCCAAGCTCTCCGAGCGCAGGGAGTCCCTGGCCGGCTATACCTCCGGCGGCGAGCAGCAGATGTGCGCCATCGGCCGCGCGCTGATGTCGCGGCCGAAGATGATCCTGCTCGACGAGCCGTCGATGGGGCTCGCGCCGCAGATCGTCGAAGAGATTTTCGAGATCGTCAAGGATCTGAACGAGCGCGAAGGGGTGTCGTTCCTGCTTGCCGAGCAGAACACGCACATGGCGCTGCGCTTTGCCCGCTACGGCTACATTCTCGAGAACGGCCGTGTGGTGATGGACGGCGAGGCCAAATCGCTGGCCGAGAACGAGGACGTCAAGGAATTCTACCTCGGCATCTCCGAGGGCCGGCGCAAATCCTTCCGCGAAGGCAAGCATTACCGCCGGCGCAAGCGCTGGCTGGCCTGAGTTAATGCCCGACCATTACGACTCCCTGGAAAGCCGCCCGCCTGTGCTGCGCGACAGTGAGGAATGCGCGGTGCTGTCCAAGGTCGTCGCCCACGCGATGACCGCGCCGGGATGGGCGAAACATCTCGCCGGCATCAAGGCGCACGACGTCAATTCACGCGAAGCGCTGGCCAAATTGCCGGTGCTGCACAAGTCGGACCTTGCGGCGCTGCAGAAAGACCATCCGCCCTTCGGCGGCCTCAATGTCGCGCCGCCGGCCAAGTCGCGCCGGCTATTGATGTCGCCGGGTCCGGTCTTCGAGCCGGAAGGTCACGACAAGGACCGTTACGGCACCGCGCGCGCGCTCTACGCTGCCGGCTTCCGTGCCGGCGATATCGTGCACAACGCCTTCTCCTATCACCTGACGCCGGGCGCCTATATTCTCGAATCCGGCTGCGAGGCGCTCGGCTGCGCGGTAATCCCCGGCGGCGTCGGCAATACCGAGCAGCAGCTTGAGGCGATCGCGCATTACAAACCGAGCGGTTATGTCGGCACGCCGGATTTCCTGAAGATCCTGCTCGATACCGCCGCCAAGACCGGCAAGGACGTCTCCTCGATCAAGCGCGGGCTGGTCTCCGGCGCGGCGCTGCCAGCCTCGCTGCGCGAGGAGCTTGGCCGCCGCGGCGTCGCCGTGCTGCAATGCTATGCCACCGCCGAGCTCGGCGTCATCGCCTACGAGAGCGAGGCACCCGCGCGCTCTCAGGCCAAGTGGGAACCGGTTGGCCGCCCGGAGAGCGCGCCAATCCAAAATGATGGCATGATCGTCAACGAAACCGTCGTCGTTGAGATCGTGCGCCCGGGCACCGGCGATCCGGTGCCCGAGGGCGACGTCGGCGAGGTGGTGGTCACCTCGTTCAACCCCGACTATCCGATGATCCGCCTCGGCACCGGCGACCTCTCCGCGCTGCTGCCCGGCGTTTCGCCCTGCGGCCGCACCAATGCGCGCATCAGGGGCTGGATGGGGCGCGCCGACCAGACCGCCAAGGTCAAGGGCATGTTCGTGCACCCCAAGCAGATCGCCGAGGTGGCGGCGCGCAATCCGCAACTCAAGCGGCTGCGCCTCGTCGTCACCCGCGACAACGAGCAGGACACGATGACGCTGCTGGCCGAATGCGCCGCCCCCGACGCCGCGCTCGAAGGCGCCGTCGCCGCCTGCCTGCAATCGGTCACCAAGCTCAAGGGCGCGGTGAAGCTGGTTGCGCCCGGCACGCTGCCTAATGATGGCAAGATCATCGCCGACGAGCGCCCGGTCGCCTGAGCGCTTGACCGGGCGTACGGTTTGCCGCTCATTGCGGCCATGACCGATCTCCCGCCCAAGCCGCTGGACCACCCGCCGGTCCTGCCGCGCCGCATCGGCGTGTTGCTGGTCAATCTCGGCACGCCGGACGCGACGGACTACTCGTCGATGCGGCGCTACCTGAAGGAGTTTCTCTCCGACCGCCGCGTCATCGAGGAGAACCGCGTCAAATGGTGGCTGATCCTCAATCTCATCATTCTGACGGTGCGCCCCGGCCGCAAGGGCCGCGACTACGACAAGATCTGGAACAAGGAGCGCAACGAGTCCTTCCTCAAGACCATCACCCGCGCGCAGGCGG
>Ga0335083_10002131_pt1 | contig 26425 bp, 25 predicted proteins | sample Lox_Sample_42_FD_206716 | JGI IMG/M metagenome (GOLD analysis project Ga0335083, IMG submission 206716) | Soil microbial communities from Loxahatchee National Wildlife Refuge, Florida, United States - Lox_Sample_4.2 | ecosystem: Environmental > Terrestrial > Soil > Wetlands | place: USA...
CGTTGCCGGCGATCGCGCCCACCACGATTTCGATCAGGGCGACCGAAACCGCCACGCGCACGGAAATCAAAGATGCAAGAAGCGCCAGGCCGAGCCACAGCGCGGAATCGAGCCAAACGTTCGCCAAGGCGGACTCCTATCGTATGCTTCCAACGACAGGGGTCATCAGCCGTCTGGCTTTTTCAGCGGTCTGGCGGTTGAAGGGGAACCCCATCCCCTTAGTCCAAAACAGTAAGGCGACTCGTTTGGAGGCGTCAATGGGGTGCGCTAAGGCTGGGCGATGAGCGCCGATACGGCAAAAGTGGAAACGGACGACGACGGCATCCGCCTCGACCGCTGGTTCAAGCGGCACTATCCCGCGCTGGGCCACGGCCGGCTGGAGAAGCTTCTGCGCACGGGACAGGTGCGCCTCGACGGCAAGCGCGCCAAGGCGGCCGACCGTGTCGCGGCGGGACAGAACGTGCGCATCCCGCCGCAAGTCGCGAGTGCGCCGCCGAAAGAACCGGAACGCGTGCCGGTGCCGTCGAAGCTCAAGCTCGAAGACTTGGTCCTGCACCTGGACCGGTCGGTGATCGTGTTGAACAAGCCGGCGGGACTGGCGACGCAGGGCGGCAGCGGCATCGGCAGCCACAACGTCGACGCGATGCTCGATCAGCTTGCATTCGAGCGGAAGCAGCGGCCGCGTCTGGTGCATCGCCTCGATCGCGACACCTCCGGCGTGCTGGTGATCGCGCGGACGCCGTCGGCGGCTGCGGCGCTGGCGAAGTCGCTGGCACAACGCGACGCATCGAAAGTCTATTGGGCGCTGACGCGCGGCGTCCCGAAACAAAAGCGCGGAACGATCCGCGCAGCCTTGGCGAAAGAAGGCGGACGCGGCGCGGAACGCATGGAGGTGTCCGAAAGCGATGGGGCCAAACATGCCGTCACCGACTATGCGGTGCTCGACCATGCGGGCGAGGAGTTCGCCTGGGTGGCCGCGAAGCCGGTGACCGGCCGCACGCACCAGATCCGGGTGCATCTGGCGAGCCTGGGCACGCCCATCGTCGGCGACTTCAAGTACGGCGGGACGGCAGCGCGCGGGAAAGGCGCGATCGCCGACAAGCTCCATCTGCATGCACGCTCCATCGACATCGCGCATCCCGACGGCGGACGGCTGAAAGCGGTTGCGCCGCTGCCCTCGCATATGCAGAAGAGCTGGGAGTTCCTGGGGTTCAACCCGGGCAGCGAAATCGATCCATTCCAAGGACGAAGGAAACGATGAAAAAGCCGTCTTTCATCCGCAACTGGCGCGAGATCGAAGCATCGGCCGCGCCGCCGAACGCGCCCGAGGATTTCGGCTTTGCGTCGGAACTCTCCGCCGCGACGGCCGTCAATCATCTGCGCGCGGCGCATTTGCGCATTCCGCCGGGCAAGCGCGCCTATCCGCCGCTGGCGATGGAGGATTTCGAGGTCTTCTGTTTCGTGCTCGACGGTGCGCCGGATCTCTGGGCGGACGGGCATTTGCACGGCCTCGCGGAAGGAGACGGCGTAGTCCTGAATGCGCGTACCGGCATTGCGCATGCGCTGATCAACAACGGCAAGGCTGACGCGCGCATCTTCGTCATGAGCGAACCATTCCTGCGCCATGCGCGCGCCGTCCATCCGCTCGATGCCTGGGCCGGCGACATGATGAAGAAGCTGGGCATGCATTGGGACGATGCGCCGAAGCGCAAGCTCGGTCCCAATGACGGCAAACCTGGAAATGAAACCGGGCGGCGGCGTGCCAAGCCGGCATTCGTGGTCAACTGGCGCGACATCGTCGATTGGCGGCAAAAGAAGCGCTATCCCGGCAGCACCGAAGACCAGGGCATCGATGCGCCGTTCGGCAAACGCGCGCGCTTCTCGCGCATCGGCATCCATCTGGAAGTGCTGAAGCGGGGCCGGCGCACCTCCTATCCGCATGCCGAGCGCGACGAGGACGAGTTCGTCTATGTCGTATCCGGCCGGGTCGATGCCTGGAACGACGGTTACGTCGCGGCGATGGCGGAAGGCGACTTCGTCGGCTGGCGCAGCGGCACCGGCATCACGCATGTGATCATGAACAACAGCGATGAGGATGCGGTGCTGTTGGTCGGCGGCGAAGCGTCGCGGGTGAAGAACCAGTTCTGGTATCCCTTCCATCCCGAACGCAACCGGGCCGCCGGCGCGAACTATTGGGCCGACCATCCCGTACCCAAGCTCGGCCCGCATGACGGACTGCCGGACACTCTGCGCGAAAAACTCCCTCCGCGCGCCCGCAAATCCGCGCTTGCCGCGAACACGGCGGCGCTCGGGAAGTGAGGGAAGGAGGCGAGAAGGCGCTAAGGATTCAATAGTTGGTCGGCGAGAGGTACGCAATTGCCCACCAAATCGTCATGGCCGGGCTTGTCCCGGCCACCCATAACCACGGTGTCAGACCGCGGTTATGGATGGCCGCCACGAGGGCGGCCATGACGGATGTGAACTGGTGAAAGCACGTCCCCATGAAGCGTTTCTACAAACAGGTGGCGATCGACAGCGGCAGGGTCTTGCTCGATGGCAGAGCACTGAAAACTCCAAAGGATACGCAACTCGTGCTGCCGACTGCGGCGCTGGCGGATGCGGTCGCCGACGAATGGCGCGGGCAGGGGGACGAAATTCAGCCGGCGACGATGCCGCTCACGCGTCTCGCCAACGCCGCCATCGACGGCGTCGCGCCGCGCAGGGCCGAGGTCGTGGCCGAGATCGCGGCGTTCGCACGGCACGACCACCTCTGCTATCGCGCTGCGGAACCGCCGGAACTTGTGCGCCGCCAAATCGAAGGCTGGAACCCCCTGCTCGACTGGGCGGCGGAGCGTTTGGGCGCGCGGCTGAAGATCGCCTCCGGCATCGCCTCCATCGCGCAGCCTTCCGAGACACTCGCGGCGCTCGCGCGCGCCGTGGACGCCTGCGACCCTTTCGTTCTTGCGGGTCTGCACGTTGCGACCACGATCACCGGTTCGCTGGTCCTCGGGCTGGCGCTGGCGCAGGGGCGCCTCGAGGTTTCGGAGGCCTTCGCGCTCTCCCGGATCGACGAGTCATACCAAGCGGAACGCTGGGGCCTCGACTCCGAGGCCGCGGCGCGGGCCAAAAAGCTGGCCGCGGAACTGGACGCGGCGGCCCGATTCATGGACCTTGCACGAAACCGGTAGAATTCGCTCCGGCGGAGTCGGGTCGTCATCCTTCGAGGCCCGCCCGCGTCATGCTGAGGTGCGAGCGAAGCGAGCCTCGAAGCACGCGGGCGGGCACCTCAGGATGACGTGTTGTGCGAAGGTGATTTGGTCTAGAGAGTCATGAAGCACATCATCCAGGAACTCGAAGAGAAGCGCCGCCGCGCGCGCCTTGGCGGCGGCGAGGCGCGCATCGCGGCCCAGCATGCCCGCGGCAAGCTCACGGCGCGCGAGCGCATCGACCTGCTGCTCGATCCGAACTCCTTCGAGGAGTTCGATATGTTCATCGAGCACCGCAACAAGGATTTCGACGCCGACAAGACCATCATCCCCGGCGACGGCGTGGTCACCGGCTGGGGCACGATCAACGGGCGCATGACCTATGTCTACGCCAAGGACTTCACCGTCTTCGGCGGCTCGTTGTCGGAGACCCACGCGCAGAAGATCGTCAAGATCCAGGACATGGCAATGCGCAACGGCGCGCCGATCATCGGCCTGCTCGATGCCGGCGGCGCGCGCATCCAGGAAGGCGTGGCCTCGCTCGCCGGTTACGGCGAGGTGTTCAAGGGCAATGTGCTGGCGTCCGGCGTGGTGCCGCAGATCAGCGCCATCATGGGGCCGTGCGCGGGCGGCGACGTCTATTCGCCGGCGATGACCGACTTCATCTTCATGGTGCGCGATACCTCCTACATGTTCATCACCGGCCCGGACGTGGTGAAGACGGTGACGCAGGAGGACGTGACGCCCGAAGAACTCGGCGGCGCCAAGGTCCACACCCACAAATCGGCGGTCGCCGACGGCGCCTACGACAACGACGTCGTCTGCATCGAGGAGATGCGTCGGCTGTTCGATTTCCTGCCGCTCAGCAACCGCGACGCCGTGCCCCGCCGCGAGACCGCCGACGATCCGCAGCGCATCGAGATGTCGCTCGATACGCTGGTGCCGGAGAATCCGAACAAGCCCTATGACATCAAGGAACTGATCCTGAAGGTCGCGGACGAGGGCGATTTCTTCGAGATCGGCGAGGCGTTCGCGCGCAACATCGTCACCGGCTTCGGGCGGCTGGAAGGCGGCACGGTCGGCTTCGTCGCCAACCAGCCCATGGTGCTGGCCGGCGTGCTCGACAGCGACGCCAGCCGCAAGGCTGCGCGCTTTGTCCGTTTCTGCGACTGCTTCAACATCCCGATCGTCACCTTCGTCGACGTGCCCGGCTTCCTGCCCGGCGTGGCGCAGGAACATGGCGGCATCATCAAGCACGGCGCGAAACTGTTGTTCGCTTATGCCGAAGCGACGACGCCCAAGGTCACCGTGATCACGCGCAAGGCCTATGGCGGCGCCTATGACGTGATGGCCTCCAAGCACATGCGCGCCGACGTGAACTATGCCTGGCCCAGCGCGCAGATCGCGGTGATGGGCGCCAAGGGCGCGGTCGAGATCATTTTCAGGAACGAGCGCGGCAACAAGGACGCCATCGCCGAGCGCACCAAGGAATACGAGGACCGCTTCCTCAACCCGTTCATCGCCGCCTCACGCGGCTATATCGACGACGTCATCCGCCCCCACTCCACCCGCTGGCGCGTCGTGCGCGCGCTGCGCATGCTCAAGAACAAAAAGGTGACGGAGATCTGGAAGAAGCACGATAATATACCTTTGTGAGGGCATCGGATGGCGACCGAAATCTAGATTGATTTGCCGAAAGTACCATCAACTAGCGCGGCCAATTTCATCGGCGCGTTCTTCGGCTCGGTCACAGAAGCTTCGCAGTTTCTTGCTGATAAAATTCGCTGTGCCAGGTGGCGGTCGGCAGTTAGAAGGCTGGAACAGGCTGCAGAATTTGCCAAGGAGCATAATCTTTCGCCCAAAGCACCACCGCTCAACGTGAATGGCCTCACGCGGCCATGTCGGTGACGTCAACAAGGAGGTCACGGAGATCTGGAAGAAGCACGATAATACCAATTGTGAGACATTATCTCAGGTAGTAGATTTGCCCAATATGCGCGGTTTGGGGGAAAGATGATTGAGTCGTTACTGCACATATTTGGTGCGGAGGTTACGCAGCTTGTCCTCAAGTTGGTTCCGTATTTTCGTGCGCTGCGATTCTGGTTTTGGGGACGGTCGGAGAGAATTCGGATTTCGCTTTGCGCCTTCGCAATTGTTCGTCGACAAAATAGATATGCGCTCATCGAATCCATGCATCGTCCGGGCTCCTTCGGACCAATCGGAGGCATCATGAAATATCATGAGCCAGCCCTAGAACTGGTTCGACACATCAATTTCGATCCGCAATACAAGGGAGGGGTCGAGAACCTGGATATCAAAGACGATCTTAGAGGCTACGTCGCAGGCTACAAGTTGTTCAGCCTAATCAAGTGGTTCAATCGAGAAACCGATCGCGAAACGGGGATCGAGTGTTTAAATCGCGAATTTCGAGAAGAACTGGCGGAAATCAATGCCCCATTTTCGTCTCCTGATCTTTCTTCTCAAGAGCTTGACCTCGTACGGACAATTTCTGAAGGGCCCTATCCGGTTAAGGGGCGAGACTATAGATGGCAGTTCACGATCATGCAGATCTTCGAATTGAAGGACACGCCGAAGACCTCGGCATTCTTGCGAGACCTGGAAGCTCTTGGGTTGACGTCCGAACGGTTTGCATTCGCAACGAGCGACGAAGTTCTTGCCGGCAGGTTTCAACGTGTAGCCAACACACCAAATCGACGGCGGCAAATCATTGGCGCACATGTGGAATATCTGTTGCGTCCGTACAGCGAAAGATCGGTGGAGCCCCCGACCTGGTTTTGATTCAGTATCGCAACGATGCAATCGCAATTGTCGTAAACTATGCTTGCCTTGGTGATCGACGATACTCTGAGGGTCCTCTATGGGGTCAATTGACCAGTTAATTTTGAATCTGCGAGTGAAGAAGGGGACTCAATGCGCGTTCATGGATTTTGTTTGGGATTCACGATGTTGGCTGGCGGTGTGGCCCACCCCGCCGATATCGCAGGCGGCTGGCAGGGGACGTGGACCAAGGATGGCGATGCGCTGCCGGTGGCGGTGACGTTCGAGAAGAGCGGCGGAGGATACTCCGGCTGGTTCGACTCCGATGCGTTGCAGGTGGCGCATATCCCGTTCGCCGAGGTGCGCGGAGCGGGTGGCAAGGTTCACTTCGTGCTCAAGGGGGACGAAAGCACAAGCGTGTTCGATGGCGTGGAGAAGGGCGACATTCTCGACGGCACCTTCACCGAAGGCGGCAGCGAGGGCTCGTTCACTCTGATGCGCGCCGCTGCGCAGCAGGCGCCGGTCGCGTCGCGCGATGTGACCTTCACGGACGGAGACGTGAAGCTTGCCGGAACTCTCCTGTTGCCGCCCACACCTGGAAAACATCCCGCCGTGATGTTCCTGCATGGCTCGGGGCCGGAGGGGCGCTGGGCCAATCGCTGGCTGGCGCAGAAGTTCGCGCAGGCCGGCATCGTTGCGCTGATCAGCGACAAGCGCGGCGTGGGCGGGTCCGCCGGAGACTGGACGCGCGCGGGCTTCGAGCCGTTGGCGGACGATGCTGCAGCTGGCGTGCGGTTCCTTGAAAAGCAGCCCGACGTCGATGCCAGGCGCATCGGCATCTATGGCCACAGCCAGGGCGGCACCATCGCGCCCGTGGTGGTCGAGCGCGCGCCGGAGATCGCCTTCGTCGTCGCCTCGGCGCCGGGCGGCATCCCACCGGCCGATCTGGAGACCTACAGCATCGAGAATGCGATCGGCGTGCCGTCGCTGCCGCCCAAGGAGGCCGAGGACGCACGCGCCTTCGTGCGCGCCATCGTCGATGTCGGCTATCGCGGCGCGCCGCGCGCGGAGTTGGATGGCGCCGCCGCGCAGTACAAGGCCCGCAGCTGGTATTTCGATCCTCCGCCGGCGGACAATTCCTATTGGACCATGTCGCGCCTGATCGCCCCGTTCGATCCGTCGGCGCATTGGCGCCATGTGCAGGTGCCGGTGCTGCTGCTGTTCGGCGCCCATGACGAACGCGTGCCGTCGATCCAGAGCGCGACCGCGATCCGCATGGCCATCGCGCAGGAAGCACGCAGGACGCGCTCCGACCTGCGGGTCACGATCAAAATCTATCCCGACGCCGACCATACCTTCACCATCGTCGATCCGCCGCGCAAAGGCGGCTGGCCGCGGCACGAGAGCAACTATGCGGCGACGATCACGGAGTGGATTCAGGGGGGTGAATAGTGCATATGATCGACATCACTTAACCTCCCCCTTTGCGGGGGTCGGCAGCCGCGCGTGGTTGATGCAACAGCGAGGATCGTGGCACTACCCCCACCCGAAGCGCTGCGCGCTTCGACCTTCCCGCAAGGGGGAGGTGAAAAGTGAGCGGAGGCTCTTCTAGGTTTTCCCGCAATACGCCCACGCCTCCAGTTCCACCGCCGCGCCGAGCGCCAACCCGTTGCAGCCGAACGCAGATCGGCTGGGCAGGCGGTGGGGATTGAAATATTCGAGATAAACCTTGTTGAAATCGCCCCATTGGCGCATGTCGGCCAGCATCACGGTGCATTTGAACACGTCGTCGAAGCCCAATCCGCTGGCCTTCAGCACCGCGCCGATGTTCTGCATGGTCTGGCGCGTCTCGGCCTCCATGCCGCCCTTCACCAGTTCCATCTTGCCGGGGACGTTGCCCAGGCAACCCGATAGATAGAGCACATCGCCCGCGCGCACCGCGAGGCTGAAAGGCAATCCCGCGGCCGTTGCATCGGGCGAGGTGTAAAACCGTATCAACCTGTCCTCCTCGGTTGCGCCATGCCGCTCATGGCATAACATGCGGCCCGCCTCAACGTTAACAGGTCTCCTCCATGCAATTCATTCCCGCCGGTTCCCTCGTTCTTTGCCTTTTTGCCACCGCGGCGCTCGCAGCGTATCCGCCGCATCCAAAGACCGTTCCCGAGATCTCGGGCGCCGACATCTCCGCGCGCGACAAGGCGGTTTCGAGCGACGCCTTCGAGGGCCGCGGTCCGGGGACCACGAATGGCGAAGCGGCGGCGCGCTGGATCGCCGACGAACTCAAGCGCGTGGGCGTCAAGCCGGCCAATCACGGCTCCTATTTTCAGAACGTGCCCGCGGTCGCGATCACGCTCGACGGCGCCACGTCGCATTTCACCTTCGATACGCAACAAGGCGCGATGAATCCGAGCTTCCCGGACGAGGCCACCTATTGGACGCCGCAATTTGCTTCAAATGAAGTCAAAGTCGACAAGTCGCCCTTGGTGTTTGTCGGCTATGGCGTGGTCGCGCCGGAATATGGCTGGAACGACTATTCGGGCGTGGACGTGAAGGGCAAGACGGTCGTCATCCTGATCAACGATCCCGGCAACGAGGACGTCAATCCCGATCCGGCTTTCTTCAAGGGCAAGGCGATGACCTATTACGGCCGCTGGACCTACAAATACGAAGAGGCGGCGCGGCAGGGCGCCGCGGCGGCGATCATCGTGCATGAGACGATTCCCGCGGCCTATGGCTATCAGGTCGTGCGCAATTCGAACTCAGGCAAGAAGTTCTGGCTCGACGCCAAGGACAAGGACAAGTCGATGTGCCAGATCCAGGGCTGGATCACGCTGGACACGGCGAAGGAATTGTTCAAGCGCGCGGGGCTCGACTACGAACAGGAGAAAGCCGCCGCCAACAAGCACGGCTTCCGGGCCGTGCCGATGCCGGGCGAGACGCTCAGCGTGGACGCGCATTCGCAGATCCTGCATCTGATGACGCACAATGTCGCCGGCGTGATTGCGGGATACAAGCGTCCCGGCGACGTCGTGCTCTATTCCGCGCATTGGGACCATTTCGGGCGCAAGGAGGATACGCCGGGTCCGGACAAGATCTTCAACGGCGCGGTCGACAACGGCTTGGGCGTTTCGATGATCCTGGAGCTGGCGGAGAAATTCGCGCATGAAAAGCGGCCGCAGCGCTCCGTCGGCTTCCTGTTCTGGACGTTGGAAGAGCAGGGACTTCTGGGCTCGGAGTATTTCGCGGAACATCCGCTCTGGCCGCGCAACCACATCGTGGGCCTGCTCAACACCGATGCCGACGGACCTAAGGGGCCGGCGCACGACATGGCGATGCCGGGCAGCGGCCAGTCCGAGCTCGAGGACCATCTTGCCGACGCGCTCAAGACCGAGAACCGCGTGATCACGCCCGATCCCGAGCCGGAGAAGGGCGCGTTCTTCCGCTCCGACCATTTCAGTTTCGCGCGCTACGGCATTCCCGCCATCACGCCCGGCGGCGGCGTCGATCTTATCGATGGCGGCAAGGCGGCCGGCATGGCGCTGCGCGACGACTATCTCAAGCATCACTATCATCAGCCTTCGGACGAATGGCAGGCGGATTGGGACATGCGCGGACCGGTCGAGGATGTGCAGGCGCTTTATGTTGTCGGCGACACGCTGGCCAATTCCGACGTCTGGCCGGGCTGGAAACCGGGCAGCGAGTTCAAACCCGCTTGGGAGAAGATGAGGTCCGGGAAGAAATGAACCGTGTCGTCCGCGCGCTTGTGGCGGCATCGTTGCTGATGCCGGCCGGCGCGCGCGCGGCGGTCACCGTCACGCTGGCGCAGAATTACGTCCAGATGGAGGTCGGACAGGCGTGGCAGGCCAAAGCCACGGTGACCGGGACCGGCAACCATCATGTCATCTGGCAGGTAGACAACGCCAACGGCGGTTCGACGGCGGCGGGTAAGATCAGCAAGTCAGGTCTCTATACCGCGCCATCCACGGTGCCGTTGCCGGCGATCGCGACCGTGACGGCGGTCTCGGCAGCAGATCCGACCGTCTCGGCCACTGCTACGGTCACGCTGCTGAGCCAGCCGCTGGGCGGGAACGTGTACTACGTGGCGCCCGATGGGAACGATGCCAATCCGGGAAATCTGGCCGAGCCGTGGAAGACGATCGAGCACGCCGCCGACGTGGCAGGAGCAGGCGACACGGTCTTCGTCCGCCAGGGCGTCTACAATGAACATATCCGACTGAGGAAATCCGGTACCGCCGGCCGTTACATCACCTTCGCGTCCTATCCCGGCGAGACGGCGGCCGTGGACGGCACGGGCCTCGACATCCCGCAGAACATGTGGGGCCTCTTCACCTTCGACGGCGCGAGCTATGTGATCGTCGAAGGTTTCGAAGTCCGCAACTACACCACCGACAGCGACAAACAGGTTCCGATCGGCATCTATGTCGTCGGCGCAGGCGAGGGCGACCAGATCGTAAACAATTACCTGCACGACATTACGACCACGGCGCCGGCGACGCCGAAGAATTGCGCCTCCAACGCTTTCGGCATGACGGTGTACGGCACGCAGGCGCCGGCAGCGATCGACGGACTGGCGATCAGCGGCAACGAGGTCGCATTCAACCACACGGGATGCAGCGAGACGCTGTCGCTCGACGGCAACGTCACGAACTTCGCCGTGGTGAGCAACGTCGTCCATGACGACGATAACATCGGCATCGGCGCCATCGGCTTCGAGCACGTGTCGAAGGACCCGGCCTATGACCAGGCGCGCGACGGCGTGATCCGCGGCAACACGGTTTACAACATCACTTCCTACGGCAATACGGATTACGGCAAGCAATATGCGGCGGATGGAATCTATGTCGACGGCGGGACGAACATCGTCATCGACCAGAACCGCGTTCACGCCGTCGATCTCGGCATCGAGCTTGCCAGCGAGCACAAGGGCAAGACCTCGAGCTACATCATCGCCCGCAACAATCTGGTCTATGACGGCAACAGCGCCGGAATCTCCATCGGCGGCTACGCGGCGAACAAGGGCGGGACCGATCATTGCGATATCGTGGGCAACACGCTTTACGGCAACGACACCAAGAACACCGGCAGCGGCGAGTTCCAGATCCAGTTCAACGCGACCGGCAACGCTTTCGAAAACAACATCGTCACTGCCGGCGCACAGGGCCTGCTGGTCAACGATTTCACGACGTCCACACCCGATCCCGCAGCGCTCGATGACAATCTCTATTTCTCCGCCGGGCCATCGGACTTCGTCTGGCAGAAACAGCGCTACAAAAGCTTCGCGAGCTACGTCGCCGGGACCGGGAACGACCCGGATTCCGCCTTCGCCGATCCGCAATTCGTCGACACGGCCGAGTTCGCCGTCGCACCGACTTCGCCTGCCGTGGGCGCCGGGACCGATCTTGGCCTGCCCGTGGTCGGGCCGAGAGCGTTCAGCGGCGCCAAGCGAATACTGGGCGGCGCCATCGACATTGGCGCGCAGGAACAGTAATAGCCGGCCGACGCTGCCCAGGCGTTGCCGAACCTCGCCATTGCCGCCTAGAGCAGTTTTCGATTTAACAGAATTACATCTCAGGCGTCATGGCCGCCCTCGTGGCGGCCACCCATAACCTCAGTCTAAGACAGGGGATATGGGTGGCCGGGACAAGCCCGGCCATGACGATGTGGATGTTTCAGCCTAGCCAGAAACTGCTCTAAAACGTCAGTCCATGAGCAGTCTTGAATCACCGAAGGCGACCGAGGCGAAGAGCGGATCTTGAGCACGATCGAGCTTCTCCAGCGTCTCGCCACCGCGCTTGCCGTCGGCTTCCTGATCGGGGTCGAGCGCGGCTGGCAGGAGCGCGAGGGGGCGCCCGGTTCGCGCGCGGCCGGCGTGCGTACCTTTGCGCTGGTCGGCCTGTTCGGCGGCTTATGCGGCGCACTCTATCCGCTGATCGGAGAGTTCGCCTTCGGCATGATCGCGCTGGGCTTCGCGATCGGCTTCGTCGTGTTCCAATGGCGCCAGAGCGTGGCGCGCAACAACGTGTCGGCAACCGAGCTGGTGGCGGGGTTGCTCACTTTCGCGCTGGGCGCCTATGCGGTTTTGGGTCAGCCGATCGTGGCCGGCGCGGTGGGCGTGGTCATCACCGCCATCCTGGCCACACGGCAATGGCTGCACGGCTTCGTCGCGCGGCTGACCTGGGTGGAGCTGCGCTCGGCCATCCTTCTGCTGGCGATGTCGGTCGTCGTGCTGCCGGTGCTTCCGGACCGTTTCGTCGATCCCTGGCACCTGTTCAATCCCCGGCAGATCTGGCTGATGACCGTGCTGATCGCGGCCGCCTCCTATGCCGGCTACGTGGCCGTGAAAGCGATCGGTTCGGCGCAAGGGTTGATCGTGGCAGGCGCGGCGGGGGGACTCGTCAGCTCTTCGGCGGTCACGATCTCCAACGCCAGATTGGCAAAGAAGGGCGAGATTTCGCGCGCCGAGCTGACAAACGGGATCATCGCCGCGTGGATCGTGTCCTATGTGCGGGTCACGATCATCGCGATCGTCGTCGCCCCCGCCTTGCTCGTCGGACTGGGCGTTCCGATCGTCGCGGCATCCTTGGCCGCTGCTGTGGCCGGGCTTGCATTCTACCGCAACGGTCGGACCACGGACCACGAAACGAAGCTTTCGATCAGGAACCCCTTCGAGTTCTTCCAGGTGCTGAGGTTCGCCACCATCCTCGCCATCGTCATGGCGGGAGTGAATGTTTTGACCAGCCGCTTCGGCGAAGCGGGTCTGCTCTCGCTCTCGGCCGTCGCAGGCGTGGTCGAGAGGGACGCCGTCGCGCTTTCCGCTGGCCGTCTGGTAGCGGCGGCGGGTGTCCCGAGCGCCACGCTTGCGGTTCTGGTCGCTCTGGCGTCCGATGTCGCTGGAAAGTTCGCGCTCGGTGCGGCAATAAGCGGAGGCAGGCTCGCGAAGCCGCTTTCGATAGTGGCTGCCGCGATGATCGCAGCGGGGGCAGGCACCTATGCGATCATGTTGCGATGAAGGTTTTGTGAGGGGACAACAAGACGGTGTTCGATAAGATTCTCATCGCCAATCGCGGCGAGATCGCCTGCCGCATCGTCAAGACCGCGCGCAAGATGGGGATCAGGACCGTCGCGGTCTATTCCGACGCCGACCGCGACGCACTGCATGTGGAGATGGCGGACGAAGCCGTGGCCATCGGTCCCGCGCCGGCGGCGCAATCCTACCTCGTGATCGACCGCATCGTGCAGGCCTGCCGCGATACCGGCGCCAAGGCCGTTCATCCGGGCTACGGATTTCTTTCCGAACGCGAAGCGTTCGCGGAGGCTTTGGCGGAGAATGGGATCGTGTTCATCGGCCCTCACGTCAAAGCCATCGCGGCGATGGGCGACAAGATCGAGTCCAAGAAACTCGCGCTCGCCGCCAAGGTGAACACGGTTCCGGGTTATGTCGGCGAGATCCGCGACGAGGCGCATGCACGCCAGATCGCCAAGGACATCGGCTATCCGGTGATGGTGAAGGCCTCGGCCGGCGGCGGCGGCAAGGGCTTGCGCATCGTACACAAGGAGAGCGAGCTCGCACAGGCGATCCGCTCCTCGCAGAACGAAGCGAAGGCGAGCTTCGGCGACGACCGCCTGTTCATCGAGAAATTCGTCACCGAGCCGCGCCACATCGAAATCCAGGTGATGGGCGACAAGCACGGCAACGTCGTCCATCTCAACGAGCGCGAATGCTCCATCCAGCGCCGCAACCAGAAGGTCATCGAGGAGGCGCCGTCGCCGTTCCTCGACACGGCCACGCGCAAGGCGATGGGCGAACAGGCGGTGATGCTGGCAAAGGCCGTGAACTACGACAGCGCCGGCACGGTGGAGTTCATCGTCGACAAGGACCGGAACTTCTACTTCCTGGAAATGAACACGCGTCTTCAGGTCGAGCATCCGGTGACGGAACTGACCACCGGACTCGATTTGGTCGAGCTGATGATCCGTTCCGCCGCGGGCGAAAAGCTGCCGCTGAAGCAGAAGGACGTGAAGATCGGCGGTTGGGCCATCGAAGCGCGCGTCTATGCCGAGGATCCCCATCGCGGATTCCTGCCCTCGACGGGACGGCTGGTGCGCTACCGACCGCCGCCGGAGGCGTCGGCGAACGGCGTCACCGTACGCAACGACACCGGCGTCTACGAGGGCGGCGAGATCTCGATGTTCTACGACCCGATGATCGCCAAGCTCTGCACGCACGCAGCCGCCCGCACCGGCGCCATCGATGCGATGGCGCAGGCGCTCGACGAGTTCCGCATCGAGGGCATCCGCCACAACATCGCGTTCCTGAACGCGATCATGCACAACAAGCGCTTCCGCGACGGCCGCCTGACGACGGCCTTCATCGCGGAAGAGTTTCCCGACGGCTTCCATGGCCGCGCGATGGACGCGGACGCGAGGAAACGCTTCGCCTCGGCCGCGCTTGCCGCCGCAGAAATCTTGGCGCGGCGCGCCGGCGGTCCGGCGGAAGATCGGGTCGCGGTGCTGGACGGCGAGATCGTCGAGGCAGAGCCCGCCCTGATCGACTGGACGCCGGGAAGACCATTTTTGCGGATCGACGGTCATGTCATTCAGCTCACGCCTGTGTTGGGCGGCTGGCGGATGACGCAGGGCGGAATGGAAACGCTCGCCATCGTCCGGCGACGCCGCGCGGCCGAACTGGTCGCCGTGATGCCGAAGAAGGCGAAGACCGATACGTCGAAGCTGCTGCTCTGTCCGATGCCGGGACTGGTCGTTTCCGTCAATGTCGCGACCGGTCAGGAGGTCAAGGCCGGCGAGACCCTTGCCGTCGTCGAAGCGATGAAGATGGAAAACGTGCTCACCGCCGAAACGGACGTCACCGTCAAGAAGGTCAACGCCAGGAAGGGCGACAGCCTCGCCCTCGACGACGTGATTCTCGAATTCGCTTAAGGCTTCGCGTTCCGCCGGGCGAGCGCGACCGCGCGATCGAAGACGGGATCGCGGCCGGCGTACCAATCCGCGAAGCTCATGGTGATCGTCCGATCGGGATCGAGCGTCTTGACGCGCGGCGCGTAGTACCAGTTCAGCCAATAGCAGACCCGCGGATCGCGGCAGGGATGCTGGTAGTCGTGCTTTCCCCGTTGATAGTAGAGACACAGATGATAGTTCGGCAGACAGGCGCGCCTGCCCTCGGCGAAGAAAGCGAGCCTGTCGCCCACTTCCTCGCCAAGGATGCCGACGCGGTCGCCGCCGGATTGCTTGATGAAGGTCGTCGTGGTGATGCCGGCCGAGAATGTCGCTGCGCTGGTGAGCACGTAGATACGGCCGGGAGGCGGAACATCACCGATCAGGCTGTGGGCGAAGCTGTAGGTCTTGGTGTAGTCGCCGCCGCCGTTGAACCGGTTGTCGAAGATAATGTCGCATGGCTTGCGGCGCCGGAACTCGGCCTGTGTCCGCGCGAGGAAATCTCCGATCTTGCGCTTGCCTTCGTCGGTGTTCGACTTGAGCTGGATGACCGCCGTGCAGGTGCCGGGGATCCAGAACAACCGATACGGATTGTCGAACTCCTTCAGGCTGACCGGCAACCCGTTCACCGGGCCAAGCGCCGTCCAGTTCTTGCCGAGCCCTTTGAGCGGCTCGCTCGAATACCAGCGCTCGGGGAAGGCAAAAGGTGCGTCCTTGGGCGCGCGATAGGCGACAAGCATCTGCGTGACGCGCGTGCCATCGGATTTTTCGACCGTCCAGACCGACCGGTCCTTGGCCGGCGCGATGCCGAGCCCGTTCAGGATATCCTGGACGGTGATCATGAAGCCCGCATAGTAGCGGCGGAACTGCGGAGCACCGCCCCGTATCGCTTCGAGCCGGCGCATCACGGCATCGATCGGCTGACCGTCGATCGCCGTGACGCGGCCGCCGAGCAAGGCCTTGTGCGCTTCGGTGGCATGCGTGACATAGAGGCCGTCGGAGAATTCGGCGACACGGACGGGAAGTTCCAGCGGATCGCCGCTGGCCACGCTGGTCGTGGTGTGGCCATTGTCGGCCAGTGCCATGATGCGCATTGCCTGAACCCGAAACTGCGCGTGGGTCAGGACATCGGGCGAGCGTTCGAGCCGGTCGATCGCGCCGTTCGCTTGCGTGCGCGCGCCCGGCGAAAACGAGAAATCGAGCGCCAACAGTTTCTTGAAATAGTCGAGATCCTGCCGCTGTGCTTCCAGGGCCGTGCGGGGCTTGGGATAGTTCGCGGCCGGTGGGTCGGGATAGAAATAGGCCAGCATCAATTTAATGCCGCCGAAGAAGATGCCGGCAAGCAAGGCGGCGATGCCGGCAAGCCAGCCCGCAGCTTTCAGAACTCGACGCAACCGCATCAAATGCTCCTTTGCGATTGGGACTCAAATAGTGACACGGTCGCGGAATTAAAGTCCGGCAGTTCTCTCAAAATGTCTTGCGTACCTGGATGTAGATTCGCGGCTGCGAACGGATCGAGCGGAAATCGATCGTTTGCAGCGGCGCGGTATCGCGCGGCCCGGCATAGTTGAAGAATTCGTTGTCGTAGGTGAAGCGGCCGAGATTGTCGAGCTCGAAATGCAGGCTCCACGCGGGCGTCGGCTTGTACTCCCAGAAGATGGTGGCGAAGGGCGGCACGACGCGGCGGTGCTGGGTCTGGGTCAGACGGAAGTAATGCTCGTCCCAGCAGTTGTAGTAGGAGAGCCCCCAGGTCGACTTCAGGCTGTCGATATCCTGCGTGAAGTTGATCTCGATGTCCTGCGGCCGTTCGCCCGAGATCACGCGGTTGAGCCCCGTCACGGGATCGCGCACGGAGCTGAGCTGGAAATCGAAGATCGATTTCAACAGCCCGTTCCTGATGCCGAGCCAATCGAGCGGCAGCGTGGCCTGCGCGTTGATCTGATTGTTCTGGCCGTTGCCGATATTGCCCGGCGCGTCGAAGATGGTGCCGTCCGGCGCGGTCACCGGCACGAAGTCGACTACGTCGGCGATCTCTTCGTGGATGAGCTGCAGCACCACGGCGCCCTTGTCCCAGAAATGGTGCTCGTAGGACACTTCGTATTGCGAACGCTGATCGGGGCGGAGATTCGAGTTTCCCGCGGTGACGCCGCTGCCGCCGAGGTTGCCGGTCGCCACGAAATTCCCGAAATCGAGCTGGCCCACGACCTTCTCATAGCGCAGCCGCACCTGGTCGTTCTGATCCGGCGCCCAGGTCAGCACGGCGCGCGGCTTCGGATAGAAGAACGAGCGCGACTGGATGGTGTCGCTCTTTTCGCCGATCAGCGAATATTCGAAGCGGGCGCCGGTCTCGAAGGTCCAGTCCGGAGCCACTTTCCAGGTGCCTTGCAGGAACAGTTCGCCGCGCTTTTCGTCGACATAGGCCTTGGCGTCGGGCAGGGGAACCGACGCGCCGTTTTCGATGAATGCGGTCGTGCCGTTCAGCGAATTGAAGGCGAATTCGCCGCCGGCCTCGAGCATCAAACCGTCGTTCCACGGATAGCGCAGCGTGTTGCGGAAGATGGTCTCGTCGCTCGTGTTCGAGGAGCGGAAGACTTCGTCGTCGCCGGGCTGGCGCGAGCTGTTGACGTCCTTGGAAAAGCTGACGCGCTCCAGCACCAGGGTCTCGTCGTCGAAACCGTCGATATTGCCGCTCCAGTGCAGCCCCGTTTCGACATGGCGGCCGACGGAATCGTCCACCAGGTACTGGGTATCCGGCCCCGCGAAGTAGGTTGCGGTCGAATGGAACGGGCTGTCCTGCAGCGCCATGTTGGCTTTCAGGACGCCGCCCCATTGCGGATAGGTCACAGCCGCCGTGAACGCGCCGCCGGAGCCGAAGCCGCTGGTATGTGCGCGCTGCCAGGTCGTGGTGCCGGTGGCCACGTCGGTGACCTCGTGGAAGCCGTCGCCCACCGAATCGTCGTAGCTGCCGTAGCGCGTGAGCGAAGCTTCGTAGGTCGCGTCGCCCTTGTGGCGGGTATATTGCATGCTGGCATTGGGCGCGTTGTGGCCGTCGAGCAGGAAGACGTTGTCCTCGAGATCCAGAACGTATTCGGTCGAATCCTTCCTCTTGAGGATGACGTTGGCGACGATGGTCAGCCCCTGCATGTCGATGCCGGGGGCACTGCCGCGGATGAGCTCGATGCGCTCCACGTCCGCTGCCAGGATGCGGTTGAGGATGGTTTGCAGATCGTCCGATTTCGCCGTCGGGCGCTGCCCGTCGATCAGCACATTGCCCGCCGTTCCCGCGAAGCCGCGCGCCGAGCCGGTGTTGGTGAAGCTGAAGCCGGGCAAGCGCTGGATCATGTCGTAGGCGGTATTGGGCCTCGCATCCGCGAAATAGGCGGCGTCATAGACGATCACACCGCTATCCGCTGCCGCTGCCAGACCGGGCGCAAGCAGCATCGCAGCCATGGCTGCACCCAGAACCGACAACCGCACGCAAACGCTCCCCAAAACGCCGATACAATCGAATACCTGGAAGCCGCCTAACTAATCGTGCAACGCTCCCGGAATGCATAGCTGCCCTGTGCTAGAGTCCTGTTAGCGAAAACGCGGCAGCCGGAAACTTCACATTCGCGTGGGCCGATGAACGACGAGAGCGAACTGACCTCTTTGCGATTGCGCGTGGAGGGATTTGTCCAGGCGGTGGGCTACCGCAATTTCGCCATAATCGAGGCACGGCGGCTCAACCTCGACGGCTGGGTGCGCAACCGCAGCGACGGCACCGTCGAGATCCTGATCTCGGGACCGACGAAGGCGGTCGAGGAATTCGTCGGCGCCAGCATGCGCGGCCCGGCGGGTTCGACGGTCAAGAACGTCGAACTGCACAAGGCCGAACCGCCGGCGGAAAAAGGCTTCCACCGCCGGCCGTCGGTGTAGGGTCAGCGGGTTCTATCCAAAACTTCACGTCATGGCCGGGCTTGTCCCGGCCACCCATACTCACGGTGTGAGGGCGAGGTTATGGGTGGCCGCCACAAGGGCGGCCATGACGAGTAATGAGATCATTCAATTCCATCCAACCCTCTTCGCCGGAACAGCTCGCGCAGCACGCTGATCGCGAAGACGACGACACCGAGCGCCACGATGCCCGAGCCGATGCCGGTGATCGGGCCGTATTTCGCATCGTTATTGGTCGAAAGCAGCATGACGAGCGCGGGAATGGTGATCGCCACTCCGACCAGGCTGACCAGGAAATTGACCCACGCGAATTTCGGGGAATAGGTCTCTTTGGTGAGCGCATAGAAACTCCCGAAGATCGCGGGCAGCACGCCGCCCAGGAGATTGAGGTGCGCATGCGCCGGCGCCATCGCGAAGTCCTGCGATTGCGCCATGTGCATGCCCCAGCCCATTCCGATGAGCAGGCAGACCGCGGTCATGGTGAAGAACAGTGCGGATACGCGCGGCATGGAATCTCCCCCTTACGGTGTTCGTTTCTCTTTATCCGAAGATTTCGGCGAATGCAGCCTTCAGTGCCGCATCCATGTCGGCCATGGTTACCGGCAAGCCCAGATCGTGCAGGCTCGTCACGCCATGTTCGCGCACTCCGCAGGGCACGATGCCGCGGAAGTGGTCCAGGTCCGGATCGACATTGAGCGAGACGCCGTGGAACGTCACCCATTTGCGCACACGCACGCCGATGGCGGCGATCTTGTCCTCGCGGCCGCCGCGCGCCACCCAGATGCCGACGCGGCCCTCGCGCCGCTCGCCCTTGACATTGAATTGCGCCAGCGCGCGGATCAGCCACTCTTCCAGGTCGCGCACGAAGCCGCGCACGTCCGCGCGGCGGCGCTTCAAGTCCAGCATCACGTAGCCGACGCGCTGTCCAGGCCCGTGATAGGTGAACTGGCCGCCGCGGCCGGTGCGGTAGACGGGAAAGCGCGCGTCGATCAGGTCGGCATCCTTCGCGCTGGTGCCCGCGGTGTAGATCGGCGGATGCTCCAACAGCCAGACCAGCTCCGGCGCGCTGCCGTCGGCGATCGCGGCGGCGCGCGCCTCCATGCGGGCCACGGCCTCCGGGTAGGAGACCGGCGCGTCCGCGATCTCCCATCGGGGCATTAAGCGATCGGCAACCATGCGGGCGGCAGGATCGGGCCGGTCATTCATGGGCTCCTTCATGGCTTCCAACCTCAACGGCGTCAAAGTCGAAATCTCGGTGGTCCTGGGCCGCTCCGTGATCCCCATGCACCAGTTGCTGCGCATGGGCCGCGGCGCAGTCATAGAACTCGATTCCGCCCAGGACGACCCCGTGACGGTGCTGGCGAACGAAAAGCCCGTGGCCAAGGGGGAAATCGTCATCCACGGCGACAAGATCGGCGTGTCGATCACGGAATTGCTGTCGGCTTACGAATAACACCGCTATATTCGTAGATAAAATAATTCTCCACCATGTTCTTGCATTAACGGGGGTTGCGCCGTACCTCTGAGGGGCAGCGGAGGCCTCCATGCTCCCCATCGCCCTCGATCCCACCAAGCTTCGCGTCGGCCTGATCGGCCAGGGCGAGCCGTTGGCGCGGCGGCGCGCATTCCTTAAAGCGTCGGGCGTCGAAACCACGGGCGAGACGATCGGAGCCTCTCAAATCCTGTTCATCGCAGGGTTCGATCGCGAGACATCCGCAAGCCTCGCGCAGAAGGCTCGTGCCCAGGGGGCTCTCGTCAATGTGGAGGACGCGCCGGAGCTTTGCGACTTTCATGTGCCCGCGACCGCACGCCGGGGCGATCTTACATTCACTGTCTCGACCAACGGCAAGGCGCCGGCCTTGTCGCGCATGCTGCGCGAATGGCTCGAGCGGAGCTTCGGCATCGAATGGAGCGAGCGCCTAGACAGGCTCGCTCGCGCGCGAGGGCAGTGGCGGATCGAAGGTGTTGGCCCGCACGAAGTCGCGCGGCGCAGCAGAGACCTCGTCGTGCGGAACGGTTGGCAGCCATGACGGCCGTCGTCCTCGATCGCGGGCGCCGCACTGTTCCGCAGCATGCGTCAGCGCCCGGTCGGTTGGCGCAGTTGCAGGCGCTCGCCGAAACGCGCGACGCGACAGGCATCCTCGAACTCGCGCTCAAGCATGAGTTCGCCGGCCGCACCGCCGTGGTGTCTTCGTTCGGCGCGGAGTCCGCGGTGCTGCTGCACCTGGTGGCGCAGATCGATCCCGACACGCCGATCCTCTTCATCAACACCGGAAAACTGTTCGGCGAGACGCTGCGCTATCGCGACCGCCTGCAGGACGTACTCGGGCTGGGCCATATCCGCACGATCGGTCCGCACCCGGACGATCGCGCCGCGCGCGATCCCGACGGCACGTTGTGGTCGCGCGACGCCGATGCCTGCTGCGGCTTTCGCAAGGTGATCCCGCTGCGCCGCGCGCTCGGGCCCTTCGCCGCACAGATCACCGGCCGCAAGCGCTTCCAGACCGACGCGCGGGCCGGGATGGAGAAGGTGGAATTCTTCGCAGGCCGCTTCCGCTTCAATCCGCTGGCCGATTGGAGTTTGGCCGAACTTGAAACCTACATGTCGCTGCATTGCCTGCCGCGCCATCCGCTGGCGGATGACGGCTATCCTTCGATCGGCTGCATGCCCTGCACGCGGCGGGTGGCGCGCGGCGAAGCCTATCGCGACGGCCGCTGGTCCGGCCTCGACAAGGACGAATGCGGCATCCACGGCCTGGACGGGGAGGGGATTTGATTTTCTGCTTTACTAACAATAAATCAATTGCTATATTTCTCTCGTGAAAGCGGTCACATATAGCCGCACGGCGATCAAGGCGCTCAAGAGCATTCCGGTCAAGGATCGCAATGCGATCATGGACAAAGTGGATGGCTACGCCACCGGCCATCCTCAAGATGTCGTGGCGCTGAAAGGTTCGGACTTCCTGCGTCTTCGTCACCGCGATTGGCGGGTTGTCTTCGAGGAAGACACGGAGACGGTATCGGTGCTGGACGTGGCCCATAGACGCGAGGTGTACCGATGAAGGTGGAGAATCGAGTGTCCAAGGTGCAGATCATCCGCGACGAGCGAAACGAGCCGGTTTACGCCATTTTGCCCTGGTCCGAGTACAAGAGTTTGAAGCAAGGCCGAAGCGAAACCAGTGCGCTCATCGATCGCGGCAGGGCCGCTTTGGACGACGAGAAATTCCCATCCGCGGTCGCCAGGCGCCTTGCGTCGGGAGAAAGCCCGCTCAAGGTTTTCCGTGAATGGCGTGAGCTCACGCAGAATGAATTGGGCAGACTTGCGGGCATTGCGCCGCAGTATCTTTCCCAACTCGAGCGCGGCAACCGCAATATGGGCCAGGATACCGCGAGGAAACTAGCTCCGCTGCTGTCCGTCTCGATTCAGGTGCTTCTGGACGAGGAGCCGGCAAGAGTCCAAAGGTTCGCCGTGGGCCAGAAGTATCGCGCCAGAGGAAACTCTTCGCGAACCGCTGAGGTCATGGAACTAGACGAGGAATCCCAGGGCTGGAAGGCTTTGGTCGACGTACGCGATGGAAAGCAACTGCTGCAAAGCGATTGGGTCAACCACGCTGTGTTTACCCGACACTGGGCTCTGATCGAATAAGAACTGGTGCGGTCGAGAATTGAACCACAATCGGCAAGGATCGAGGGGTTAGTTCGAGGTAAAGGTGTCAAATGCGCCTTTGATTCCGCGGTTCCTCGCCTGTCTGTTCGGGCGGTCACCGGAGTTCTAGAGGAAGCGTTTTTTTGCGATGGCTTTGCCCGATCCGGACTTGAAGTATATCTCCAATTGTCGCGCGCGAAGTTCGCTGTCTACGGCCGCATACGCCCTTAGACACAATGGTCGATATTCTCTTGTCGAACGTACCAATCCTTTTTCGCGCATGGGCAGTCTCTGACGAAGATTGTTCGTCGAGCCTACATAGATATCGTCGTTTTTCAATTGCAGAAAATAGACATACCACATCCGGCAGTCTCCCTGCGCTCCTGTGGAGCTTCGGGAGGGTGGTGCGGTCGAGAAGACTCGAACTTCCACGGGTTGCCCCGCTAGCACCTCAAGCTAGTGCGTCTACCGTTCCGCCACGACCGCATCCTGAGGGAGCGGGGGTGTAGCAAACCTTGCTGCCCAAGCCAAGCCGGGAGTTTGGCGGGCTTGCGGCTTCAAATCCCGGCCCGCGCGCTCAGCTTTGGGCCGGTCCTTCCGGCATCCTGATGACCATGCGATAGCAATGCAGGCTGAGCGACAGGAACTCGTAGGCCGCGCCCCAGAGATAGAGCCGGAAGCGGCGGAAATTGAAGTCGCCGAACTTGGCTATCACCGCGTCCTTGTGCGCATCGAAATTTTTTGCCCACTGCACGAAGGTCAGGAAGTAGCTGTGGGTGTCGTTGAAGATCTCCTCCACCTGCATCGGCGTCTTGGCCAGCTTGTTGAGAAAATCGTCGAGCACCAGGAAGGAGTGATTGCCGGGATAGATGTACTTCACCATGAAAGACGACAGCTCGTACTTCTTGGTGCATGCGCTGCCGTCGAGGAAGATGCGGCCGCCGGGCTTGACCAGCGTCTGGAACTTCTGCAGCACGCGCAGATAGTCGGGCAAATGCTCGATCACGCCCATGATGACGATGGCGTCGTATTTGACGCCGGGATTGAATTCGAACAGATCGGATTCGATCAGTTCCCAGTCATGGCCCAGCTTCTTGCCCTTTTCGGTCAGGTAGCGGATCGACTCCTTGGAGATCGAGATGCCCGTGCATTTGACGCCGCGCGCGGAGGCATATTCGAACCACGCGCCCCATCCCGGCCCGACCTCCAGAATGCGGTCGCCGGGCTTCAGCTTCAGCTTCTCGAAGGCGTATTCGAATTTGCGCTCGGTCGCCTTGTCGAGGCCTTCGTCGTCGCGGGCATAGACGCCCTGCGTGTACATGGGATGCTTGGGATCGAGGAAGGCGAGGAAGAATTCGGAGTCGATGTCGTAGTGCGAGCTGATCGCCTGCCTGTTGGTGTGCACCTGACCGAAGAGCAGCGGCTGGATGAAGCGCCAGGCTTCGGTCCAAAGGTGGAAATCGCCCATCGCACTGCGCAGCTCGAAGGGCTTGAGCATGTCGCCTTCGAGGTCGAGATCGCCTGCCAGATAGGCGTCCGCAATCCGGCCCTCGTCGAGACTGGCGATGGCCCGCATGCCGTTCTTGTTGTTGATGCAGACCCGGAAGGTCGGCGTGCCTTGTCCGAAGCGCTGAACGGTGCCGTCCGGCAGCCTGGCTTCGAACGGCGAGGGCACGTCGGAAAATCGCTTGGCAAAGCGGCCCAACAGCGAGGTGCGCGCAGGCGCCTGCGAGACTTGCTCGGCTACGCCGTCGTGCGCGCTGTTCAGTGCATCGGTCATCTCGTTTTCCCCTCGAAAGGATGTACAAGGGCTCCGGCCAGGCCATAGTCGTTTTCACTGTAAAGCTTGGAAGCCGGATTGTCATGGGCGATGGTTGGAAGCCGGCCGCCGGGTTCTGTAAGATCGCGCCGCAAGCGCCTGGATTTCACGGATGATCCCCAATTCCTACCCCAGCCTCGACCATGGCCTCGGCGACACCGCCGACATGCTGCGCGACACGGTGCGCAGCTTTTCCGACGACAACATCGCTCCCATCGCCGAGGAGATCGACAAGACCAATACCTTCCCGCGCCATCTGTGGCCCAAGATGGGCGAGCTCGGCCTGCACGGCATCACGGTGGAGGAAGAATATGGCGGCGCGGGGCTCGGCTACCTCGAGCATGTCGTGGCGATGGAGGAAGTGAGCCGCGGCTCGGCATCGGTGGGGCTTTCCTATGGCGCGCATTCGAACCTCTGCGTCAACCAGATCCGCCGCAATGGCAGCGAGTTCCAGAAGCGCAAATACCTGCCCAAACTGATCTCGGGCGAGCATGTCGGGGCTCTGGCGATGAGCGAGACGGGCTCCGGCTCCGACGTGGTGTCGATGAAACTGCGCGCGGTGAAGAAGGGCGACCGCTATGTCCTCAACGGCACCAAGATGTGGATCACCAACGGGCCGCTCGCCGACACTCTGGTGGTCTATGCCAGGACGGATCCGGATGCGGGCCCGCGCGGCATCACGGCCTTCATCATCGAAAAAGGCATGAAGGGATTCCGCACCGCCCAAAAGCTCGACAAGCTCGGCATGCGCGGCAGCGACACCGGAGAACTCGTCTTCGAGGATTGCGAGGTTCCGGAAGAAAACGTGATGGGCCGCGTCGGCGGCGGTGTGAACGTGCTGATGAGCGGCCTCGACTACGAACGCGCGGTGCTGGCGGCCGGAAGCGTCGGCATCATGCAGGCCTGCATGGACGTGGTCCTGCCTTACGTCCACGACCGCAAGCAGTTCGGCGCGCCCATCGGCTCGTTCCAGCTCATGCAGGGCAAGATCGCCGACATGTATGTGACGCTGTCGGCGGCGCGCGCCTATGTCTACAACGTGGCGCGCGCCTGCGACCGCGGCCAGACCACGCGCAAGGATGCCGCCGGCGCCATCCTCTATGCCGCGGAAGCCGCCACCCGCATGGCGCTGGACGCGATCCAGTGCCTGGGCGGCAACGGCTATATCAACGACTATCCCACGGGGCGCCTGTTGCGCGACGCCAAGCTCTACGAGATCGGCGCGGGCACCAGCGAAATCCGCCGCTGGCTCATCGGCCGCGAGCTGTTCGAGGAGACGGGGTGATAGTATCAACATATCAATCAACTTGACAATCTATAATACAGGGATATCCTGGGCGCTCCGTGGATGGAGATACCTGCCGTGGATACCCGAAAGATGGATGATGTGGTCGCCGGTCTGACAACCAAATCCGACAAGATCAGGGCACTCGCAAACGCAGGATATAAGAGAAGCGAAATCGCGAATTACGTCGGTGTTCGCTACCAGTTCGTCCGCAATGTGCTGGTCGATGACGCGCGCCGGGCGGGATTTCGCCAAACTACAGCTGCACCCGCCGGATTGGCGGAAGACGCGAAGCCCTTCGTCGATGCTCCGGCCCCCGACCCGCGCCGCGCGGTTCGCCTTGACGTATCCGCGGACGGCACGTTGACGCTGCCGAACTCCTTGCTTGTGGCCGTGGGCTTGCAGGGCGGCGGTGTCCTGCTCGCCCGGTTCGACGACGACGAAATCAGACTGATGACTCCGGAAGTGACCGCCCGAAAGGTTCAGGCAGCCGTGCGCAAATATGTCCCGGATGGCGTAAGTTTGGTCGACGAATTGATCAAGGAGCGCCGGCGGGAGGTGGCGCGTGAACAGGGTGATGCTTGATGCCTCGGCGGTGCTCGCCTTTCTTCGACGCGAACCCGGGTTCGAAAACGTTCCCGTATTGACCGGTGAAGCGGCGATCTCGGCCGTCAATTACGCCGAAATCGTTTCCGTCATGACCATGCAAGGAATCCCGCGGGATGTTTTGCGTAGCGAGATCGGCAGCCTTGTCCTGGAAGTCATCGAGTTCAGCCGCGAGA
>Ga0335083_10002132_pt1 | contig 26412 bp, 29 predicted proteins | sample Lox_Sample_42_FD_206716 | JGI IMG/M metagenome (GOLD analysis project Ga0335083, IMG submission 206716) | Soil microbial communities from Loxahatchee National Wildlife Refuge, Florida, United States - Lox_Sample_4.2 | ecosystem: Environmental > Terrestrial > Soil > Wetlands | place: USA...
ACGGCGCCGACGTCGAGGTGCTGCTGCACGGCCAGTCGCCCGACATCGCCATGGGCGTGAATGCCAAGAAGCACGGCGGCAATCTCGGCGAGCAGGAAGGCGCCGGCGACCAGGGCCTGATGTTCGGCTTCGCCTGCCGCGATTCGGAGGAATACGAGAAGGGCTCGTTCATGCCGGCCCCGATCTACTTCAGCCACAAGATCCTGGAAGTGCTGAGCAAGGCCCGCCGCTCGGGCGAGCTCGGCGACCTTCAGCCCGACGCCAAGAGCCAGGTGACGGTGCGCTACGTCAATGGCAAGGCCGTCGGCGCGACCAAGGTCGTCGTCTCCACGCAGCACCGCGAGGCCAATGCCAAGGGCAAGAAGTACAACTCCGCCATGATCAAGGAGATGATCGCGGACCATGTCGCGAAGTCCCTGCCGGAGGGCTGGATGCCCAAGAAGGCGTCGGACTTCTTCGTCAACCCGACCGGCAACTTCGTGGTCGGCGGTCCCGACGGCGATTGCGGCCTGACGGGCCGCAAGATCATCGTCGACACCTACGGCGGCTACGCTCCGCACGGCGGCGGCGCTTTCTCCGGCAAGGACCCGACCAAGGTCGACCGCTCGGCCGCCTACGCCGCGCGCTATCTCGCCAAGAATGTCGTGGCCTCGGGCCTCGCCGATCGCTGCCTGATCCAGGTCGCCTACGCGATCGGCGTCGCCGATCCGATGTCGCTCTATGTCGACACGCAGGGCACCGGCAAGGTCGACGAGCGCAAGCTCGAGAAGGCGCTGGCAGACATCTTCCCGCTGCGTCCGACCAACATCCGCCGCGGCCTCGCGCTCAACAAGCCGATCTACAAGAAGACCGCAGCCTACGGCCATTTCGGCCGCAAGCCCGAGAAGGACGGCAGCTTCTCGTGGGAGAAGACCGACCTCGTGCCGGAGCTGAAGCGCGCCTTCGGCGCCCGCTAAAGGCCCTGAACGAAGTCCGGGTCTTCAAGCCGCGCGAGTCGCTCCGAGGCGAGCCGCGCGCAATCGACCAGCAACGACTTGCGCCGCGCGGCCGCCACGGGCCGGCGCGGCGGGTGGCGCAGGACTTCGCCGCCATAGGCGTCGGCCACGATCAATCCGACTTCCTGGGGGATGAGCGCCTGCGGGAAATCGACGGGGACCGCGACATAGAGCAGGTCGCACCAGTCGAGATAGTCCGGCCACTTGCTGTCGACCTTCCAATCCTCGATCGAGGATTTGGTCTCGACGATCACGAGCTCGCCCGCAGGCCCGACGCAGAAGATGTCGGCGCGGCGCCCATCGGGCAGCGGCATCTCCAGCAGCACCGAGCGGCCCGACTGGCGCATCAGCCGGCAGGCGCCGCGGCACACGGCAAGCGTGATGTCGGGACGCGCCTGGCGGGGAAGCGGCGGCGTGGTCATGAGCGTTGGCCGCTCAGGGACGTGGCATCGGCTTGAGCGGCGGCGGCGCGGTATCCATAGGACGCTCCACGACGGGCGCGAAGGCCTTGGCCAGCGCTTCGCCCTTCTTGCGATCGGCGTCGCTCACCTGCTTCGCCATCTTCTCGCGAATTTCCTTGGCGTCGGGAAAGCCGCCGCGCTCGGCCAGCAGCAGCCACTTGTAGCCTTCGACCGGATCGGCGGCGCCGGCCTTGCCGCCGATCAGCAGAAGCCCGAGCGCCTGCTGCGCGTCGGGCAGTCCCTGCTGGGCGGCGCGGCTGTACCAGATCTGCGCCTGCACCATGTCGCGATCGACGCCGGCGCCCGCGAAGTAGGCGCTGGCGAGCTTGTACTGTGCCGAAGCGACGCCTGCATCGGCCGCCGTGCGGTACCAGGTGGCGGCGGTCTGCACCAGCTTCTCGCGCCCCGCCCTGTCGCGCACGGCGCGACGGGCGGCCATGTCGCCCATGGCGAGGGCCGCTTCCGGAACGCCGGCTTGCTGCGCGGCGATCAGCCAACGCTGCGCGGTATCATCGTCGCGCTTGATGCCGGTGCCTTCGGTGAGGGCGAGGCCATAGCGCAGCGCGGCGAGCGGATGGCCCTTTTCCGCGGCGCGTCGATAGAGGTCGGCGGCACGAGTCGGATCGGCCGCCGCCGCGCCTTCGGTCTCCTCGAGCGCGCGCCCCAGCGTATAGAGCGCGTAGGGATTGTCGTCGCTCGCGGCCTTCTCGAGCCAGGCGCGGGCCTGCAGGAGATCGCGCGTGACGCCCTGGCCGCGCAGGTAGAGGACGCCGAGATCGAGCTGGGCGCGCCGGTTGCCGGCCTCCGCGGCCTTCTGGAAGAGCGCGACGGCCTTGGCATCGTTGCGCGGCGTGCCGGCAAGACCTTCGGCGAAAACCAGTGCGAGCCGCTGCGCGCCTTCCGACGAGCCGCGATCGACGGCGTGCTGCAAGGCCTGCAGGCCCTCGCGATTGTTGCCGCGGTCGAGCAGCACCGCGCCAAGCCAGGCTTCAGCGTCGGCGTCTTCCGCGACCAGCTTGCGCAAGGCCTGCTCGGCGGTCGGCAGGTCGCCGGCGCGGTAGGCGGTGACGGCGGGGCGCAGCGGCGGGGCCACATCCGAGGCATCGGCCGGTTGCGCGCGCGCATTGCCGTGCGCGAACAGCAACGCGCCGGCGAGGACAAGGGACAGCGCTACGTGCAGCGCCACCCGCGCCGCGATCATTTCGTCTTGAAGGTGAAGGCGGCGCCCGCGGTCTTCGCCTGTTCGATCTCGTCGGGTCTGAGCGAACTCGATATCTGGCCGATGAGTTGATCGGCATTCGGCACGTGCCAGCGCTGCGCGATCACCAGCCACTTGTAGGCTTCGCTCATGCTCTTGGGCACGCCCTTGCCGTCGGCATAGGCGCCGGCGAGCGGGATCATGGCGGGCGTGTAGCCGCGTTCGGCGGCATCGAGCAGCAGAGGCACCGCCTTGCTCATGTCGAACAACTTGGAATCGGGATTGCCGTAGACATAGAGGCCGAGCAGGAACTGCGCGCGCGGATCGCGCTCCTTCGCCAGCACCTGCAGATCCTTCTCCGCTTTCGCGAGATCGCCGGCCTGCATCGACTTCATCCCGTCCTCGATGCCCGAAGCAAGCCCGGTGCGCGCGAGACCGGTGAGAGCAATCGAGACGCACAAGGCGACGGCACCACGACGACAACGAAGCATGCGCACGATCGAACCCCGCGAAGGCAATGAGGGCGCGTTCGTCTAGCATGGAAAGCCGGCACGAACCCACAGGCCCGAGCGCGACCCTTTGTTGCCCAAACCTGGTTTCTAGAGTAATTGCACTGACGTCGGCGATATTGCGCCGCCAAAAATTGGCTAACTATATGATTTTAAATTGGAAAGAGGGGAAATAGAGATAATTCTCGAGGAGTCTGTCTACCCTTTTTTGACTATCTAGTGTCACAAACGCCTGCGAATACTTAGGAAATAAGGGATTTGTCAAAAATCAGATATGCATTTTTGCAAGTGACAGTCGGCCACCTGATTTGTTAAGTTCTCTCCATTAGAGACGTTCGTAGCTAGTTGTAATTCATATCTGAAAGGCTTTTTTCACACAGAATTGGCCGCGCTTTCCAAGAGGCGCCGCCCACCCAAAGTTTCCCATAGTCCGCCGGCGGCTCCCCAAGCCGCTCATCGAAGCCTCCCTTCCCACACACCCCAAGGCTTCGATAACCCCACACCCAGGCGGACTCCCAAGGAAGGCCGGTCGTTCCCCAAGCGACCGGCCTTTCCATTTCTGGGCCCAATCTTCCACTCGTCATCCACAGCCGGTCGGTTGACGGCCTCGGAAAAATTAGGAAAAGCAATCGACTAGGCGCTTCGGGGTGCGGCTTTTTGCTGTTTGCCTGAAGCATCAGATCCCCCAAAACTGTCTATCTCAAAAAAAAAATGCAGCAAAATCAGAGCATGAAATCTTCGAGATATGCATTTTTGCAAGTTACGAGGTCTGAGCCTCATGTTAAAGTGCGGTCATTAAAGCAATTCATATTCTATTGGTTTTAATATGAAAATTGTCGGATTCCCGGTCGACGTGTCGCGGTCGCAAGACGGCCGCATCGTACGCGGTCTCCGCACGCGCCAGGCCCTCGTGCAGGCCACGCTCGACCTGATCCAGGCCGGCGACGTCGAGCCGACCTCGGCCGCCATCGCCACCATCGCCGGCGTTTCCAGCCGGGCGCTCTTCCAGCATTTCACCAGCCTCGCCGACCTCTATGCCGCGGCCTTCGACCTCGCCGTCAGCCGTGCCTTCGAGGGCCATCGTCCGGTCGACATGGCGGCGCCGCTCTCCAACCGCATCGAGCTCCTGGTGTCGGATCGTTCCGAGCTGTTCGAGGAGTGGCTGCCGGTGTGGCACTTCGCCGAGCGCGTGCGCAGCGTGGCGCCCGCTGTTGGCCTCGGTGTCGCCCAGTTGCGCCGCCTTCTGCGCGAGCGTCTCGCCGCATGGTTTGCCACCGAGCTCGGCAATCTCGATCCCGCCTCGCACGATCTCGTGCTCGACTCTCTCGATGTCGCCTTCGGTCTCGACAGCTGGATGAACATGCGCGAGCAGCTTCGGCTGTCGCCGGTCCACGCCTCGCGCACCTGGCGCTTCACCGCCGAGGCGATCGTGCTTCAGGCGCTCACAGTTCCCACACAGCCCGTGGCGGTGGCCTAGCTCACTTAGGTCACCACGGCGACACTCCCTTCCCACCCCGTCGCCGTTCACCCACCCACCCCAGCCACGGGCTCACCCAGGAAGGCCGGTCGTTCCCCAAGCGACCGGCCTTTCCCTTTTGGGGTTCGAATTTGGGCCAACAAAAAAAGGCGACGGAAACCCGTCGCCTTTTGTCTTTGCCGAAGCGTCGCCTAGTTGAGCTTGGCGCGGAACTTGGTGTGGCAGCCGCCGCATGCCTTGCCGACATTGGCGAAGGCCGGGCCGATCTTGTCGTAGTCGCCCGAACCCGCGGCGACGGCGAGTGCATCATAGGCGTCGTTCGCGGCCTTGGTCGCGGCGGCCCAGCCCGCGGTGTCCGTCCAGATGGCCGGCAGCGCATGCGTCTCGCCCTTGTCGGATCCCGCGGGGAACATCTTGTCGAAGGCCTCTTCGAGGGTCTTCAGCTTCGCCGCGTTCTCGACGATCTTCTTGGCATCGCCCTTGGCATCGACCGTGGCCTTGATCTCGCGCATCAGCGGACCGGTGGCCTTGCGGTTGTCGATACGGGTCTTGATGATATCGGCCTGCGCCAGCGCGATCGTCGTGCCGCCCACCAGGGCACCGGCAGTCAGAGCGCCAATCACCGCCGCAACGAGTGCTTTCTTCCTCATGTACCATCCCTTGGTTTTTGGTCTCCCCGGCGATGGCTTCCGCGGCGCCGGCCCGGTATTTGTCGCAGAGAACGTGCGGCGGCCGAAGGAATAATTCCTCACGTCTGCGTGTAGAGACGTTTGAACAACGAGGACCCGGCACATGCAGCGAGACAGCCAAGGTGGGACGATCCGGGTATGGGACCTACCCGTACGCTTGTTCCATTGGACCCTCGTGACGCTGATGGTGGTGTCCTACGTCACCGGCCGGGCCGGCGGGGACTGGATGAAGTTTCACTTCTGGTCCGGTTACGGAATCCTCACCTTGCTGATTTTTCGCATCCTGTGGGGCTTCGTCGGCAGCACGACGGCGCGCTTCACGCATTTCGTCAGGGGGCCGGCGGCGGCGATCGCCCATCTGCGCGAGCTTCTCGGCAAGGACGGACCGCATGACGCGGGCCACAATCCGGCGGGCGCGGCGATGGTGCTGGTGCTGATCTTCGCCACCCTGCTTCAGGTCCTCACCGGCTTCTTCTCCGCCGATACGGACGAAGGCACGGTCAGCGGCCCCCTCACACGGCTGGCCTCGGACAAGTTCATCGACCAGGCGACGAAGATCCATCATCTCTGGATCAACCTGCTGCTCGTGCTGGTCGCGCTGCACGTCCTGGCGGCGCTCGTCTATCTCGTGTGGAAGCGCCAGAACCTGATCGGCGCCATGATCACCGGCCGCAAGCCACACGATCATGTCGTGCCCTCCGGCGAGGCCGCGCCGACCTTGGCGTTTGCTTCCGGCTGGCTCGCGTTGGTGCTGCTAGCGGTCTCGGCCGCTGCTGTTTACGGCATCGTGCACCTGGGCGGGTGAGCGGGTGACCGGCCTTGTGGGCCGGGTGGGGCGCCTCTAGGGTTGGGTGACACCCACGTGAACCTGGATTTTGCACCATGAAATTTACCGGTACCGATTCCTACGTTGCCAGCGACGACCTGCGCGTGGCGGTGAACGCCGCGATCGCGCTGCAGCGGCCGTTGCTCATCAAGGGCGAGCCGGGCACCGGCAAGACCGTCCTCGCGCATGAAGTGGCCAAGGCGCTCAAGGCGCCGATCATCGAATGGCACATCAAATCGACCACCAAGGCGCAGCAGGGCCTTTATGAGTACGACGCCGTCTCGCGCCTGCGCGATAGCCAGCTCGGCGACGGCCGGGTCAAGGACATCGCCAACTACATCAAGCGCGGCAAGCTTTGGGATGCCTTCACCCATGCCGAGCGGCCGGTGCTGCTGATCGACGAGATCGACAAGGCGGACATCGAGTTCCCCAACGACCTGCTGCTCGAGCTCGATCGCATGGAGTTCTACGTCTACGAGACGCAGGAGGTCGTGAAGGCGTCTCAGCGCCCCATCGTGATGATCACCTCGAACAACGAGAAGGAGCTGCCCGACGCCTTCCTGCGCCGCTGCTTCTTCCACTACATCCGCTTCCCCGATCGCGAGATCATGACCCAGATCGTGGACGTCCATTTCCCCGACCTGCAGCGCAACCTGCTGCGCGAGGCGCTGAACATCTTCTACGACATCCGCGAGGTGCCGGGCCTGAAGAAGAAGCCCTCGACGTCCGAGCTGCTCGACTGGCTGAAGCTCCTGATGGTCGAGGAGATGCCGCCCGAGGCGCTGCGCTCCAAGGACAGCAAGCAGCTCATTCCGCCGCTGCACGGCGCGCTGCTCAAGAACGAGCAGGACGTGCATCTGTTCGAGCGTTTGGCCTTCATGGCGCGGAGAGAGCAGCGTCAGTAACTCATCGGACCGCGGGCCTCCGAGCCCGCTCATGAGGCGGGCCTGGAGGCCCGCGGTCCGAAAGAGGAGATCGCGATGTTCACCAACTTCTTCCTCGAGCTGCGTTCGGCCAAGGTGCCGGTCTCCATCAAGGAGTACCTGGCGCTGATGGAGGCGATGGACCGCCACGTCGCCGACTATTCGATCGACGACTTCTACTATCTGTCGCGCTCCATCCTGGTGAAGGACGAACGCAACCTCGACAAGTTCGACAAGGTGTTCGGCCACGTCTTCAAGGGCCTCGAAGCGCCGGCGGGCGAGGGCACCACGGCCGAGATTCCCGAGGAGTGGCTGCGCAAGCTCGCCGAGAAGCTGCTGACCGACGAGGAGAAGGCGCAGATCGAGGCGCTGGGCGGCTGGGAGAAGATCATGGAGACGCTGAAGAAGCGTCTCGAGGAACAGCAGAAGCGCCACCAGGGTGGCTCGAAGTGGATCGGCACGGCCGGCACCTCGCCGTTCGGCGCCTATGGCTTCAATCCCGAAGGCGTGCGCATCGGTCAGGACAAGAATCGCGAAGGCCGCGCCGTGAAGGTGTGGGACAAGCGCGAGTACAAGAACCTCGACGACACGGTCGAGATCGGCACGCGCAACATCAAGATCGCGCTGCGCCGGCTGCGCAAGTTCGCGCGCGAGGGCGCCGAGGTCGAGCTCGACATGCCCGACACGATCCGCGCGACGGCGCGCAACGCGGGCTATCTCGACATCAAGATGATCCCCGAGCGGCGCAACAAGGTGAAGCTTTTGCTGCTGTTCGATATAGGCGGCTCGATGGACGCGCATATCCGCGTCTGCGAGGAACTGTTCTCGGCGGCGCGCACCGAGTTCAAGCACCTCGAGTTCTTCTACTTCCACAATTGTCTCTACGAGAAGCTGTGGAAGGACAATCGCCGGCGCCACGTCGACACCTATCCGACGGCGCAGCTGATGAACACCTTTCCGCCCGACTACAAGATCATCTTCGTCGGCGACGCCTCGATGTCTCCCTACGAGATCGCCTATCCCGGCGGCTCGGTGGAGCACTGGAACGAGGAGGCGGGCCAGGTCTGGGTCCAGCGCATGGCGGATACCTACCGGTCGATGGTGTGGCTCAACCCGGTGCCGGAGCGGCACTGGAGCTACACGCCGTCGATCCAGCTGCTGCAGCAGCTTTCATCCAACCGCATGTTCCCGCTCACTCTGGGTGGCCTAGACAGCGCGATGAAGGAACTCAACAAGTAAGTGGCTCATGCCAAAGGCTCGTTGATTGGCGCATTCCGAAAAAGTGCGCAGCACCGAAAGGAACTGCCGAATGTTGCCGGATACCTCTTACTTCCACTACCTCAAACAAGAGTTGAATCGGCGCGGTGTTCGAGTATCGGATTCGGGGTTTAGCAAGCCGCCGTTTTATCTCTTGAGGTTTCAAGCGGAAGGCTTTCAGCCCGCCATATCTCAAGCAATCTACACCGACGAAGGCGAAGGGCCGGACGGGTACGCACTCTTCATTGAAACGACTAAGGTGCATCGAGTAGTGACAGGAGTGCGCGAAGCGATGATTGCTGACGCCGATCTTATTTCAGGTCGTCCCGACATATCGCGCTCGAACTAAGAATAGCGGCGATAACCGCGCAAAGGAGGAAGCAAAATGAAAACCGGACCGGCGATCGCCGACATTCTCAAGAAGGAAGGCGTCGAATATCTCTTCGCCTATCCGGTCAACCATCTGATCGAGGCCTGCGCGGCCGTCGACATCCGGCCGATCATCGTGCGCCAGGAGCGCATCGGCCTGCACATGGCCGATGCCATGTCGCGCCTCACCAAGGGCCGCAAGATGGGCGTGTTCTGCATGCAGAGCGGCCCGGGTTCGGAGAACGCCTATGGCGGTATCGCCCAGGCCTATGGCGAATCGATCCCGCTGCTGGTGATCCCGCAAGGCTATCCGCGCCGCATCGCGCACGTGCCGCCCAATTTCAACTCGACGCTCGCCATGGCGCATGTCGCCAAGCATGCGGAGCCGATCACGAACGGCAAGGAAATCGCCAACATCATGCGCCGGGCGTTCAGCCTGCTGCGCAACGGCCGCGGCTCGCCGGTGATCATCGAGCTGCCCAACGACGCCTATGCCGAGGACGCGCCCGATCCGTTGAACTACGAGCCTGTGGTCGTCACCAAGTACGGGCCCGATCCGGCGGCGGTGAAGGAAGCGGCCAAGGTGCTGATGGAGGCCAAGCGGCCGGTCATCTATGCGGGCCAGGGCGTGCACTGGGCCGAGGCCTATGCCGAGCTGAAGGAGCTCGCCGAGATGCTGGCCATTCCGGTCTGCACCAGCCTCGAGGGCAAGAGCTGCTTCGACGAGACCCATCCCCTGTCGCTCGGATCGGGCGGCCGCGCCTATCCGAAGGCGGTGCGTTCCTTCCTCGACCGGTCTGACGTGATCCTGGGCATCGGCTGCTCCTTCACCGAGACCAACTTCGGCATCTCCATGCCGGCGGGTAAGACGATCATCCATGCCACGCTCGATCCCGCGCATCTCAACAAGGACGTGAAGATCAAGTACGGGCTGGTGGGCGACGCCAAGCTGACGCTCGCGGCGCTGGTGGAGGCGTGCAAGGCGGCAGGTGCCAAGAAGCGCGACGCGGCTCCCGTTGCGGCCGAGATCAAGCAGATCGCGGACGAGTGGCTGAAGGAGTGGATGCCCAAGCTCACCAACAACGAGGCGCCGCTCAATCCCTATCGCGTCCTGTGGGACCTGCAGCACACGGTCGATGTCGCGAATACGATCATCACCCACGATGCCGGCTCTCCGCGCGATCAGCTCTCGCCATTCTGGAAGACGACGCAGCCGCACACCTACATCGGCTGGGGCAAGACCACGCAACTGGGCTACGGCCTCGGCCTCGCCATGGGCGCCAAGCTCGCCATGCCCGACAAGCTCTGCATCAACGTGTGGGGTGACGCCGCCATCGGCTTCACCGGCATGGATTTCGAGACCGCGGTGCGCGAGCGCATCCCGATCATGTCGATCCTGCTCAACAACTTCTCGATGGCGATCGAGCTTCACATCATGAAGGTGTCGACCGAGAAGTATCGCAGCACCGATATCTCCGGCGACTATGCCGCCATGGCGCGCGCCTTCGGCGGCTATGGCGAGCGGGTGACCAAGCCCGAGGACATCGTTCCGGCGATCAAGCGCGGCATTGAGCAGACCAGGAAGGGCGTGCCCGTGCTGCTGGAGTTCATCACCTCCAAGGAAGTGACGATCTCCGTTCCCAAATAGCGGTCGTCGGGCAGGCGCTCGGGAGGGCGCTTGCGTCGACCGTTGGTTTATTGTAAATGTACTTTCTCGGAAGACGAAGCGGGTCCGGCGATGATGCCGGGGCCGCTGGAGGCGCTACCGATGGCGGTTCAATGACGGGCAGATCGACTGCGGCGACGGGGCGGTTAGCGCAGTTAGCGCTAGTGCGCTGGGGTCGTTTGAATATTTTTCCGTTTTTTTAACGGGGCCGGCCCCGACATGACAATCGCCGCCGGCTTCAGCTAGGGTCGCTGCATGACGACGACAATTCTCACCCCGACCGAAGAGTTCACGGTCGCCACGCGCCACGGCCTCTGGATGAAGGCGGCCGATGCGGAGAAGGTGACCGGCTGGACGCTCAAGCCCGAAGGCATGTGCCGCGACGAGCTCTGCGTGCCGCTGCCACCATCGGCGGTGGCGGGTGACGAGGTCGATGTCGCGGCCTTCTGGCACAAGCTCGGCGGACCCGCCGTCTCCAATCAGGATCGCGACGTGTGGGCTCTGGGCGCGCCGCCCGACGAGCGCAATGCGGCGCTGAAGGATCGCGAGGCACCTGACTTCACCTTGCCCGACATCGACGGCGTGCCGCGCACGCTGTCGCAGCTCAGGGGCAAGAAGGTCTTCGTCGCCACCTGGGCCAGTTGGTGAGGCTGCCGGTTTGACTTGCCCGTGTGGCAGCAACTCTACGGCGAGCTCAAGGACAAGAACTTCATGGTGGTGGCCGTCGCGGAGGAAAGCCGCGGCGCGGACCATGCGCGGCAATGGATCGATGCCGCCAAGTCCGAGTACTGGCAGCTGATCGACGTCGAGCACCGGCTGGAAGATCTCTACAATCTCGTGAACGTGCCGCAGGCGATCTGGATCGACGAGGGCGGCAAGATCGTGCGGCCGCCCGAGACGGCGGGCTCGACCGATCACTTCCGCCGCATGGATCTCAAGACGCGGACCATGTCGCCGGAGGACCAGGCGGCGCGTCAGGCGGCACGCGAGGCCTATCTCAATGCCGTGCGCGCCTGGGTGACGACCGGCAAATACGCACTCGATGAAGGCGAGGTGCGCGAGCGTCTGCCCGAGGTGACGCCCGCGATCGCCGAGGCGCGGGCGCGGTTCAGGCTGGGCGTCTGGCTGCGCTTGCATGGCAACACGGTCGAGGGCGATCGCCAGATGGATGAAGCGAGTGCGCTTCATCCGGAATCGTGGAGCATGTGGCGGCAGGCCGCCGATCTCGACGAGGTCGGCAAGGCAAGCGGGCCCGGCTTCTGGCAGCGCGTGCAAGCCCTGGGGGAAAAGCCGTACTATCCGCCCCCCAAGCTTTAGGGGGAGCCGATGCGCCTGTCGTGGCATGACCTTGGAACGTCGAAGGCCGACAGGGTCGAGGGCAGGACAGTCGAGATCTCGGGTTGGCCGGTCACGGTCCTGCCCACGCCGGCGGCTGACCATTTCCTGCTGATGGCCGAGCCCGGCTGCTGCGCGGGCTGCGTGCCGAACAATCCGCTCGCCGTCGTCGAGATCGTGGCCGGCCGGCCGATCAAGCTCGGCGACGGCCGGGTGCGCCTCAAGGGCAGATGGCATGTCGCGACCGATCCGGAGGGCTGGCGCTACCAGCTCCTCGCCGCCGAGCTGCTGCCTGGCCTCTCGCGCCGCGCCGTGCTGGCGGCCAGCCCGCTCCTCTGCCTGCCCGTGCCGGCGCTCGCGCAAGCGACCGACGGCATGGCCGCCGACATCCACAGCCATGCCGGCAACCTGATCCGCGCCAGCTACAGCAGCAAGATTCCCCTGCTCGATGTGGCGACTCCAATGCGCCAAGGCGGCCTGTCGGCGATTTGCCTGGCGATCGTGGGCGACTCGCCGATCATCAGCTCCAAGAGCGGACGTATTCGGCCTGTCCGCGAGCCCCACCCGGGTGAGCTCTACGATTTCAGCAAGGTCCAGTTCGCCAAGCTGCACGAGCTTGCCCGCAGCCAGTCGATGCCGATCGTGAAGACGGCGGCCGATCTGCGCGTGGCGCGGTCGAGCCAGCCGTCGGTGATCGTGACTTCCGAAGGCGGTGACTGGCTCGAGGGCAAGATCGAACGCCTCGACGAGGCCTATCAGCGCTGGCAGCTTCGCCAGTTGCAACTGACGCACTATCACCCCAACGAGCTCGGCGACATCCAGACCGAGCCCGCCGTGCACGGTGGCTTGACCGATTTCGGCGCCGAAGTGATCCGCCGCTGCAATACGCTCGGCATCGTGGTCGACGTGGCGCACGGCACCTTCGATCTGGTGAAGCGCGCCGTCGCCACGACGGCCAAGCCGCTGGTCCTGTCGCACACCGCGCTCAGCAACCGGCCCTATCCCTGGACGCGGCTGATCACGACGGACCACGCCCGCGCCATCGCCTCGACCGGCGGCGTCATTGGCATCTGGCCCGTGGCCGAGGTGGCCAATGTCAGTTCCTATGCTGACCACATCTCCCGCATGGTCGACGCCGTTGGCATCGATCACGTCGGCATGGGCACCGATCAGTTGGGCCTCCTGGGCCCAAGCTGCTTGCCGAGCTATGCCGATCTGCCGCAACTCGCTGCCGCCCTGTCCTCGCGCTTCAAGCCCGCTGAAATCTCCAAGCTTCTGGGCGGCAATTACCGCCGCGTATTCGAGGCATGCATCGCGTGAGGGGCTCCCTCACGCAGCCGTGACGAGGCGGCCCCAAGACGCAGGCGACCCGGCGAGGTACGGTTATCCCGTTTCCGGATAACGCTCTCCTTGGGAGTTCGTCATGGCCGTGCTCAACGTCAACGGAAAGTCGCTGCAGGCGAACGCCGATCCGCGCACGCCGCTGCTCTGGGTGCTGCGCGACACGCTGGGGCTCACCGGCACCAAGTATGGCTGCGGCATCGCCCAATGTGGGGCGTGCACCGTCCACATCGACGGCGTGGCGACGCGCTCCTGCCAGGTGCCGCTCTCGCAGGCGAGCGGCAAGAAGATCACGACCATCGAAGGCCTCGCCCAGGACGGCAAGCTGAACAAGGTCCAGCAGGCGTGGCTCGATATCGACGTGCCCCAGTGCGGCTATTGCCAGAGCGGCATGATCATGGCGGCGACGGCGCTGCTTGCCGCCAAGCCCAAGCCGACCGATGCCGAGATCGACGCGGCGATGACCAACATCTGCCGCTGCGGCACCTACAAGCAGGTGCGCGAGGCGATCCACAACGCCGCGGCCAAGGCGTGAGGGAGGGCAAGATGACGATCCATCAACGCTCTCTTCGTCGCCGCAACTTTCTGGTCAGCGGTGCTGCTGTCGCTGGCGGCTTCTCGCTCGGCATGCGCCTTCCTCTCGGCGAAGCGCAGGCCGCTGAGGTCGAGGAGATCAACGCCTGGGTGGTGATCCATCCCGACGACAAGGTAGTGATCCGCATCGCGCGCTCCGAGATGGGGCAGGGCACGCTCACCGGTCTGGCGCAGCTCGTCGCCGAGGAACTCGAGTGCGACTGGAGCAAGGTCACAACGGAATATCCGACGCCCGGCGAGAACCTGCGGCGTGGCCGGGTATGGAAGGACTTCTCGACCGGCGGCAGCCGCGGCATCCGCACGAGCCATCAATATGTCCGAGAGGGCGGCGCGATGGCGCGCGAGATGCTGATCGCGGCGGCGGCGGCGGAGTGGAAGGTCCCGGCGGCGGAATGCACGGCGGCCAACAGCTTCGTGACGCACAAGTCGGGCAAGAAGCTCGGCTACGGCCATCTCGCGGCGGCGGCCGCGAAGATCGACCCGCCCAAGGAAGTGAAGCTCAAGGACCCCAAGGACTGGAAGCTCGTCGGCAAGCCGATCCATCGTCTCGACACCATGCCCAAGATCACCGGCAAGGAGATCTACGGCATCGACATGAAGCTGCCGGGCATGCTGACGGCGGCCGTCAAGGCCTGCCCGGTGATCGGCGGCAAGCTCAAGAGCTTCGATGCCGCCAAGGTCGAGAAGATGCCCGGCGTCAAGAAGGTCGTGTCGATCGACAACAACGCCGTGGTCGTCATCGCCGACACCTACTGGAGTGCGCGCACGGCCCTCGCCTCGCTGCCCGTAGAATGGGATGTGGGCAAGCTCGGCGACGTCCAGCAGAGCGACATCACGGCGATGCTGAAGGAAGGGCTGGGCGCGACCGAGGCCTTCGTCGGCAACCAGGTGGGCGATGCCCAGGCCGCGATCGATGGCGCGGCCAAGAAGGTCGAGTCGACCTACGCCTTCCCGTGGCAGAACCACGCGCCGATGGAACCCTTGAACGCCACGGCGCTGTACACGACCGACAAGTGCGAGGTGTGGTGCGGCACCCAGAACGGCGAGGCGGCCCTCGCCGCCACTGCCGAGGCAGCCGAGCTGCCGGTCGCCAAGTGCGACGTTCACAAGCTCATGCTGGGTGGCGGCTTCGGCCGGCGCGGCCGTGCGGACTATGTGCGGCAGGCCGTGCTGGTCGCCAAGCAAATGCCCGGCACGCCGATCAAGCTCCTGTGGTCGCGCGAAGAGGACATGACGCACGGCAACTACCATCCGACCACGATGTGCAAGCTGACCGGCGGCCTGGACAAGGACGGCAACCTGGTTGGCCTGCATGTGCGCATCTCGGGTCAGTCGATCCTGGCGGGCCTGGCGCCGCAGAACCTGCAGAACGGCAAGGATCCCGCGACCTTCCAGGGCCTCGCAGCCGGCGGGCCCGACGCGGCCTACGGCTACAACGTGCCGAACCTGCTGATCGATCACGCGATGCGGAACCCGCACGTGACGCCGGGATTCTGGCGCGGTGTGAACGTGAACCAGAACGCAGTCTACATGGAATGCTTCATGGACGAGCTCGCGGAGGCCGCGGGCAAGGATCCGCTGGAGTTTCGCCTGAAACTGCTCAAGCCAAAGTACGCCGCCGTGCTCAAGGCGGCATGCGACAAGGCAGGCTACGGCAAGAAGCTGCCGGAGGGGCACTATCACGGCATCTCGCAGGTCATGGGCTATGGCAGCTACGTCGCGGGCGTGGCCGAGGTCTCCGTCTCGGCCGACGGCGTGATGAAGATGCACAAGATCACCGCCGCCACCAATCCGGGCCACGCGGTCAACCCATGGCTGATCGAGCGGCAGATCGCCGGCTCCTTCGTCTACGGCCTGTCGGCCGCGCTCTATGGCGAGATCACCATCAAGGATGGCGCCGTCGAGCAGACCAACTTCGACAGCTACAACGTGCTGCGCATCGACGAGATGCCCCAGGTCGAGGCGGCGATCGTGCCGACCGGCGACTTCTGGGGCGGCGTCGGCGAGCCGACCATCGCGGTCGCGGCACCGGCCGTGCTGAACGCGATCTACAAGGCGACCGGCAAGCGCGTGCGCGAGCTGCCGCTGATGAACCATGAGCTGAAGAAGGGCGCCTGATCGCCGGCTCTTTACCGGCGCCCTTGCCGAAGGGCGGGCCGTGCGCGATGGGTCGGTATGGCTTTTGATCGACGGACGTTCCTGGCGGGGGCGGCGGTGTTGGCGGCGCCCGCACTCGTGCGGGGTCAGACGACGGCGAAGGTCGTGGTCGTGGGCGGCGGCTTTGGCGGAGCCGCCTGCGCACGGGCGCTGAAGGAGCTCGGGGGCGAGCTCAACGTTACCCTGGTCGAACGCGACAAGACCTATACCGCTTGTCCCTTCAACAGCGCGGTGATCGCAGGCATGCGACCGCTGGAGCGGCAAGAGTTCGGCTACGAGGCGCTGGCGCATCGCGGCATCTCGGTGGCGACGACCGCGGTCGCCGCGGTCGATGCCTCGGCGCGTACGCTCACCCTCGCGGCAGGCGATCGCCTTGCCTATGACCGCCTGGTCGTGGCGCCAGGCATCGACATCAATTGGCAGGCACTGCCGGGCTACGACGAGGCCGCCGCCGGGAAGATGCCGCACGCCTGGAAGGGCGGCGGCCAGGTCGAGCTGCTCAAGCGCCAGCTCGAGGCGATGGCCGACGGGGGCCTGGTGGTGATCTCTGCTCCCGCGACGCCCTATCGCTGCCCGCCCGCGCCCTACGAGCGCGCCGGGCTGATCGCGCACTATCTCAAGGCGCACAAGCCGCGCTCGAAGATCCTGTTGCTCGATTCGAAGGACAGCTTTTCCAAGCAGCGCCTGTTCCAGGACGCCTGGAAGGCGCTCTATCCCGGCATGATCGAATGGGTGCCGCTGAGCCAGGGCGGCAACGTGACTTCGGTCGACCCGTCGACGCTCACCTTCGTCACCGATTTCGACAAGCACAAGGCCGATGTCGCCAATGTCGTGCCGCCGCAGAAGGGCGGCGCCATCGCGACCGTGGCGGGCGTTGCCGACCGCACGAGCTGGTGCCCGATCGATCCGGTGACGTTCGAATCGACCCTGAAGCCCGACATCCACGTGCTGGGCGACGCAGCTCTGGCGGGTGCGATGCCGAAATCGGCTTCGTCGGCCGCGGCGCAGGGCAGGGCTTGCGCCGCGGCCGTCGTGGCACGGCTCGCCGGCCGCGAGCCGCCGCAGCCACGCCCGGCCAATCTCTGCTACAGCCTGGCGAGCCCCGACTACGGCTTCTCCGAGCGCGGCGTCTATCATCCGGAGAACGGTCTCCTGCTCGCGGTCGCCGGCACCAATGTGCTGAGCCCGGCCGACGGCGATGCTGCCTTGCGCCGCAAGGAGGCGCATGATGCCGAGGACTGGTACCGCACGATCACCGCGGAGACCTTCGGCTCATGAGATCCGCCGCCCTCGTGCTGTGCCTTCTCGCAGCCGCCGTCCCGGCGGCGGCGCAGGAATTGCGCTCCTACGTGATCCTGGGCGATTCGATTCCCGATTCGCTCACCGGGCAGCCGGGCGACGCGGCGCTCGGCCGCAAGATCGTGGCCAGCCGCTCGGTCGGTCTTTGCCTGCTCTGTCACACGGCGCCCATCCCCGAGGAGCGTTTCCAGGGCAACCTCGCGCCCAATCTCGCCGGCACCGGCAGCCGCTGGAGCACGGGCCAGCTTCGCCTGCGCATGGTCGATGCCTCGCGCCTGAATGCCGACACGATCATGCCGCCCTACTATCGCCTCACCGGCCTGCAGCGTGTCGCCCATGGCTTCCGCGACAAGCCCATTCTGAGCGCCGAGCAGATCGAGGACGTCGTGGCCTATCTCGCGAGCCTGAAGGACTGACATGACGACGAGCAGACGCTGCTTCCTCGCCGGCGCCGCGGTCGCCCTCCTGCCGATCACATCTGCGCGGGCCACGCCGGCCGACATGGAGGCGGCGATCCGGGAGGTGACGGGCGGCGCAACCCTGCGCGAAGGCCCGGTTGCGCTCGACATCCCGCCATTGGTCGAGAACGGCAACACCGTGCCGCTCACGGTGTCGGTGAAGAGCCCGATGACCGCCGAGGATCACGTGAAGGCGATCCATGTCTTCAACGAAAAGAACCCGCAGCCCCATGTCTTCAATGCGACGCTCGGCCCGCGCAACGGCAAGGCCGTGGTCTCGACGCGCATCAAGCTTGCCGACACCCAGCAGATCGCGGCCGTGGTCGAGACCAGCAGGGGCGAGTTCTGGACGGCCCGCGCCGAGGTGATCGTGACCATTGCCGCCTGCCTCGAGGAGGTGAACTGATGGCCAACGCCCTCATTCACGCCCCGAAGACGGCCAAGCGCGGCGAGGTCATCGAGATCAAGGCGCTGATCCTGCATCCGATGGAGACCGGCTTCCGGCCGGGCACCAATGGCCGCATCATCCCGCGCAACATCATCGAGCGCTTTTCGGCCGACTGGAACGGCGAGGAGGTCTTCGCCCTGAAGATGTCGCCCGCCATCGCCGCCAATCCGTTCGTGTCGTTCTTCGTCGTCGCCGACAGGAGCGGGACGGTGAAATTCCGCTGGAGCGGCGACAATGATTTCCTCGTCGAGGAACAGGTCGCGATCGCGGTGGAATGAGGCGGACCTTCCTCGTCCTGGCGGGCGTGTTCGTGGCCTCGCTGGCGCTGGCCCAAGGCGATCCACGCCGCTCCAGCTACCAGGACATGGGCCCCGCCTTGCAGAAGATGCAGGACGACGACAGCGCCAATCCCGGCATGCTGTTCGTGCAGGCGGGCGAGGAGGCGTGGAACGCCAAGGCGGGATCGGCCGACAAGGCCTGCGCCGATTGCCATGCCGCGGGCAGCATGAAGGGCGTGGCCGCACGCTATCCCGCCTTCGCCAAGGAGAGCGGCAAGCCGGTCGATCTCGAGGGCCGCATCAATCTTTGCCGCACCGAGCATCAGAAAGCCGAGGCACTGGCCGCCGAGAGCAAGGAACTGCTGCAGCTCACCGCCTATGTCGCCCGGCAGTCGAAGGGCGAGCCGATCGCGCCGCCCGACGACGAGCGGCTCGATCCGCTGCGGGCGCAGGGCGAGACGCTGTGGAAGCAGCGCCAGGGCCAGCTCAATCTCTCCTGCGCCAGCTGCCATGACGCCAATGCCGGCAAGAAGCTCGCGGGCGCCACCATCCCGCAGGCCCATCCGACCGGCTATCCGATCTATCGCCTGGAATGGCAGACCCTGGGCTCGCTGAAGCGGCGGCTGCGCAACTGCATGATCGGCATGCGGGTCGAGCCCTACGCATACGACGCGCCGGAGTATCTCGCACTCGAGGCCTTTCTGATGAAACGGGCCCAGGGGCTGATCGACGATGCACCGGCTGTGCGGCCGTAGGTCGTGTCTGCGTTGACGAAATCCGCGCCCATGGCCTATGACGCCCCGCGCATGCTCCGACGTCGCAAGCTGCTCACCTCCTTGCCGGCCGTCGCGCTGATTCCGTCCTCCGTGTCCGCACAGCAGATGAAGGCGACCCTCGGCACGACCTCCTCCGGAGGCGGCGGCTTTGCCATCTACAGCGCGGCCTTGCTCGATACGCTGAGATCCGCCGATCCGGTGTTCGATCTGCGCGCGGTGGCCACCAAGGGTTCCAGCGACAACGCCGCCTTGCTGAAGGCGGGCGAGATCGACTTCGGCATGGTGACGGGCGAAGTCGCCCACGAGCTGATGGCGGACGGCGACGGCAAGGGATCGGGCGTGAAGATCGTCAGCGTCATGTACTCGGCGCCGGGCCTGTTCGCGGTGCTGGCCGACAGCCGTTACCACACCATCGATGATCTGAAGGGCCGCCGGATCGTCTGGAACGCCCGCGAGACCGGCGTCGCCGTCCAGGCGCGCTACGTCATGGAGGGGCTCGGCCTCGACATGGACAAGGACTTCGAGCCTCTCTATCCGGAGAAATTCACCGAGGGGCCGACGCTGATCATGGACGGCAAGGCGGCGGCCCTGTGGGGCACTGGCATGCGCTGGCCGGGCTTCGTCGAAATGGCCAACAGCCCGCGCGGGGCGCGCTTCGTGGCGCCCTCGCTTGCCGAGATCAAGCGCATCCGCACCAAGTACCCCTTCATGGCCGAGCTCATCGTGCCGGGCGGCATGTACCGCGGGCAATACGATCCCATCACCACCATCGGCACCTGGACCTTCATCCTGGCGCGGCCCGGTCTGAACGATGCCGTCGGGAGGCGGATGGCGTCGGCACTGCGCAAGGCCGAGCGTACCGGGGCGCTGAACAACAATCTGCTTGCCCAGACCACGGCCAAGAACACGCTGTCGGCCATTCCCGGCGTCGATGCTCTGCAGCCAGGAGTCGCGCAGTACTTCCGTGACCAGGGACTCCTGAAGTAGCCGCGCCAAGAACCTTCTGCGGCTTGCCGTGCACGGGAACATTTCTGCTGCCCGTCGTGCCACATTTGATCACCCGTTCCATTGAGAGCGACTGCTTGGCCGACCTAGAGTCGCGGCATGTTGAATGGACTGGTCCGCCGTCTCTTCCAGGACGATCGCGAGCCCGCATTGTGGGCCATCGCCGTTCGCGGCAGGATCGTGGGCTCGATGGTGCGCGAAGCCGGGGAGCTGAGGCTCGCCTGGTTCGACGGCGCCGATCCAAGGCTCAGCTCCTATGCTGGGCCTGTCGACGACAGCGCCGAGGCGCTCGCCTCGCGCCTGACCGCGCGGCTCGGCACCCCCGTGGAGCTTGACCTGCTGGCGGTCTAGACTACGCGGACAATGGCGAACGAACAGGACATGGATGCGATCGATCGCAAGATCGTGGCGCTCCTGCAGGACGATGCGAGCCTCTCGCTGGCGCAGATCGCCCATCGCGTGGGCCTGTCGCAAAGTCCCTGCTGGAAGCGCATCCAGCGGCTGGAGAAGGCCGGCATCATCCTGAAGCGCGTGGCGCTGGTGAACCCCGAATCGATCGGCGTCGGCCTCACCGTCTTCGTGTCGATCGAGACCGGCGATCATTCCACGCAATGGCTCGCCAAGTTCGCCCAGACCGTGACCGCCATGCCCGAGGTCATGGAGTTCCACCGCATGGCCGGCGACATCGACTACATGCTGCGGGTCGCCGTGCCCAACATGCAGGCCTACGACGCCTTCTACAAGCGGCTGATCGACACCATGCCGCTCAAGAACGTGACCTCGCGCTTCGCCATGGAGCGCATCAAGTCGACCACGGCCTATCCGCTGCCGGCCGAAGCGCGGAACGCCTCGGGGACGGGCAAGAAGAAGGGCTGATTTGCCGCCGTTGCCGCCCGGAGGTACGGTCTGGAACCCAATACCATCCGGAGCGTTTCCATGAGCGTGCATGCGCTGAAGACCGCGAACGTCGCCAACCTCAAGTCGAAGGTGTCGCCCGAGGAATGGCAGGCCCGCGTCGACCTCGCCGCCTGCTACCGGCTGATGGACGTCTACGGCATGACCGATCTGATCGCCAACCACATCTCCATGCGCGTGCCGGGCGAGCCCGATCACTTCCTGATCAACGCCTATGGCATGCTCTACGAGGAGATCACGGCGTCGAGCCTGATCAAGATCGACCATGACGGCAACATCCTCACCAAGCCCGAGTTCGGCCCCGGCCTCGACTACGGCGTGAACCGCGCGGGTTTCGTGATCCACAGCGCCCTCCATATGGCCAAGCCCGACATCAACTGCGTGATCCACACGCACACCTGGCCCGGCATGGCGATCTCGACCATGGAATGCGGTCTGCTCGCCAACACGCAGACCTCGATGCGCTTCGCCCACATCAGCTACCACGACTTCGAGGGCGTGGTGATCGACACCAAGTATCGCGAGCAGCTTGTCCGCGATCTCGGCGACAACAACGCCATGATCCTGCGCAATCACGGCCTGCTGACCGCGGCCAAGACCATCCCCGAGGCGTTCAACGCCATGCATCGGCTGGAGCTCTCCTGCAAGACGCAGATCGCGGCCATGTCGTGCAACACGCCGCTCGTGAAAGTGCCGGCCGACGTGGTCGAGGCGACCTACCAGAATTACCAGCCGCATATCCGCCGCCCCTTCGGCGTGCTGGACTGGCCGGCGCTGCTGAGGAAGCTTGACCGAATCGACCCGAGCTTCCGGGACTGAGAAATCGGCTCCGCCGCGCGCCACGATCCGCGACTTCGCGGCCGTGGCATGCGGCTATTGGACGGCGCCCAACTATCGCTCGGGCGCCTGGATCCTCACCGGCGCCATGGTGGCGCTGGGTGCGGCCAATGTCGGCATCGCGCTCTGGCTGAACCTCTGGAACCGCGACTTCTTCAACGCCCTGGAGAAGCGCGACCTCGGCCTTCTGTTCCACCTGCTCTGGATCCTGGCCGTGATCGTGATCTCGGCGGGTATCGGCGTCGCGATCCAGCTCCACGTCAAGCGACGCCTGCAGATCTATTGGCGCACCTGGCTGTCGCGTACCACCGTCGAGCGCTGGCTTGCCTCGGGCCGGCAGTACCAGCTCGGCCTGCTCGCCGACGAGATCGACAATCCGGACGGCCGCATCGCCGAGGATATCCGCGTCTCGACGGAATTCGCCTGCGAGTTCGCGCAGAGCATCCTGCAGGCGGTCCTGCAGCTCTTCACCTTCCTCACGGTGCTCTGGACTCTCTCGGGTGAGCTGCCGGTTCACCTGTTCGGCCGGAGCTTCGACGTGCCGGGCTACATGGTGTGGTGCGCCGTGGCCTATGCGCTGGTCGGCTCGTTGCTGACCTACGCGCTCGGCCGGGGGCTGATCGATGCCGGCAATGTGCGGCAGAGTCGCGAGGCCGATTTCCGCTCGGTGCTCAATCGCGCGCGCGAGCATGCCGAAAGCATCGCGCTGTTGCGCGGCGAGGGCGACGAGCGCGAGCGCCTGCGCGGCTCGCTGTTCGACCTGCGCACCGCCTGGCATCGCCAGACGCTGGGACAGGGCAACCTCTCCCTGCTGACGAGCTCGCTCGCCTATCTCGCGCCCATCGTGCCGCTGATCGTCGCCCTGCCGCGCTATCTCGGCGGGCAGATCCAGCTGGGCGGGCTGATGCAGACGGCACAGGCCTTCTCGAGCGTGCAGTGGGCGCTTTCCTGGCTGATCGACAATTTCCCCAAGTTCGCCGAATGGCGCGCCTCGACCGACCGCGTGGTGCATCTCCATCAGGCGCTGCACGATCTCGAGGAGACTCTGGAGGGAAGCGAGGAGCGCATCACCCTGCACGAGCCGACCGATCGGGACATGCTGATCCTGCGCGAGCTCGGCCTGGCGCGGCCGAGCGGCGAGATGCTGGTGGCCGAGGCCGAGGTCGAGATCGGCCGGCCCGAAAGAGTGCTGATCCGCGGTCAATCGGGTTCGGGCAAGAGCACCATCATGCGCGCCGTGGCCGGCGTCTGGCCGTGGGGCCGGGGCGACATCCATCTGCCCGCCGGCACCATCGCCTTCATGCCGCAGAAGCCCTATTTCCCGCTCGGCACGCTCCGCGAGGCGCTTCACTACCCCCAGGCTCCCGAAGGCATCGCTGACGAGGTGCTGAAGGAGACGCTGCACAAGGTCGGTCTCGACCATCTGAAGGACCGGCTCGACGACACCGAGCGCTGGGACCAGATCCTGTCGGGCGGTGAGCAGCAGCGCGTTTCCTTTGCCCGCTCCCTGATCCACAAGCCCGACTGGATCTTCATGGACGAGGCGACCTCGGCGCTCGACGAGAAAGGCCAGGAGATGGTGATGAAGCTCCTGATCGAGGAACTGCCCGAGACCTCGATCGTGAGCATCGGTCACCGGCCGGGCCTGGAAGCCTTCCACACCCGCGAGCTCGAGCTGGTGCCGGGCAAGGAGGGCGCGCGGCTGCGGGCCGAGCGCCGCAAGCGCACCATGAAGGACGTCTATCGACGCATGCGGCCGGCAAGCCACGGCCACGAGCGCGATCCCGGCTTCTGGTCGACCCTGCGCAGCAACCTGGGTGGGCCGCCGCCGCGCCGGAAGCGCTGAAAAGGCCGATCGGCGGTCGACCACTACATGTAGTAGTGGTTACCGAAGGTTACCGTTAGACGTATCGAATCTGACGGGAAAATATGTCCCGGCGATTGCTGTCACCGCGCTCGATCTGCCCCACCGTGCAGCGTCTCCCGCGGCCCCCGCGCTTCGGCCATCAGCCTTGGATCCGGGTCTCCAACACGACCGCGGAGAGTAGCCCGCCGTCGCCCGCAGGCAGGATTATGATCAATGGAAGCGTGCCGGCTCAGGGCACCTCGTCGAACGCCATCTTGGAATCGATGTAGCCCAACGCATCGTCGTAGCCGTTCTGGAGCGGCCCCTGGGCGACATGCGAGGGATCGAACACCGAGCCGCTGCGAGCGCCGCCGACGTCGCTCGCGATCGCCAGCACCTGCCGTTTCTCGCCACGATAGAGCGTGCGGATGTTGGCGGCCGGTGGACCGGCGGCGATCTGGGTCAGCAGGACGTAGCAGCGATGCGTCGTCGTGCGGGCGAAATGCGTCGCAACGAGTTGTGTCGTGGGCGGTGGCGGTGGATTGGCGGCGGCGATCGCTCGCGCCGCGGCGGTGCAGGCCTTGTCCAGTTTGTCGAGGTCAGGCGCCTGAGCGGACGTCGCGGAGGGCGCGAGGAGCGCCAGGGCGACGAGAGGGGACAGGCTAGAGAACTTCATGGAAGCCTATGGCGACGCGGTCGGGCGCGCGGGCGGCGACGCCGATAAAGGTCGCGCGCTCCAGCCATTTCAGCGCTGGCTCGGCCGTCTCGAAGCGCGGCGCAGTGCGGAAGTGGTAGCTGCCGACCGGCATCGCCTCGCCGCGCGACATGCGCGCCAGCACCTCGGGGCTCGCCACGCGCAGCCCGTCGTTCTGCACGTAGACGAGCGCGCCCGATTTGCCGCGGATCGTGTAGCGCGCCGTGACCTCGATCGTGCCGTCTGGCCGCACGATCTGCCAGTCGGCGCCGCCCGGCAGGATCTCGCCCTCGAGCTTCGGTCCCGAAACCTCGCCGCCCAGTATGTCGATGATGCGCCGATGGCCGCGGGCGGTGGGCCCAAGATCCTGGATCGGCCCGACCTTGGCCTTGATGGCGAAGGCGAAGCGGAGGCCCGGCGCGGCGGCGATGAACTTGTCGATGTCGTCCATGGGGTCCAGCATAGCAGCCAAATCCCGGGAGAATGTATGTCGAGACGCATATGGGCCGCGGTTCTGGCCCTCCTTCTGCCCGCTGCTGCCGCCCATGCTGAGGATTGGCCGCAGCGACCCATCGTGGTGCTGATGGGCTTCCCGGCGGGCTCCGGCGTCGACGTGGTGGGCCGCATGCTGCAGCCCTCGATCGAGGCCTCGCTCGGCCAGCGCCTTGTGCTGGACTACAAGTCGGGCGCCGGCGGCAATGTGGCGTCGGAGGCCGTCGCCTCGGCGAGGCCCGACGGCTACACCTTCCTGCTGGGCACGGCGGCCACGCACGGCGTCAATGCCGCGCTCTACAGGCGCCTGTCCTTCGACGTCGAGGCCGACTTCACGCCAATCTCCACCCTGGTCGACGTCTCCAATGTGTTGACGATCAATCCCAAGGTGATCGACGCCACCTCCGTCGCCGACTTCATCGCCAAGGTGAAGGCCGCCCCCGGCAAGTACAACTATGCCTCGACCGGCAACGGCACGGGCACCCATCTCGCCTTCGCCGAGTTCAACGCCAAGGCAGGCCTCGACATGGTGCATGTGCCCTACAAGGGCGGACCAGACGCCATCCAGTCGGTGGTGAAGGGCGATACCTGCTGCATCTTCAACCAGGTGCAGACGATCCTGCCACAGGTCGCCGCCGGCACGGTCCGGTTGCTCGGCGTCACCACGAAGAAGCGCGTTGCCGCCGTGGCCGAGGTGCCGACCATCGATGAGGCGGGCCTGGCCGGCTATGAGAGCTACACGTGGTTCGGCATCTTCGGGCCCAAGGGCCTCGATCCTGCCATCGCCGCCAGGTTCAATGCCGCGATCAAGGTCGCACTCGCTGACCCCGCCACCCAGAAGAAGCTGGTCGAGCTGGGCGATACGCCGCGTTACGAGACGCTGGAGCAGTTCAAGGCCACTGTGCATCGCGACCGGCTGCAATGGGCCGAGGTCGTGAAGAGCGTGGGCGCCACCATCGAATGACGAGGAGACGAACATGAAGCATTTGAGTCCTGCGATCGTTGCTCTGGCGCTCGCGCTGCCGGCGATCGCTCACGCCGAGACCGTGACGGTCGTGGTGAACAGCATCGACGCCAACGGCATCGGCTATTCGGTCGGCACGCTCACGCTCGAAGACACGAGCGGTGGCCTGAAGATCACGCCCAAGCTTGCGGCCCTGCCGCCGGGGGCGCATGGGTTCCATGTTCACGCCAACGGCGACTGCGGTCCGGGCGAGCAGAACGGTCAGAAGGTCGCGGGCCTCGCCGCCGGCGGCCATTTCGACCCGGCGAAAACCGGCAAGCATCTGGGGCCGGCAAGCAATGACGGCCACAAGGGTGATATGCCGGTGCTCACGGTTGGTGCCGACGGCACGGCAAGCACACCGGTCGTAGTGCCTCATCTCAGCGTCGCCGACGCCAAGGGGCATGCCATCGTCATCCACGCCGGCGGCGACAATTATTCCGACCAGCCCGCGCCGCTCGGCGGCGGCGGCGCGCGCATCGCCTGCGGGATCGTGAAGTAGGGTCGGACTCATTCCTCCCCATTCAAATGGGGAGGTGCCCGCGTCTGACGCGGGCGGAGGGG
>Ga0335083_10002134_pt1 | contig 26396 bp, 20 predicted proteins | sample Lox_Sample_42_FD_206716 | JGI IMG/M metagenome (GOLD analysis project Ga0335083, IMG submission 206716) | Soil microbial communities from Loxahatchee National Wildlife Refuge, Florida, United States - Lox_Sample_4.2 | ecosystem: Environmental > Terrestrial > Soil > Wetlands | place: USA...
TTCGGATGGACTCTGCGTCGGTCCGGACAAATCGGGCGCGAATGCGCAGATCACCGACCCGTCGTGAGCGTTTCCGCTGGTGACGGCGAGGAGCCCTGGAAGGGTTTACCAGTCGAGGCGCGCGAGCTGGTCGAGCAGGAAGACCTCGGAACGGATCAGGCTTCGCCAGTCACCGAGATGCAGGCTCTCGTTCTCGCCGTGAATGTTCGCGCCGGGATCGTCCGGCCCCATCAACAGCGCGGGAATGCCACCGAACGCGTCCGCGAACGGCCCGACGAACGGAATGGATCCTCCGACACCCATCAGGACGGGCGCGACACCGAAGCCGGCGTGCAACGCGCGCCGCGCCGCGTCGAAGGCGGGACCGCTCGGGTCGGTCTGCCATGCCGGCGCGCCCTCGAGCGGAGTGAACGTGAGCTCCAGCTCCCACGGAACGCGTCGCTCGACGTGCGCGCGCAGGCCCGCGAGCACGCGCTCCGGGTCCTGGCCCGGTCCCAAGCGAAGACTGAGGCGCGCGACGGCGCGGGCGACGATCTGGTTCGACGAACCCTTGACCGGATGTCCGTCGAATCCGATCACCGTCAGGCACGGCCGGAGCCACAGGCGTTCGTGCAGCGTGACGTCCGGGTCACCGGCGAGCTGCACGCCGGGGCGCAGGCCGACCACCCGGGCGAAGCGTTGCGGCGCGTCGTCGAATCCCGCGATCGGCACGCGCGCCTCGGGCGTCGGCTCGAGCAGGCCGTCGTGCGCGCCCTCGAAAGCCGGGTCGCCGTGCTCGTCGACCAGCGTCGCGAGCACGCGGGACAGCGCCATGACGGGGTCGGGAACCGCACCGCCCGTCATTCCCGAGTGCTGGGGCCCGTCGAGCGCCCGCAACTCGACGTCGGCCGCGGCGAGACCGCGCAATGAATATGTGAGGCCGGGCACGCCGACCTGCCAGTTGCCCGCGTCGGCGAGCACGAGCACGTCGGCCCGGAGCTCGTCGAGATGCGCGGTGAGGAACGAGTGGAGCGTCGGCGACCCGATCTCCTCCTCGCCTTCGACCAGCACGCGCACGTTGCAGGGCAGCTCACCCGCGCTCGTGAGCCACGCACCCACCGCGTGCGCGTGCGCGACGGCGCCGGCCTTGTCGTCGGCGGCACCGCGCCCGTAGAGGCGACCGTCGCGCTCTTCGGGCTCGAACGGATGACTCGACCAGTTCTCGACGATGCCCGGGGGCTGCACGTCGTGGTGCGCGTACAGCAAGACGGTCGGCGCGCCCGGGGCGGCGTGCATCCACTCCCCGATCACGAACGGCTGCGACCCTTCGACACCGGCCGTCCGGACGTTCTCGAGCCCGTGGGCCCGGAGCAGCTCGACCGTTGCGTCCGCGCTCGCTCGGACGTCGCCGGCGCGGTCCGGGTCGGCGCTGATACTCGGGATCCGGACGAGCGCTTCGAGATCGGCGCGGGCCTCCGCGATGACGTCGTCGACCGCGGCGACGGCCGCGTCGACGCGCCCGGTCGCCGAATCGGCCCCCGCCATCAGCGCCGCTCGCGATCCGGAAGGGCCGCGACGAGGACGAGTGGTTCTCTCATGGCGAGAAGCTAAAACGAATCACCGAATCGCGCCTGCAACCGGCGCATCCCCGAGATCCAACGGTCGTAGTCGGAGGCCTTGCGCCGGAAATACTCAAGCACCTGCGGGTGCGGGAGGATGAGGAACGCCTCGGATGCGAGGCCTCGGACGACGGCGTCGGCGACCGCGGCCGGCTCGAGCATGCCGTCCACCCCCGCGACGCCTCCGTCGCGGACACCGGTCGTCATCGCGGTGCGCACGGCCTGGGGCGCAAGCACCGAGACCTTGATGCCTTTCTCGCCGTACGTGATCGCCAACCATTCGGCCAAGGCCAGCGCGGCGTGCTTGGTGACCGAGTAGGGCGCGCTGCCGATCTGGGTGAGCAGCCCGGCCGCCGACGCGGTCTGCAGCAGGTATCCGCCGCCCCGGTCGATCATGCGCGGGACCAGTATCCGGGCCGCGTACACGTGTGCCATGACGTTGACATCGAGACTGCGGCGCCACACCTCGTCGCTCGCGTCCGCACCGCCGGGGACCACGATGCCCGCATTCGAACAGAAGAGGTCGATCGGGCCGAACCGGTCTTCGGTCTGTTCCACCAAGGCGCGGATATCGCCTTCGTCGGTGACGTCGCATCGGACGGCGAAGACGTTGGGGATGTCGTCCGCCACGGCCGCGAGGGGCTCGGCCTGCACGTCGGCGACCACGACGGCGCGCGCGCCTTCGCTCGCGAAACGCCGCGCCATCGCCGCGCCGATTCCGCCCGCGCCTCCCGTCACGACGACGCAGTTCTCCTCGAGCCTCATCGGGTGACGCTCACCGGCCTTCGGCTTTCGTGCGGACGACGCTCATGGGCCCATCCTGACGCCGCGACCCTATTTCATCCAGTGCGCGTTCCCACCGTGGCACCGAGCTCGGCGATCGCGAGCACCTGCGTCCGGCCGCCGGTGGCCATCGCGGTCGCGATCGCCTCCGCGCACGCAGGTTCGGCGAGCGCGGCGGCCGAGGGGCCCGAGCCCGAGAGCCACGCCGCGAGCGCACCGGCCTCCAACGCGGCGTCGATCGCCTGGCGAGTGTCGGGCGCCCGGGCGAGGCGCCGGTCCTGGTGCAGACGATCCTCCGTCGCGACGCGCAACACGTCGAACTCTCCCGCGGCGAGGGCCGCGACGAGGAGGGCTGTCCGCCCGACGTTGAAGACGGCGTCACCGAACGGCACCTGCTCGGGCAGGAGGCGGCGGGCCGACGGAGTGGGCGTCTCGCGGTCGGGGATCCAGACGATCACAGCGAGCTCGCGTGCGAGCGGTACGCGAACCGCGCGACCCCCCGCCACCGCGACGATCCCCCCGAACAGTGAAGCCGCCGCGTTGTCGAGGTGACCTTCGAGGACGCCCGCGGCCCGCAGGATCGCCGGACGGGAATCGCGCAACGAGCGACCTTGCTGCTCGTACGCGGCGACGAGTCCGGCGACGCGCGATGCACCCGAGAAACCCAAGCCGCGCCCGCCCGGGAACCGGACGCGCACGGAGATCGGGCCGGTCCCGCCGCCCTCGCGAAAGGCACGAACCGCGGGGTGCGTTTCCGGAGCCGCGGGATCGGAACCCGGCGCCACCTCCAGGTGCACGTCGAGCGCCAACGCGAGCGCGTCGAACGCGGGCCCGAGATTCGCGGACGACGCCGGGACACGCACGACCCAGTCGTCGCGTGCGCGTCTTCCCATCGCGTCAGCCTTCCACGAAAACGCGCCCTACACGCAGTACCGTTTCTTCGTGCGACGCCACTGTGCAAGACCGGGATGCAGCTCGCCCGCCGCCGCGACATTCACGTTCGACACGCGCGAGCTGACCGTGTGGCTGGATACGCCGGCCGACGGCGGGGCGCGCGCGGGCGAATTGTGCGAGCGGCACGTGCGCGTCTTGACGCCACCACAGGGGTGGCGACTCGAGGATCGGCGCGGTGCGCGCGCCCGGGCGGCCGAGCAACTCCACGAGGTTCTCGACGCGCACAGCCCTCTGCTCGCCCGTGCTTTCCAGAACGCGGGCGCCGTCTGACCCCGTAGACCAGGCGGTTCGTTGCGCGGGGCGGCGCGCGAGCCATACTCGTTATCCCCTGGGCGGAGCGAGGACGGTCTGCGATGCAACTGACACGGACGGAGGGTCCCAGGGCATGACCTCCGGCCCGAACTGGGCTCGGCGTTACGGCCACTACTCCCGGCGGCTCTGTGCGCGTCCGGGATGCGGTGCGCCGGCCGCGGCGACGCTCCGGTTCCAACCGACCCAGCGAGAAGCCTGGCTCGTCGATCTCGACGACGACTCGGCGCGCACCGAGGGCGACCTCTGCGCCCGCCACGCGGCCGGGCTTGTTCTCCCGCGCGGTTGGCAGCTGCACAACGGCCTCACCGCCACCCTCGACACGTCGTCGTCACCGCCGTTCCCGGCACCGCCTGCCGCACCGACCCGCCGGTCGCGAGGAGCATCGGTGGCGCGCGCGCGTCGGCGGCGAACCGCGACGAGTGCGGTGCAGCTGCCCGGTCTGACCGCGGTGAACGACGTACGCGCCGACGAAGGTGCAGGCGCCCAACCCGCCGTCGAGACCATCGCCGACCCGCCCATTGCGGGAAGCGTCGACGCCGCGCCGGCGCCGCTCGTCGCCGCCGCCACCACCGCGGAGGCGAGCGTCGAGCTCGCGGAGACGTTGGACGCGCAAACCCCGCTCCTGCGGCGCGCGTTCAGCAACGTCTGGCTGCCCGACGGCCCGGCCGGCGATCTCGCCTGAACGAACGCCGCGGCGGGCTCGGAGCCCGCGGAACAGCCCGCCCGTCAGTCGACTTCGACCGACTCCGGTACGCGGACGTGCGCGGGAACGAGCGCGACGAACAGCGCGATGCCTGCGAGCACGAGGAGGCCGGTCCGGAGGCCGAACAGCGCCGACAGCGTGCCGACGAGGGGCGGGCCCGCGACCATGCCGAGATAGCCGCACGCCGTCACGCCGCCGATGGCGAGCGCGGGGTGGCGGGCTTCGTTGTTGACGTCGGCAAGAAGTAACGGCCAGACGATCGAGATGCCGACTGCAGCCGCCGCGAGCCCGGCGGCCGCGAGCCCGGCCGCGCCGCACAGCGCCTCGGTCGCGATGCCGGCCGCCGAGAGCGACGCGCCGGCGACGACCGCCCGGCGCGTGCCCAACGCGCCGACGATCGGCCGGGCGCCGAACCGGGAAGCGGTGGCAAGGCTCTCGCCGACGACGTACGCGCTCACACCCGCGAGAACCCCGAGGCCGAGATGTCCGCGCAGGTACAAGATGCCCCATGTCGCGATACCGCCCTCGACCATCGCGGCCGCACCGAAGACGACCGCGAGGACGACGAGACCTTCGTGCCGCAATCCGGCGAGTGCCCGCCACATCGACGGATGGTCGAAGCGCTCGGGTTCCGGAATGCGCGCGCGGCGCGTCAACACGCCGGTCAAGACCGCGACAACCGCGATGCCGAGCCAGACCGCACGCCAGGAACCGCCCAACCGCAACACGATGCCGGTGATCGCCGCGCCGACGACGCAACCTCCGTTGAAGAGCCCGTGGAAGCGGACGAGCCGGCCCGCGTCGTGCGACAGCGCGTCGGCGGCGACGATGTTCATCACGACGTCGACGAGACCACCCGCCGCCATCGCGAGGACGAGCGCGGGCGCGAACAGGATCAGGTGCGGTGCGGCGGCTTCGATCGCGAGCAGCGCGCCCCAACCGAGGAGCGCGCGCACCATCGTCGCCCTCGCGCCCCAGCGGTCGGTCACCGCACCGCCGATCGCGGCGACAGCCGTCGCGCCCGCGATGCCGGCCGCGAGCAGCGCGCCGAGACCGGCATCGGAGAGCCCGAACGTTCGCTCGAGGTCGACCGTCGCGACCGCCCATGCGCCCGCGAACGTCCCGAACACGAGGAAGGCGACCGCGACGGGGCGGAGCGTCGTGCGCACGCTGCAGTCTGGCACGTACGTCCGTCGCCGAAATCTCGACCAAGTCTCCGGTGCGGAGTCCCGGCCTGCACGCGGGGACGGACCGAAGCTCGGCGCCGGCGACGGCCGGAGGAGTACGCGCTAGCGATAGCCCTGAGCGTCGAGGTGGCGGCGATAGGTCATCGGGAGGAGTTCGACCAGCTGACCGTCCGGATCTCGTACGAACATGGCCGCACCGATGCTCGAGGACGCAATGACCGCCCCGCCGTATTCGGGAACGCGCGCGCAGACCGCGTCGATGTCGTCGACCGAGAGAGAGATGTGCGTGAGGCCGGGCTCGTTCAGCGTTCGCGCTCGGTACGGTTTGGTCTGCGCCGCCGCCGAGTAGTGGAGGAGCTCGAGTACGAGACCGTCGCGCACGAGGTATGCCGCGGTCATTCCGAGCGGTGGTGTGAGCGACATCAGCTTGGCAGAGCTGTCGTCGGGCGGATTGATCTCGCGTTCGAGTACGAAGCCGAACAGCTCGCAATAGAAGCGCTTCGAGCGATCGAGATCCGTCACACACTGGCCGACGTGGTTGAAGGCGGTCACGGATGTTGCTCCTCGAGCCGGGAACATCGAATACTGCGGTCGTCGCTCGTGAGACATCGACCGGTCGCGAGATCGAATTGCCAATGGTGGAGGCTGCAGGTGAGCACGCCGTCGTCGATCTCGCCGAAACGTGTCAGGTCGGCCTGGCGGTGCGGGCAGAAGCGCTCGATGCGCCAACCGTCGCGCTCGAAGAACTCGTCGACCTGCTCCCGCCGCTCCCGGTAGCACCGCTCGACGTACGCAATCCGCTCGGGTGAGAGCGCCTTGAAGAAGGTCATCACGAACTCGTTGAAGTTCGCCGGGTCGGGGCGGTGACCGACGAACCGGCAGGACAGGAAAAGCGAGTTGACCCAGTCCTCGGTCCTGCGTTCGATCAGGGCCTCGATCAGCCTGCGGTCGACATCCGCCTTGTAGACGTAGGCGTCACGGCCCTCACCCTTCCAGGCGCGAACCTCGGACTCGACGAAGTCGATACATATGTCGCCACCAGGCTCGCCGACATCGAGCACGACGTTGCCGGCCACGCCGGCCGACGTGATCGGCGCGCTTCGCAGGAGCGGCTCGAACCACGGCGCCAGCTCGGCGACGAGGTCGAGTCGGCCGTGTGACCAGCCTTCCCTCTCGCGCCCGAGCCACGCGTCCCAGTCGCGCCGGTACTCCTCGAGATACGCGCGTTTGTCCACGAACGGTCGCGCCGTCTCGCTCGCGTCTCCCGGGTGGATCACCTTGCACTCCGCACGGTCGACATCGACGAGCGACCCGGGAACCACGAGCTCACCACGCGTGATTCCCGCCTCCTGAAGCAGCTCGAGGAACACGGACTGATCGGGAAAGATGTTCGCCGGATCGCGGTCGAAGTCGTTCAGCGCGAACAAGTCGTCGTCGAGGAAGGCGGGTGGACCCGCGCAGGGAAGAACGTGCGCGGCATCGACCCACTCGATGTACTGGCGGGCGCGCGCCATCTGGTTCACGCGCTTCTCCCGGGCAAGTCGCGTCTTGAGCTCGACAGGAAAGTCGTACGCGATCGGGTACCAGATCGCGCCCGAGAACTGAACGATCTGCATGTCGAACGGCCCGAGCGCGCGCAGGGCGTCGGGATCACCGGGCCGCGCGTCGTTCTGGTTCAGGACGCGTGCGCTGCCGTCGTCGACCACGAGCAGCGAGTCGCCGAGCGGGCCGTCAGCGGGAGTGGTGAACGCGAGGATTGTCACCTCCAATCCGTCGAGATCGACCGGCTGCCCGTTCGGGCACCGTACGAAGCTCTCGAAGCCGATCGCTCGCAGTTCGCGTTCGAGGAACGGCACATCGAAGTCGGGCAACAGGACGCGGGCGCGCTTGTCGACGCGCGCGCTGAGCCAGGCGGCATCGAAGTGATCACGGTGGAGGTGTGACACATACAGGTAATCGGGTGAGGTGAACGCCTCCGTTGCGAGACGATCATTACGCGGGAACGGGAACCAGGAGCCGAAGTACGCAGGCGTGAACCACGGATCGCACAGGAGCGTCCCGCCCCGGGTTTCCATCGAGAACCCCACGTGCCCCAGGAACGTCATCCGCATCGCAGACATTCTTGCCAATTCCGGAGAACGCGACGCATTCGTGTTTCGAAGGGCGCTACGCATTCGCCCGAAGAACGTCTCGAACGAGCACGCGGGCGGCCCGGTCTGTAGTGTTCGCCCGCAGATCGTCGAGGACCGACCCCCACTCGGCCCTCGGCCGGGTCCCGCCGGTACGCCGGCGGGACCCTCTTTTTCCGCACGCGGCACGCGGGATGACCCAAGGCCGCGCCGCGGTCGGCTAAGCAATTGCGCGAACGCGTGAGGTGCAAGCGCACGAATTCCGCTTTCTGCGACGCCTGCGCGCGAGCACAACCGCTCCGGGGGAGGCAATCATGTTGCGTCGCGTCGCCGTCATCGTCGCCACCACGAGCGTGGCGCTCGTCTTGTTCGCGGGGCCTGCGTGGGCGCACGTGAAAGTCGAGCCCGCGTCCGCGCCGAAGGGCAGCGACGCCGTGCTCGCATTCGTCGTCCCCAACGAAAAGGACAACGCGACCACCACCAAAGTGACCGTCCAGTTCCCCACCGACCACCCCATCGCGGAAGCCCTCGTCGAAGCCATGCCCGGCTGGACCGCCCAAACGACCCCGCTCCAACTCCCCGCCGGCCAACAAATCCAGACCGACGACGGCCCCGTCAGCACCGGCGTGAAGTCCGTCACCTGGACGGCCACTGACGGCAAAGGCATCACCCAAGACCACTTCGCCGAGTTCCGCGTCTCGGTCGGCCTCCCGGACGACGCAGACACCCTCGCGTTCCCCACGATCCAGACCTATAGCGACGCCAGCACCGTCGACTGGACCCAGGTCACCCCGCCCGGCGGACCCGAACCCGACAACCCCGAACCGGTCCTCACCCTCACCGCCGCCGACAACGCGACAACCACCCCCGCCGCCACCACCACCGCCTCCAAGGACGACGTCGACAACGCCAAGACCATCGCCATCATCGCGATCATCATCGGCGCACTCGGCCTCATCGCGGGCGTCGGCGGAGTCCTCCTCGGACGACGGAAGACCACATAGACCGACGGTGAGCGATCCCGATTCCGGTCCGGTCGGTGGTCAGACGCTCATTTCAGAACGATCGGGTTGAGCGGCGAGCCGCTCGATCCGACGATCGGCATCGGCGCGGCGACGAACATGCCCTCGTACACACCGTCGCTCGCGCAGTCGTTCGCAAGTTCGTCGAGATCGAACAGCTCGCCGACGAGTACGCCGAGATCGCGCAGCGCGGCAACGTGCCACGTGAGGAATTGATCGCCCGGCTCGGGCGGGACGACGGAGCACGCAGCATTATCGGTGGCAATCATCGCGACGTCGTGATCGTGTAGCCATGGGATCGCACGCGTCGAGATCCCCGGCTCGTGGCGACTCGCGGCTTCCGGCGCGGCGGACGACAGCGAGAGCTTCCATCCCAGGTGCCCCGTGCGCACGAGCACGATGTCACCAGTGACGACCTCGACTCCCTGCGTGCGAGCTGTCGCGTCGAGCTCGTCCGGTCCGATCGGGAAGCCGGGATCGAGCCGGTCGACGCCGAGCTGGCGCGCGACATCGAGCAGGACCGCCCGCCCGACAATGCCGCGACGAGCGAGATGATGCACGCCGAGACGGCGCGCGCCCCCGGTGGCCGTCACGAGTCCGGCCCAGTAGCCGTTGTAGAGCGCGTGGTCGCCGCCGACGTGCCCGAAGCCGTCGAGTTGTGTCGACGCTTGGAGCGCCATGACCACGTAGTCGTCCGACACCTGGAACGCGTCGCCTCCGCGCCCGCTGCCGAGCACGCCGTCGCCCGCCGCGAAGTTGTAGAGATGCAGCGGATCGGCGCGGTAGCCGCCGGGCGTCGGCGGTCCGATCGGGAGTGCGAGCGAGAAGCGCCGGCCGGTACGAACGAGTGCCGCGGCCGCGGCGACGCGGTCGGCGGTCAACAGATTGGCCGTGCCGATCTGATCGAGCTCGCCGAAACGACCCCAATTGTTGCGGGCTCCCGGTGTCGCGCCGACGACCTTCCCGTTCGCGTCGACGCGGTAGTCCGGCGGTTCCCAACCCTCGAACGGCGAATCCGGGACGTCTCGCACAGGCGCACGGTACCAACGCCGGAACTAGCCTCGTCCGGTGCGTTGGCTGGTGCACGGCGAACAAGTCCTCTACGACAGTGATTGGGTGCGGTTGTCACTCGTCGACGTCGAGATTCCGGGCGGCGCGCGCTTCGGTCATCATGTCGTGCGGATGCCGAACCAGGCCGCGGGAACGGTCGTCCACGATCCCGACCGCGGCGTGCTCCTTCTCTGGCGGCATCGGTTCATCACCGACACATGGGGTTGGGAGATCCCGGCCGGCGGGCTGAACCCGGGCGAGAGCCCGGAGTCGGCCGCGGCGCGGGAGACACTCGAAGAGACCGGCTGGCAACCCGGCCGTCTCCGTCACCTCGTTCACTTCAACCCCACCAATGGAATCAGCGATCAGAGGTTCCACATCTTCCTGGCCGACGGTGCCACGCACGTCGGCGACCCGACCGACGCGGGTGAGTCGGAACGCATCGAATGGGTACGGCTCGACGAAGTGCGCCGCATCGTGCGCGCCAACGAGATGGTCGACGGCTTGTCGCTCACTGCGATGGCATACGCGCTTGCATTCGACGAGTTCGACGCCCCCTGATCGTCGCCGACGGAAAGCCGAGTGCGCCGCGGCGCGCGCCGGCGACAGTGAATCGAAAGCGGCGCGGGTTGGATCGAGCACCACATGGTGCATTCGCGTGAGGCACCTGTACGCTCCCGCCCGTGCTGTTCGTGAGCCTGCGCGACCTCCAGTGGCGGCGCCGGCGTTTCCTCATCGGCGTGCTCGCGGCCGGGCTCGTCTTCGCGCTGACGGTCATCATGAGTGGGGTGAGCGCCAGCTTCCACAACGAGATCCGGCGCGCGGTCGGCGCGTTCCACGTCGATCAGTGGGTCGTGCCGAATTCGGTGTCGGGCCCGTTCACGAGCACGCAGGTCTTCCCGGAATCGGAAGCGTCGAAGGTGAGTGCCCTGCCCGGCGTCACCCACGCCGAGCCGGTCGCACTCTTCCGGTCGACGGTGACCACCGACAAGGTGAACGACATCAATCTCATCGGGATCGTGCCGAACGGGATCGCGCAGCCGACCATCGTCGACGGCCACGGCGTGCGCACGCGCGGAGATCTCGTGACCGACCGGTCGCTCGGGCTCGCGCTCGGCCGGCGCGTCACCTTGGCCGGACACGAGTTCACGGTCGTCGGCCACACCAAGGGCATCACGTACTTCGCCGGAACGCCGGCCGCCTTCGTGACGATCGCCGACCTCCAGGCCTCCGCGCTCGACGGTGCACCGCTCGCGACCGCGATCGTCGTCGACGGCACGCTGTCGGCACCGCCGCCGGGATTCCACGTGCTTTCGAACCCCAGAGTCGAAGCCGACCTCGGCCGGCCGATGCGTCATGCCACCCAGACGATCAGCTTCATCACGGTCCTACTCTGGATCGTCGCGGCCGGGATCATCGGCTCGGTGCTGTACCTCCAGGCGATCGAGCGTTCGCGTGACTTCGCAGTTTTCAAGGCGACCGGCGTGACCACTCGCACGCTCCTGTCGGGTCTCGCGTTTCAAGCGGTCGTGCTGGCATTGTGCTCGGCGATCGCGGCGACATTGCTGGCGTTCGCGATCAAGCCGCTGATGTCGATGAGCGTCGAGGTCCCTCGCTCCGCCTATGTCGCGTTGCCCCTTGTTGCCATCGTGATCGGGCTCGTCGCGTCGCTGGTCGCATTGCGGCGCGCCGTCACCGTCGATCCCGCGCTCGCATTCGGAGGCTGACGGTGGGCGCAACCGGTGCGGAGCTGAAGGTTCGCGACCTTGTCATCGAGTACTCGTCCGGCGGCTACCCCGTCCGGCCCATCGACGGTCTCTCGCTGGACGCGTCCGGCGGCGAGCTCGTACTCCTGCTCGGCGCCTCCGGCTGCGGGAAGACGACGCTGTTGTCGGTGCTCGCCGCGATCCTCACGCCGGCGTGCGGCACGGCCGAGGTTGCGGGGATCGAGGTCACGACTCTTCGCGGGAACGCGCTCACGCAGTACCGGCGTCGCACGGTCGGGGTCGTGTTCCAGGCGTTCAATCTCGTCCCTTCGTTGACCGCCGTCGAGAACGTCATGGTGCCGCTGCGCGCGGCGGGGATGCGCCGCCGGCCGGCCCGCGAACGGGCCGTCGCCCTGTTGAAGCAGGTCGATCTCGAGCACCGGCTGCATCACCGGCCCTCCGACATGTCGGGCGGGCAGCAGCAACGCGTCGCCATCGCGCGCGCGCTGGCGCACGAACCACCGGTGCTGCTGGCCGACGAGCCGACTGCCCACCTCGACTACATCCAGGTCGAAGGCGTGTTGAAGCTGATCCGCGGGCTCGCCGACGAGGGTCACCTCGTCGTGGTGGCCACGCACGACGAACGCATGATCCCGCTTGCGGATCGCGTGGTGAACCTCACACCCCGCGCCGACACGTCTCCGCGTGCACCGGAGAAGTTGGATCTGGACCCGGGCGAGCTCGTGTTCCGCCAGGGGGACCGCGGCGACCTCGTGTATGTCGTCGAGTCCGGTCGCGTCGAGCTGTTCCGCACCCGCGACGACGGCACTGAGGAGCCAATCGCAGTCATCGTCGGCGGCAACTACTTCGGCGAGCTCGCGCCGATGTTCGGGCTACAGCGCAGCGCTTCGGCTCGCGCCGTCGATGCCACGACTCTGACGGGCTACGGGCTCCGCGACTTCCGCGAGAAGTATCACCTCACGAGCGAAGCGCGCGTGCTCTCCGACGCGGCCGACTGATCGAGCCTGGGCTCACTCGCCGCCGTCGACGCAAGCCGTTGTGCGTTCTCCGAGCTGGTTCAACGGCACCGTGTTGTACGAGCCGTCCCGGCAGGTGATCCCCGCATTCAGGTCACTGAACACACCTTGCGGCGAGTCGTAGCCGGGCACGACCCACGCGTGCAGCATCCAGTTCGTCTTCGCGATGAGGCTGCGGTGAACGGCGTGGCGGCTCCGGTGGAACCGGACTCAGGCCGTGAAGGTCGCCGACGACACCGATGCGATGCTCGTTCCGAGGGCGTTCGTCGCGGTCACCTGGCAGGTGTAGGTCTTGCCGACGGTCAGACCGGTGACGTTGACCGGCGAGCGCGTGTTGGTCCCGGTTCGTGTCGTGCCGCCGTCGGTCGAGGTGCAGGTGGCCAGATACTTGGTGATGGCGGCGCCGTTCGAGTTGGGCACGGCGAACGCGATCGTGGCGGTGCCGTTCGCGGCGGTGACGCCGGTGACCGTCGGTGCGTCGGGCGCCGCCGCCGCCACGAACGAGCTCACGGCCGACGGCGCGCTGTCGCCGAGGGTGTTCGTGGCGACCACCCGGCAGCCGTAACTCTTCGAGTTCGTGAGCGACGACACCAGCACCGGCGACGTCGCGCCCGACGCGGCACTCGTCGCGCCGCCGTTCGTCGAAGTGCAGGTAACGGTGTAAGCGGTGATGGTGTCACCGTTGTTGGCGGGTGGGACGAACGCGACCGAGACGGCGTTCGTGCCACGGGTCAGGCTGGAGATCTTCGGTGCAGTCGGTACCGCGGCCGCAACGAACACGGCCGAGGCCGGTGACGCGCTGCTCGTCCCGATCGCGTTCACGGCCACAACCGTGCACGTGTAGCTCTTCGCGCTCGTGAGCGCGGTCACGGTGACGGGCGTGCCCGCAGCCGTGCCGGTCCGGGTCACGCCACCGTTGCTCGAGCTGCAGGTCGCCTTGTAGCTCGCGATCGCCGCGCCGCCGTTGGCCGGCGTCGTGAAAGCAACCGAGACCGCGCCCGAGGCGCGGGTGACGCCGCTGACCGTCGGCGCGGCCGGTGGCGTCGCGGCGACGAACGCACTCGACGGGAGGGACGCCGGGCCGGCGCCGACGCCGTTCGTGGCGAGAGCGGTGCACGAGTACGTGTTCCCGTTCGTGAGGAGCGTGACGGCAATCGGCGACTTCGTGCCGTTCACCGTACGCGACGTCCCGCCATCGGTCGACGTGCACGTTGCGGTATAGCCCTTGATCGCCGAGCCGTTGCTCGCGGGCACGGTGAACGCGACGCTCGCGGAATTCATTCCTCGCGTGATGGCCGTGACCGACGGTGCCGCGGGAATCGCCGCCGCGACAAAGGTGCTCGAAGCGGTCGAGGGCGCGCTGTCGCCCACCGTGTTGGTCGCGACCGCAGTGCACTTGTACGTCTTGCCGAAGGTGAGCGACGACACCGCGACAGGAGAGGCGGGTCCCGACGCCTGTTGCGCGACGCCGCCGTTCGTGGAGGTGCAACTCACCGTGTAGGCCGAGATCGCGTCGCCGCCGTCGCCGGTGGACCGGAACGCGATCGATACCGACATGCCGCCGAGCGTCACGCCGGTGATCACCGGCGCTCGCGGAGTTGCGGCGGCAAGGAACGAGTCGGAGGGATCGGACTCTTCGCTGTCGCCGATCGAGTTCGTCGCGTGGACAGTGCACGAGTAGGTGTAGCCGTTGGACAGGTAGCCGACGGTGATGGGCGAGGTCGCGCCCTGGTTCGCGCGGCTCGTACCGCCGTCGACGGATGAGCACGTCACCATGTAGGTGCGGATCGCGCTCGATCCGTCCCAGGGTGTGGTGAACGCGACGCTCACGACGTTGGTTCCGCGCGTGATGCCCGTCACTTGCGGCGCGTCGGGGTAGGTGCCGGCGACGAACGACGCCGAGTCGGCAGTCGGCGCGCTCGTGCCCATCTCGTTGGCGGCGGTGACCGCGCACGTGTACGTGTTGCCGTTCGAGAGACCGTCGACCTCGATCACGGTGCTGGGGTCGTCGCTGACGACGGTGTCACCGCCGTCGCTCGAAGTGCACGTGGCCTCGTAGCCGGTGATCTCCTCGCCGTTGTCCGCCGGCGCGACGACCGTCACCGTCACCGAGTTGCTCCCGAGGTGCAAGTGGGCGATCGTCGGCGCGTCGGGCTCGGCCGCGGCCAGGAAGAGGTCCGACGCCGACGACTCCGCGCTGGTACCGACGTCGTTCGTCGCGTCGACGGTGCACGAGTAGTACGAGCTGTTCGTGAGATTGTCCACCTCGACCGGGGAACTGTCACTCGTCGCCGTCTGCGGGTCACCGCCGTCGTCCGAGGTACAGGTCACGGTGTAGGCCGAGATCGGCGAGTCGTGGTCGTCGGGCGATGTGAAATCGACGGTCACGGAGTTGCTGCCACGCGTGATGTCGAGGATCTCGGGCGCGTCGGGTACGTCGGGACCTACGACGACTTCTGCGGACGGCGCCGACCACAGTCCGGTTCCCGACGAGTTCGTCGCGCGCACGATGCAGGTGTAGGTGTAGCCGTCGTCGAGCCCGGCGACGTCGATTGGCGACGCGACATCGGTCGCGTTCCCGGTCGTCCCGCCGTCGACCGAGTCGCACTCGACGTCATAGGAGACGATCGGGTCGCCGAAGTCGTCCGGCGCGTCGAACGCGACGACGACGTGGCCGTCGCCGGGAGTCAACGACGGCGCGTCGGGTGTGCCGGGAATGGCGGCGGGCGAGAACGCGTCGGACGCGTCGGACTCCGGACCCGTCCCTCGCGAGTTCGTCGCGTTGAGTGTGCACGTGTAGGTCGCGCCGTTCGTCAACCCGATCACGTCCACCGGAACCGTCGCGGCGGTCGCGGCGGCCGGATCGCCGCCGTCGCTCGACGTGCAGGTCGCGGTGTAGCTCTCCACTGCATCGCCGGCGTCGTTGACGCTGTCACCGAAGGTCACGTACGCGCCATCGTTTGCCGGCGTCACGGAGGCACCTCCGACGATCGTCGGCACGCCGACCGTCGTCGGATCCGATTCGGCCGACGCGGCGCCGTCACCGACGTCGTTGGTAGCGGTGACGGTGCACGTGTACGCAAACCCGTTGTCGAGCTCGGAGACCACGACCGGCGAAGCGACGTCGCTCGCCGTTCCCTCGGTCCCTCCGTCGCTCGACACGCAGTCGGCGGTGTACCCGTCGATCGAGCTGCCACCGTCGGCCGGCTCGGTGAACGACACGGCAATCGACCCGTCGTCGGGCAACACGGTCGGCTGGTCGGGTGCGTCGGGCACGACCGCGTCGATCAGTGTCGCGTCGGAATCGGGTGAGGCGGACGACGTACCCACCGCGTTCGTTGCGCTCACTGCACACGTGTACGTGTTCCCGAGAGAGAGATCGTTGACGACGATCGGCAAGCTGTCGCTGGTTGCCGTTCCGGTGACGCCGCCGTCGAGCGACGTGCACGTGGCGTCGTAGCTCGTGATGATGCTTCCGTTGTCGTTCGGGGCGTCGAGCGCGAGCGAGATCGAGTCGTGATCGGCCGTCGCCACGGGCTGACCGGGCGCGTCGGGCACGGCCGCCACGACGGTGACCGGGTCCGAGGCCGGTGACGCCGGGCCGTCTCCCATCTCGTTCGACGCCACGACCGTGCAGGTGTAGCTGAAGCCCGCGACGAACGGACCGACGGTGATCGGCGAGTCGGTCCCGGAGCTCGCGCCGGAGATGCCGCCGTCGCCGGAGTCGCAGTTGGCCGCGTAGCTCGTGATCGCGCTTCCACCGTCGGCCGGCGCGGAGAACGCGACGGTGATGAAGCCGGCCGCGGTGGTCAGCGCGGGCGCGGTCGGCGCGTCGGGGGTGGTGGCGCCGTCGGCAAAGCCGGGTCCCGCGGCGGCGAGTAGTGCGCCGGCGACGACGAGCGCGGCGACGCCGGCTCGAGCTGCCCGGCGGGTTCCATGACGAATCTCGGGCGTCCCCCACATGATGAGGGTTCTCGCCTGTCGATCGTTCGCGGTTGAGGTGCGCGCTGACCGGAGTGACCGAGGACGCATCCACGCCGCCCGATTTCGCCGCAATCGGCGCCCGCACCCGCCTGTGGGCGCCGATTGCGGTCGAAGGTGCGTCCGTGAGCCCCCACTCGACTCACCGACACTTCAGCCGTTGACAGCCTCGGGGACGATCCGGCACGTCCCGTTGCGCAGCGCATGCCGCTGGCGGGTCGCGAGGGTCAGGAGCATGGTGTGCGCCACCGGCCCGATCTCGGCGAGCTCACGGAACTCGCGCCGGTTCGCGACGCGCAACACGATCGCCGTACGCGCGATGACGGTTGCGGGTTCGGGCCCGCGGTCGAGCATTGCCGTCTCGCCGAAGAACATTCCCGGGCCGAGGTCGCCGCAACAAACGCCGCCGACGCTGACCGCGGCGCGCCCGGACACGATGAGGAAAAAGCCGCGCGGGCTGTCACCCTCGGTGACGAGGACCGCGCCCGCGGGTGCCTCGAGCTCGTAGGTCAGACGGTCGACCCGAGCCAGCTCCCGATCGGTCGACCCGCACACGGCCCGCAGTGGCCGCATCCGCTCGATCGCCGGGTTTCGTCTCGTGGAAAAGCTCACGTCCGTACCTCCTCGCCGAACTGATCGGGGGGCAGACCGGCACACCCGCCCGGGGGGATCGCAACAGGTGAGCCGGCCTGTAGGAAGGTCTACCGAGGCGCTGTTACATCCGCGCTAACGCCCGGCGGTCGGGATCGTTAGCGGCCGCACCGTCACGCGTGCAGCGAGACGAGCTCCAGCGGCTCGGGAAATCCCCGCAGGTTGACGGGCCGCGCCCCCGACCGCGGGAACCGGTCGCCCGCGGCGTCGATCGCGGCGACGCTCACGAGGATCTCGTCGGCCGCCGCCATCTCGTTGATTCGGGCGGCCTCGTGGACGCCACGGCCGATGTAGTTGTCGCGGGTCTCGAGGACGTCGACCCATTGAATGCCGATGCGAACGTGGACCCCGTAGCGATGCCGGCTCCGGCCGGCGGCGAGCTGTTCCTGGATGTCGATGGCGCACTCGAGCGCCGCGAGCGGGCGCTCGAAGACGACGAAGAACCCGTCGCCCGTCTCGTTCACCTCGTGGCCACCGTGGGCCCGGAAAGACGACCGCAGCACCGCGTTGTGCCAACGCAGCAGTGTCAGCCACGTCTCGTCGCCGACCTCTACGAGCAGTGGCGTCGAGTTGACGATGTCGGTGAACATGATCGCGAGGCGGCGATGAACACAGCCTTGCTCTGTGTTGCTCGTCGACTGACGACTGTGCCGGCTCGGGTGCGGCCCGGCTCTTCCGCGTGCCGGTCCGGGCGGTGAGGTTCTCATGGTTCAGGGATATGCCGCGGGCGCTACGCTGCCATTGCATCCGCGCTAAGGGCGTAGGCGCAGGGCGGTGGAAGGTCGCCTTGCGGCACTGCACCGGGCGCGTGGCGCTCACGGCTCAGGCGGCGTGGCGGCGGAGGCGACGGTGGAGTTCCGAGTTCTCGGCCCGCTCGAGGTGCACGACGCGGCGGGATCCCTTCCGCTCGGCAGCGGCCGGCGTCTCCGCTCCTTGCTGGCACTCTTCCTCTGCCGGCCCAACCAGATCCTGTCGACCGACCTCTTGATCGAGAGCTTGTGGTCGGAAGATCCACCGCCCAGCGCGGCAACGGCGCTGCGCGTACACCTGACCCGATTGCGCACGCGACTGGAACCGAACCGCCCACGAGGTGCACCGAGCGGCCGCCTCGTGACCGAGCCATCCGGGTACCGGTTGTACGTCGAGCGCGACGAGCTGGACTCACTGCGATTCGAGCAGCTCTTGTCGCTTGCCCGCCGCACCGACGCGCCGGCGGTCGCCGCAGCAGCGTTCGCGGAGGCCGATTCGCTCTGGCGGGGTGCCGCGTTCGCAGATTACGACGACATCGAACCGGTCCGGGCCGAAGCGATCCGGCTGCAAGAGCTCAGAGTGACCGCGCTGGAGGACAGCTTCGAGATCCGGCTTGCGCTGGGCGAGCACGCCGCGCTCGTCTCACCGATCCAGCAGGCGGTCGACGACCATCCGTTGCGCGAGCGGCTGGCCGGCCAGCTCATGCTCGCCCTGTACCGATCCGGCCGGCAGGCCGAAGCACTGCGCGCGTACACGCAGTTGCGCGAACGCCTCGGCGAAGGACTCGGGATCGAACCGGATGCCGCGCTGAGCCGCCTCGAAACCGCGATCATCCGGCACGAGCTCGATCTCGATCTCGACGTCGGTGCATCCGCACCTCGCTCGGGAACGGCTGGCTTCGGTGCAACCGATTCGCCGCGCGAAACGGCGACCGTGTTGGTCACCGACGCGGCGATCGACGCGGGCGCGGTGGCGGCGCGCGAGCTGCGCCTCGACAATGACAGCGGCCTCGTGTTCGGGTTCCGGTCGACAGCCGACGCGCTCGCGGTTGCGGCCGAGGTACTCCGTACACATCGCCGGGCGCGCGTCGGCGTGAGCGTCGGAGCCGCGCCGCCATCCGAGTTGACCGGCTCGTCGCCGGTTGTTCACGAAGCAGTGGCCCTGCACCGCGCCGCGGCGGCGGGATCGATCCTCGCATCCGAGGTCGTCGTGCTCATGGCCGGGCGCCAGACCGAGATCGAGTTCGAGGCCGCGTCGCGCGTATCGATCGCCGACGGAGCCACGATCGCCGCCGTTGCCGGCCGGCTGGTCTCGCACGGCGAGCCCGAGCCCCGCACGCCGTTGCCGGGGTTGCTGGTGGAGGACGACGACTTTTGGTTCGCGGGACGCGCGGCCGAGCTCGAACAGATCGACAAGCTCCGCCGGAGTGTCGAAGAGGGCAACTACCGCGTGCTGCTCGTTGCGGGCGAGCCCGGAATCGGCAAGACCCGTCTCGCAGCCGAAGCGGCGCGTCTCGCGCACGCGCGCGACTGGACCGTGCTCTACGGTCGCTGCGACGAGGGCGTACGAACTCCATTCCAACCCTTCGTCGACACCCTCGAGTACTTCGTCAGCTGCACCGCCGACGACGCGCTGCCGTACCGGCTCGGACGGTACGCGGGAGAGCTCGCGCGCCTCCTTCCGAATCTGTCGGCGCGCGTCGGAGATCTCGAGGCGCCGTTGGACTCGGATCCCGAGACCGAGCGTTATCAACTCTTCCAAGCCGTCGCCGACTGGTTACGCGCCAGCGCGCGCAACCAGCCATTGATGCTGATCCTCGACGACCTCCACTGGGCCGCGCAGCCGACCCTGCTCCTGCTCCGTCATCTCGTACGCACACCCGATCTCGACGGACTGTTCCTGGTCGCGACCTACCGCGACACCAAACCCGAACGGGGCGAGGAGCTCGACGAGATACTCGCCGATCTGTCGCGGGTACGCAGAGTCGATCGCTGCCACCTCGCCGGTGTCGACGAAGGTGCCGTGTACGAGCTCCTCGTCCACGACGCGGGCATGCCGGGCGGCGCGACCACCGAAGCGCTCGCCGCCCAGATTCATGCCGAGACCAACGGCAATCCGTTCTTCGTGCACGAGCTCATCCGTCATCTCGCCGAGCTCGGCACGTTGACGCAGCTTCAGGAACGCCCGAGGGTGAGCGGCGAGGTGCCACCGGGCGTACGGGACGTGGTCGTGCAGCGGCTCGCGGCGCTGCCGCCCGAGTCCGAAGAGATCCTCACCGCGGCCGCCGTCATCGGCCGCCATTTCGACGTCGCGCTGCTCAGCGCAGTCAGCGCCACCGACGAAGACGACACGCTCTACCTGCTCGACATCGCCCTCGAAGCCCGGCTCGTGCAGGAAACCGGCTTCGACGAGTACCGGTTCGCGCACGCGCTCGTGCAATCCGCCCTCTACCAACCCTTGTCGGAAACCCGCCGGGTACGCCTCCACCGCCGAGTCGCCGAGGCGCTCGAGCAGGTCACCGACGACCGCCGCGACAAACGTCTGCCGGAGCTCGCGCATCACTTTCTCGAAGCGGCACCGGCGGGTGTCGCGGGCAGGTCCGTCCAATACGCCACCGCTGCGTCCGATGCCGCGTCGCGGAGCCTTGCGTTCGAGGATGCCGCGAGCCTCTGCCGGCGCGCGCTCGTTGCGCTCGACATCGCGCGCGCCGCCGGCGAGGAGATCGACCCGGCCTGCGAGTGCGATCTCGTGCTTCGACTCGGCCGGGCCGAGCTGCGCGCCGGCCAGGCCGGCGCTCGTAGGAGTCTGCTCCGCGCCTTCGACCTCGCCCGGGAGCTCGACGACCCGGCCCGCATGGCAGAAGCGGTGCTGGCGACCAACCGCGGGTTCTTCTCTCGTATCGGCCGCACCGACCACGACCTCGTCGCCGCGCTCGAGTACGCGATCGCCGCGCAACCGCCCGGAGACGACGACGTGCTCGCGCGGCTCCTGGCCGCGCTCGCCTCGGAAATGGTCTGGAGCAACGACGGCGAGCGGCGCTTCCAGCTGAGCGACGACGCGCTCGCGATGGCACGCCGGATCGGCGACCGGCGCACGATCGCGAACGTCCTACTCCTCCGGAGCATGACCATCTCCGCACCCGACACGCTCGCGCAGCGGGTCGCCGAGTGCGACGAGCTGCTCTCGATCGCAGAGGAATTGCACGATCCCGGGCTCGAGTTCCAGGCGGCCTTCCACGGCAGCGGCACTGCGATGGAAGCGGGAAAGGTCGAGGCGGCCAGCGAGATGGTTGCGCTCGCGGGCGAGCTCGCGCGAGAGCTCAACCAGCCGATCCTGCTGTTCCACACCAGCATGATGCGCACGTCCCGCCTGATCTTCGAAGGTGCGCTCGACGAGGCCGAACAAGGCGCGCACCGGACCCTCGAGCTCGGCCAGCGGGCCAACCAGGGTGGCGAGGCGTTGATCTTCTTCAGCGAGCTCTCGCTCGAGATCCGGCGCTGGCAAGGCCGTCTGCCCGAGATGCTGCCCGAGTTCGCCGATCTGGCCGGCGTGGTCGGCATCGATTTCAGCTGGCCGCTCGTGCGCTACCTGTACGACGCGGGCGAGCACGAGCACGCGATCGCGCGCTACCGCGAGATCATGGAACGGAACCCGCTCCCACTGCGGCGCGATCTGCTCACCGGCGCGACATTGTGCAATCTCGGCTACCTCGCGGCGCGCGCTCGCGACGCGGTACACGCGCGGCAGCTCTACGACGCCCTCGTGCCGCTCGCCGGCTCGTTCGCCAATACCACCGTCGCCAAGCCGGTCACCGAGCACTTCCTGGGGATGCTCGCGGCGTCCGTCGACGATCCCGCGACGGCAGAGCGGCACTTCGCGGCCGCCGTCGCGATCGAAGAGAAGGCCGGCGCGCCGCTGCTCGTCGCGGAGACCCGGCTGGAATGGGCGCGTCTCCTCGCGGGCAAAGGCGGTGACCGCCGGCGCCGAGCCGAGCTGGTCGACGCGATCAACGACGCTGCGAAGCGGTACTCGTCAGCGTTCCTGCAGCGCGCCGCCGCGGAGTTCGGCTAGTCCTCCCATACGCGTCCGGCCTTCTTGAGCTTCGCTTTGGCGTCGGCCAGATCGGGCTTGAAAGCCGTGAAGGCGGTGGGGACTTGGGCCGTCCACGCCCTCGAGGTGCCGAGCTCTTCCGCCATCCAGTGCTGGAACATCCGCGTGGCCATCTGAGCCAATGCGGGCCTGGTCACGCGTCCTTGCGCGACCTCCTGGGCCGCCGACCCGACCGGGCCGAGGGCGTCGAGCACGACGCGGACCGGGCCCGCCGGAGGAACTTCGAGCATGTCGGCCGCGTCGTCGCCGATGAAGCGCCGGATCGCCGCGGGCGGCAGCGGCCGCAGCACGGTCGGCAGCGCCGCTTCCTGGAGTCCGAGAAGCGCACGGGTCAATATCTGTCCACTCGGGCTCGGTGCCGCTTGGCGCCGGAAAATGGAGTCGCGCAGGAGCTGCATCTCGAAGTAGGACAGCGGTTGAGTCTTCTTATCGGTGGGAGTGCGGTCACGCAAGAGCTCGTAGCGAATCCCGAGCAGGTGGCCCGCGGCGAGCCAGGCGTGCAGATAGTTCTCGCGTTCTTCTTTCGAGGTCTTGATGCCCATCTTCTCGAGCGACTCGATCACCACCACCGTGAACGTAGCCAAGGTCCCGAGCAGATCCTCCTGATTGATCGGTACCTCGGGCCGAGGCTTGGATTCCTCGGCAGCGTCCTCGGCCGAGCCTTCGACTGTCTGGGTCGACGCGGCCTGCTCTTCTACCAGGTCGATATCCGCGCTCTGCGAGCGTCTGCGAGTCATCGGGTAGTTCCACTCTGATTTCCATGGCTCTTGACCCTGAAGCTTGTCTCGGATCACCGCGTGATAGGCGCGCACCGTGACAATCGAGTTGTACGCGTGTGATCCCGCCTCGAAGGTCTTGTCTTCGCCAACCTTTGGGTCCGGCATCATGACGTCGAAGAGCAGGCGGCCCGTCTCCGAAATCCTCCTGCTCACATCCGATATCAACTCGGCAGTTTCGTACAGGACTCGGGCGCCGCGTTCCGCCGTGTAAGCCATCGGCAATGACGCGCAGAACAGCGCCGACGCGATCTCCATCTGATATTTCGCGAAGAATTTCTGTCCCTTCGCGATCGTCGCGGGGTCGACCCAAGCGGGGAGAGGCTCAAGTTTCAGCGTCGACCTATCGACCACCTCATAAGGCTTGGATCCGTCGGCGCGCGCCGTCCCTTCGGGAGGAATCGCGACCCGGGCTCGTAGAGCCGCTTGCTTGTCGTCGCCCTCCCCGCGCAGCCAGTCGAGATCCGCGTCGTTCAGCTTGAGTGCGAGCAGCCGCTCTTCCAGGATGCTCGGCGGAACCTTCAGATTCTCGTTCTGCTGTTGCGAACGGAAGAGGTTGGCGATGAAGCTCATGCGATCCGTGAACCGCCGCCAGTTCCGCGCCCCCGAGCCGCGCAGTTGACCGCCGGATCGGTCGAAAGTCGAGAACAACCGCGCGAGGGCCGGATCCAACTCCGAGAGGTCGTATACACCCCTCGCGGGGTTGTTCACGTCGAGCGCCGAGCGCCGGACTCGCGGCACGTCCGACCCGAGCCGCAACGCCGTGGGCTTCGCGCTGAACAACGGTGCGTCCCAGGTCATGACGAAACGCGTCAGGAAGGCCGCGTATGCGTCTGACATCCAATCCAGCGCCGCCCACTGATGACGCATCGCCCGACGGGTTCCGGCGTGCCGGACGCCGACCTGCCGAGTTCCGGGCGCGTCGTGGGGACCGGCGCGTAGATCCTTGACGAGCGCCCCCGGGTTGAAGTCGAGCGCGACTTCGAAGAACGAGTCGACGCGCCACTGCTCGTACGCGCCGATGAGGATGTTGCCGCGCAGTACGAGTTCGGCCTTCTCGTGCGCGTCGTTCGTCCGCGACGCCTTGTAGTAGGCGAAGACGCCGTCGCGCAGCCATTCGGGGTAGCAGGGCCGGAAGAAGTCGTCGGGCTTCGACGGTTGGATCCTCCCGCAGAACTCGGCCGCTTTGTCCGCATCGGCCGCGTCCGGGCCGCCCATGAAATCCAAGAAGCTCGCGATGGTCCAGCCAACCTCGTGGAAGACCAGGCGGTTGCCGAGCGCGAGAACCGTCGGCATGGCGCCGTCGTCGAGGCTCCGGAGCCGTCTTTGTACGGCCACGAGCGGTTCCACGAGCTTCTCGGGAATCATGTGATCCTTGAGGACCTCCTCGAGGCGCGGGTTCGGCCGATCGAGGCGGAGCGCCTCGCTGATCGTGTACGCCGACCAGCGCGCGAACGCCGGCCACGTCGCGTTGGTGGCCGACCCGAGCTTGTCGTCGAGCCGCCGCGACAGGTCGTAATACGCATAGCTGACCCAACGCAGCCGGTAGAGATCGTCGGGGAGACGGCAGATCGTCTCGACTGCATTCGTGTCGATCGGTCGGTCGGACCTCAGATCCACGCGCGCGTCTGCGTCGGATCCAGCAGGGGGTTTGGTGTCGACTGTCACTTGCCCGCTCCCTTTTCGCCCCCCGGCCTGTCGGAACGAGTATCACGCCCCACCGCGAGCGCGTCAATGGTGGCGGATCAGCTCGTCGCGATCGGACCATCTTCGGCGCCGTATTTCGCGAGGTACGCATCCCAGTCCCAGCCGGGTTGTCCCGGCGCTCCGTCGAGGAATCTCTCGGCCGCGCTCCGGCCGTTCTCATAGAGCCGCTGTTGTGTCTCCTCATCGATCGCGAAGTCGGTTGCGCGCACGTTCATTGTGTCGATGAAGATCGTCCGATCCTGGACTGACGGGTCGTCGATGTGCATCCGGTCGTAGAAGCTGGTCATCGTCGAGATCATCGCCTCGGTGAGCGAAAGCGCGCCGTGAATACGGCGCGCGACACCCTGATTGGCACTCGGTCGAGCAGACAGCTTGATTCCGAAGGTCGGCCACCGGGGCGGCTTGCCGTCGGTGCGATCGAACACCGTGATGGGGAAGTTGGAGAGCATGCCTCCGTCCACGAACCAGCACTCCTCTCCCCGGCTGTCCTTCACCTTGACCGGGGCGTAGAAGAACGGGATCGACATCGACGCGCGCACCGCGTCGACGACCGTCGCGGTTGCGGGATCGATGCCGAATGCGTCGTAGTCCCATGGCAGCTGCCGGAGGAGGCCGTTGGAGAGGTCGGAAGTCATGACCACGAGCTTGTACTGCCGATCGGGCGGAAGCGCGCTGCCGGGATCGAGCAGCTTCACATCGCCGAAGGTGTGCTTCTCCTTGGCCGTGAGCTGCTCGCCGAGCCATCGTTTGAGATATTCGCCCTTGTATACGCCATCCTCGAACAGCAGCGACATCGCTTCCCCGAAGAGACCAAGGCGGTCGATGAAGTTCCCATCGCGAAACCTCGTGTAGTCGACCTTGCACATGATGTCGGACAGCTCACCGCCCGAATATCCGGCGGCAACCAGCGCGCCCACGATCGCGCCCGCGGACGTGCCGGCAACCCGGTTGACGGAGTAGCCACGCTCTTCGAGCACTGCGATCGCCCCGACGAGAGCGATGCCCTTCACCCCGCCGCCCTCGAGAACCAGATCCGCGCGTAGGTCGACCATCGCACACCTCTCGTCGAGTCGTAACTACCACTCGACCATGATCCGCGCGTCGAGACAAGCACGCGCTGAAGCGCTCGTGACAAAATCGCTCCGCCGATGAGCGGAACGACACTGCGGTTCATGTTGCAGTACCCCGAGACGAACGGACCGGAAGGCGACATGCTCGCCGCGGGACCGGTCGCGGAGCTGGCATCCGCCGCCGAGGCCGCGGGTTGGAGCGGATTTGCCTTCACCGAACATCCGGTGCCGGGTGCGCGCTGGCTCGATGCCGGCGGTCACCAGACACTCGACCCGTTCGTCGCGCTCGGACATGTCGCGGCGGCGACCGCACGCCTCCGGCTGTTGACCTACCTCGCGGTCGCCCCATATCGGAACCCGTTCCTGCTCGCCAAGGCGGCCGCGACCGTCGATGTGCTCTCGAACGGCCGGTTCATCCTCGGGATCGGAACCGGCTATCTGAAGGGCGAGTTCCGTGCTCTCGGGGTCGACTTCGAAGAGCGGAACGCCCTGTTCGACGAAGCGCTCGACGTTCTCCCCAAGTTCTGGCACGGCGAGACGTTCAGCTTCCGGGGTCGCTACTTCGACGCGCACGACGTCATCGCCCGCCCCCGACCGGTGCAGAACCCGATACCGATCTGGATCGGGGGCAACAGCACACTGACAAGGCAGCGGGTCGCGCAGCGCGCACAAGGATGGATGCCGCTCACGGGCCCCGTCGACATCTCGAGCACGACCCGCACGCCCCGTATCGCGTCTTGGGATGAGCTCGCGGTCCGGATACGCGAGTTACAGAGGAACGCATCGAGCGGCGCCTCGCTCGATGTCGCCGTCGCGTATACCGACCCGACGATCGCCGACCCGGACGGCGACACCGGCCGGCACCGGAAC
>Ga0335083_10002135_pt1 | contig 26393 bp, 23 predicted proteins | sample Lox_Sample_42_FD_206716 | JGI IMG/M metagenome (GOLD analysis project Ga0335083, IMG submission 206716) | Soil microbial communities from Loxahatchee National Wildlife Refuge, Florida, United States - Lox_Sample_4.2 | ecosystem: Environmental > Terrestrial > Soil > Wetlands | place: USA...
AGCACCACGCTCAAGCGCGACCTGGGCGTCGCGCGGGTCGAACTCAAGCTGCGCAAGCTCGAGGCCGAGCTGGGCGAGAAGACCGGCCGCGTGCGCCTCGAGGGCACGCGCTACGTGGTCGCCGTGCTGAGCGGCAAGGGCGGGGTCGGCAAATCGACCGTCGCCGTGAACCTTGCGATGGCGCTCAAGCGGCTCGGTATGACGGTGGGGCTGATGGACGCCGACATCTATGGGCCGTCCGTCCCGATGATGTTCGGCGTGGGTGAGGAGAGGCCGCGCGCGGCCGGCGGCCAGAATTTCTATCCGGTCGAGCGCTACGGGGTGAAGCTCATCTCGATGGGCTTCTTTTTGACCGAAAAGTCGCCGGTCATCTGGCGCGGCCCGATGGTGATGGGCGCGGTGCGCCAGTTTCTCAAGGACACACTCTGGGGCACGCAGGATTTTCTGATCGTCGATCTGCCGCCGGGAACCGGCGACGCACAGCTCACCCTGGCGCAGCAGGTCGCGCTCGACGGCGCCGTCATCGTCACCACGCCGCAGGACGTCGCGCTGCTTGATGCGACGCGGGCGGTGCAGATGCTCCATCAGCTTCACTGCCCGATTATCGGCGTGGTCGAGAACATGAGCTGCTTCGTGTGCCCCGACTGTGGCGAGCGCGACGAGCTGTTCGGCGCGGGCGGCGGAGGAAAACTCGCGATGGAGGAGGGCACCCGCGTGCTGGCGCAGATCCCGATACATATCGAGGTGCGAGAGGCAGGCGACGCGGGGATGCCGATCGTGCTGAAAGACCCCGAGCATCCCGCGAGCCGCGCCTTCATGGATCTCGCGCGCGGCGTGCTCGCTGCGATGCCGAAGGACTAGCGGCAAGTATCGTTCGCCCTTTGTTCGTTGACGCGATGTTTTTTGCGCGTAAGCCCAGGACCGAACGGGCTAATTCCACCGTCCCGGACGCTGTTGGTAACTGCGGTCCGGCCAATTTACTTTGCTCGCGCGCTCCGATAAAACGACAGAGCACTATCAGTTCCGCTTATCTCTCGGGGGCGGCCGCGACGGGCGCGCCTGAGGGACATTTGTGGGGATTACCTGTGAAAACGGGGCGGTGAACTGAGAAGGGGAATATGGCGAAGATTCGATTAGCGATCGTCGGAGTGGGTAACTGCGCGTCCTCACTCCTCCAGGGCATCGAGTATTACCGCAATGCCCCGGCCAAAGCGCAGTGCAGCCCGGTCGGCCTGATGCACTACGACCTTGGCGGCTACAAGCCGGGCGATATCGAGGTCGCCTGCGCGTTCGATATCGATTCGCGCAAGGTCGGACGCCACCTGGAGGACGCCTGCTTCGCGCCGCCGAACAACACCATCACCATCTGGCGCGATCTGCCGAACTACGGCGTCACCGTCGATATGGGCGAAGTTCACGACGGCGTCGCCGACCACATGGCCCAGTACCCGCCCGAATCGAGCTTCCTGCCGTCCAAGGAAAAGCCGGTCGATATCGAACGGCGGCTGCGCGAGAGCGGCGCCGAAGTGATGCTGTGCTATCTGCCGGTAGGCAGCCAGAAGGCGGTCGAACGTTACGCGCGCGCCTGTCTGGCGACGGGCGTGAGCCTGCTCAACTGCATGCCGGTGTTTATCGTCTCGAACGAGAAATGGGCGGCCGAGTTCAGCGAGCGCAAGATTCCGGTGATCGGCGACGACGTCAAGTCGCAGCTCGGCTCGACCATACTGCATCGCACCATCATGAAGCTGTTCGCCGACCGCGGGATCAAGGTGCGCCACACCTACCAGCTCAACACCGGCGGCAACACCGACTTCCTCAACATGCTCGACCGCTCGCGTCTGGGCTCCAAGCGCAAGTCCAAGACCGAGGCGGTGCAGAGCGTGATGCCCGAGCGGATGCCCGATGGTGACGTGCATATCGGTCCCTCGGATTATGTTGCCTGGCAGCACGACAACAAGGTCTGCTTTCTGCGGATCGAGGGCGAGGGCTTCGCCGGAATTCCGATCGAGCTCGAGCTCAGGATGTCGGTGCAGGATTCGCCCAACTCGGGGGGCGTGGTGATCGACGGGATTCGATGCCTGCGGCTGGCGCGCGATCGCAAGATCGGCGGACCGCTCTACTCGATCGCGGCCTACACGATGAAGCATCCGCCGCGCCAGATCGCCGACGATATCGCCCGCGAACGGGTCGAGAAGTTCATCAGCGGCGAGATCGAGCGCTAACGCCGCGCGCGCCCGGCGCGAAGCCGGACGCCGATCACGCCGCCCCCGCATCGCAGCCGATGAGCGGTTCCAGCAACACGGTAGGCCGCCTTTTCAGCCTCGGCGCGCAGGGCTACGACGCCGTGCGGCGCAATCTGGTCCCATGCTTTGACGGCTTCTACGGAAGCGCGCTCGACACGATCACGGACTGGGCCGGCGCGCGCGCGCCGGCGGCACTCGACGTACTCGATCTCGGCGCGGGCACCGGGCTCTTTTCCGCGATGGTACTCGAGCGCCTGCCTGGAGCGAGGATTCACCTAGTCGACGTGTCCGACGCAATGCTCGCGCAGGCGCGGCAGAGGTTCGCCACCGCCGGCCGCTCAAGCGTGAGCTTCGAGGTGAGCGACTACACGCAGCAGAGCCTCGGCGGTCCGTGGGACCTGGTGGTCTCCGCGCTCTCAATCCATCACCTTGACGACGGCGCCAAGCGCTCGCTCTTCGCGCGCGTCCTCGAGGCGCTCCGGCCGGGCGGCCTGTTCGTCAATGCCGAGCAGGTGCTGGGGCCCACGCCGGCGGCCGAGGCACGCTATCGGCGGCTGTGGGACGAGCAGGTGCTGGGTTCGGGCGTTGACCGCGCCGAATACGAGCGGGCGGTCGAGCGGATGCGGCACGACCGATGCGCCACGCTCGCCGATCAGCTCGAATGGATGCGCACCGCCGGCTTTGTCGAGGTCGATTGCGCGTTCAAGCAATGGCGCTTCGCGGTCTTTTTCGGTTCGCGCCCTTAGGCGCGGGATCGGACGCCGCGTCCGCGAGGCTCTTTCTCCGACTGCCGCCGCCGCCGTAGAATTGGTTCCACCATGAGTGTGCTGCGATGAGCGTGCTGCGATGGGTGTGCTGAAGGACAAGACGATCGTGCTCGGCGTGTGCGGCGGAATCGCCGCTTACAAGGCCGCCGAGCTGGTGCGACTGCTGAGCGCCGAGCAGGCGCGGGTGCGCGTGATGATGTCGCGCAACGCCGCCGAGTTCATCACGCCGCTCACGCTCCAGGCGCTCAGCGCCAATCCGGTCGCGACCGACACCTTCAGCCTCACCCAGGAGTCCGAGATCGGCCATATCCGGCTCGCCGACACCGCCGACGCGATCGTGATTGCGCCCGCCAGTGCCGACGTAATCGGCAAGGCCGCGGCCGGGATCGCCGACGATATCCTCACCACCGTGCTGCTCGCCGCGCGATGCCCCGTCGCCTTTGCGCCGGCGATGAACGTGCACATGTACGAGCATCCGGCCGTGGTCGAGAACCTTGCCCGGCTGCGCGCGCGCGGGGTCACGGTTATCGAGCCCGCCGCGGGCGAGCTCGCGTGCGGCTACGAGGGCAAGGGGCGGCTGCCGGACCCGGCTTCGATCGTCGAGGAAATCGCGCGGATGCTGTCGCCGCACGACCTCGGCGCCGAACGCATCCTGGTCACCGCGGGGCCGACGCAGGAGATGATCGACCCGGTGCGCTTCGTCTCGAATCGATCGACGGGCAAGATGGGCTTCGCGATCGCACGCGCGGCGTGGAAGCGTGGCGCGAGCGTGAAGCTGATTGCCGGGCCGTCGCCGCTTGCCACGCCCTACGGCGCGGAGCGGATCAACACGGTAAGCGCGGCCGACATGCTGAGCGCGACCGCGCGCGACTTTCCATGGAGCACGGCCCTGGTGATGGCGGCGGCGGTGGCGGATTTTCGTCCCGCGCTCCAGGCCCCGCACAAGATCAAGAAAAACGCGCGCGGGATGACGCTTGAACTCGAGGGCATCGCCGACGAAATGCCGCGGCTCAGCGCGCGCAAAGGCTCGCGCATCGTGATCGGCTTCGCCGCCGAGACCCAGGGGCTCGAGGAAAACGCCGCCGACAAGCTGCGGCGCAAGCGCCTCGACTTCATCGTCGCCAACGATGTGTCGCGCAGCGACGCTGGCTTTGCCGTCGATACCAACGTGGTGACGATCATCGGCGACGACGGCCGCGCCGTCGAGCATCCCAAGCTCACCAAGGACGAGGTCGCCGACGTGATCCTCGATCGGCTGCTCGCCGTGCGCGCGGCCCGATCCGGCCGCCGCACGCTGCGCGCCGTCCGCTGATCGCGCAAGCTCCGCCGCTGGTCGGGCAATTCCCGCCGTAGCTCCGCATCGTGGTGAAAAAAATGCGGGCCGCGGCGATCGCGCCGCGGCCGCAGCCCGCACGGGAACCGATTCGATTCAGCGAATCAGAGCTTCGGGCCGATCTCCTTGCCGAACACCCGGATCGCTTCCTTGGTGCGCTCGTGCGAAGGGCCGCCCGGATGGCGCATGCGCAGGACGAGGTAGTCCGGCTGCACCTCGCGCTGCCACATCTGCAGCTGCTCGAGGCAATCCTTAGGCGAGCCGACGATCAGGCGGTTGGGCGAGGCGACGTCGAACGTCCAGTCGTTTTCCGATTTGACCTTGTCGATCACTTCGTCCGGCGCGTAGCCGTTGTTGCGGTAGTAGAACTTGTGCGTGTACATCAGCGGGCCGCTCTCGCGCCGCGCCGAATCCATCGAGTCCGACACCCACATGTCGCGCATCAGCACCAGGTACGGCTTCTTGCCGTGCTTCTTGCACTCGGCACGATAGAGGTCGGCGAAGCGCTTGATCACTTTGACGTGCTCGAGCGGCGAGGTTATCCATGCGTCAGAGATGCGCGCGACGCGCTTGATCCCGACGTCGCTCCACGCCGCCATCCAGATCGGCGGGCGCGGCTTCTGCAGCGGCTTGGGCGTGATCATCACGTTGTCGAGGTTGTAGAACTTGCCGTGATAGCTGAAGCGCTCCTGCTCCCAGCATTTCTTGAGCACTTCGACGCCTTCCTCGCTGCGCCCGGCGCGCTCCTTGATCGAAAGACCGAAGGCCTCGAAGTCGCGGTCCTGGTAGCCCACGCCGACGCTCAGGATCATGCGGCCGCCGGTTATCTGATCGACGATCGCGGCGTCTTCGGCGGCGTGCACCGGATGCCACAGCGGAATCAGCGTGACGCAGGTGCCGACCTTGATCTTCTTGGTGCACACCCCGACCATCCCGGCCATCAGGATGACGTTGGGGATGTAACAGTCTTCCTGCTGATGGTGTTCGCTGAACAGGCAGCTGTCGAATCCGCTCTCTTCCGCAACCTGCGCCTCGACGATCGCTTCGCGGAGCACGCCGCCGATATTGGCGCCGTTGGGCGGATCCTGGGTGCAGGGAAAATAACCGACTTGCATATGATTTCTCCTCCCGGATGTTAAGTTACGGAAATAAACTGCGATTGCTTAACTTCGCCAGTCCGCGAAAAATGTCAACGCGCGCACCGTTGCGCACGGCGCGCGCGTCCCGGCCTACTTGTTCTCCGAGTGAAGCACGCCGGCGCTCTGCAATTGTGCGATCTCGGCGTCGCCCATTCCGAGTTGCCCGCGTAAAATCGCTGGCCCGTGCTCGCCCAGCAGAGGCGCCCTGATCTCCAGCGGCTCGGGGAAGGCCGAGAACTTCAGCGGGAAGCCGGGAATCATCACTTCGCCCAGGATCGGATCGGGGACCGTGCGAATCATGTTGCGCGCCTTGTAGTGCGGATGGCTCACCGTCTCGACCACGGTCATCACCGGCGCCGCGGCGACGCGATGCTCTTCGAGAATTTTGAGCACCGCTTCGTTGGAGGGCTGCGCCTGCATCCACTGCTCGACGATCGCGGCGAGCTCGAAGCGATTCTTCGCCCGGTCGCGCATCGTGGCGAAACGCGGATCCTGGGTGAGCTCGGGTCGGCCCATCGCGCGCGCCATCGAGGGCCATTGCCGGTCGAGCACCAGGACCACGATGTAGCCCTCGGGCCCCTTGAACGAGCCGCACGGGCTCACCAGTTCATGCTGCGAGCCCATCCGCTTGGGCACGTACTCGCCCTTGGTGGTCGCCCATACCTGAATGTTCGCTTCGTGCATGTGGTAGAGCGTATCAACCATCGCGATGTCGATGTACTGGCCGATCCCGGTGCGCTCGCGATAGAATAGCGCGTAGCCGATCGCCGAGAACGCGTGCACGCCGCTCGTCTGATCGCCGATGCCCAGCCCGACGAACATCGGCGGTCCGTTGGGGTCGCCCGTCATGTGCATCAGTCCCGAGAAGGCCTGGGCGATGAAGTCGTAACCGACCTTGTGCGAGAGCGGCCCTTTGCGCCCGAAGGCCGAAATCGACGCCATGATGATCCGCGGGTTGAGCTTGCTTAGCGAGGCGTAATCGAGGCCGCGCTTTTCCATCACGCCGGGCCCGTAGTTTTCCACCACCACGTCGGCCTTTTTCGCGAGCTCGCGCAAAAGCTGGATCGATTCAGGCTTGGCGAAGTCAAGGCAAAGGCTCTGCTTGCCGCGGTTCTGCTGGACGAAGTAGGCGCTCCGGCCGTCGCGTATGGCGGGCAAGAGCCGCGCCGGGTCGCCCATCGGCGCCTGCTCGACCTTGACGATGTCGGCGCCCATCTCGGCCATGAATCGCGTTACCGTCGGGCCTGCGAGATATTGCGTGAAGTCCAGCACGCGCACGCCGGACAACATGTTGGGGTTTTGCTTGCCGCCGTTTTCCATATGGGCTTCCTCGCCGGAATGATGCCGGCGTCGCCGTGATAACACCGATAGCGCGCGTATCACAAGCCCGCGGCCTGCCCTCTTTTTGGCCGAGCAATTGGGAAGGATTCGCGCGCTCAGGACGGCTTCGACGGACCTCCGAAGGGCACCTGGCTCAGATGCGAGCGCAGTTCCGCGACCGTCGAGTTGGCCAGCTGGCGCGCGGCGCGCCTGGTTTCCGGCCCCATCCGTGCCAGGCGTTGCAGCGTGCGGCGGGCGCGCTGGGCGTTGCGCAGCGCTCGCTGGCCCATCGGATCGAACCGGCAGGCGGGCGCCTCGTCGCCGTCACGCATCACGCCGTCGATCGCCGAGCAGGAAGCCGAGCAGAAGACTTCGGCATCCGCGCGGTCATGGGCTCTGAGCCGGCCTATCGCCAGGATGACGCGATTCCATTGGCGAATCCTGCGCAGCCCGCCCTCGAAGATGCGCTTTTGCGCGCGGAAGGGGAGCAGCGGGGAATCGATCTGGCGGCTGAGCGTCTTGTCGAGGGCGCGAAAGTCGATCGCCATCAACCGCACAAGGGTTTCGCGATGCGCCGCATCCTGCATCGAGTCGAAACGCGCTTCGCTCAGGATATGGCTCGCGACCGTGGTGTTGAAGCGGCCGATCCAGCGCGTCGGCAGATAGAAATTATGCGCGAGCACGTCGGCCGCGAGATGGGCGAGGTAGCCGAGCGCAAAGGCCTGCTCCTCGCTCCCGCGCGCGGCGCTCAGCAGCCCGAAACCGGTCGCCCAGTTGTGCGAATGGCGCCGCAGCCGGCTCTGCAGACGGCGCCCCTGCACGATATCGGGCGCGAGCGAGCCATACAGGAAAGCGTCGGGCATTGAGAGTAGGATGGCTTGTAGGGGCTCCTCCAGGGTGCTAACGCTCGCAAGCACTTGCACCCCCAGGGCAATATGAGTGACCGGCCCCCAGGCAAAGGCCGGCGGAGCGCTGAGCGCGATGAACCCGACGACGAGGGCGATTACGGTGGCGATAATCATATCCGGGGCCCGGACCGCGGCCGGACGCTGACCTGATGTTATGAGCCGCGACCTGAGCGCGCCAGAGCATCGCCGCCTGCTCCTGGATTCCGTCCGCGATTACCTTTCGCAACTCGCCGAGGAGGGACTCGAGGGGTTGCCCGCTACGGCGGCACGCGCTGCCACTGCCGCCGCCGACAAACCCGCATCCGTATCCAAACCGCCGGCCCCTGCCGCCGCAGCCGTCTCGTCCGCCGGCGACTCGGCTCGCGCCGCCGCCGCTTCATCGCGGCCCGCGCCGCTGCCGGCGCCCGGGGAATTGCTCTCGCGCTATCCGGGCCTCGAAAAAACCACGTCACTCGAGGAGTTGAGCGCCTTCATCGGCGATTGCAAGCGCTGCAAGCTCGCGCCATTGCGGACGCATCTGGTCTTCGGCGTCGGCAATCCCGGGGCTGACCTGATGTTCGTTGGCGAGGCTCCCGGCGCCGACGAGGACGCGCGCGGCGAGCCGTTCGTCGGCCGCGCCGGGCAACTGCTGACCGACATCATCGAGCGCGGGATGGGCCTCAAGCGGTCCGACGTCTATATCTGCAACGTGATCAAGTGCCGCCCGCCCGACAATCGCAATCCCGAGTCCGACGAAGTCGCCGCGTGCGAGCCGTTCCTGATGCGCCAGATCGATCTCGTGCGTCCGCGTGCGATCGTCGCGCTCGGCACCTTCGCGGTGCAGGCGCTGCTGAAGGTCAAGACGCCGATCAGCCGGCTGCGCGGCAACTGGCATGAAGTGCGCGGCGTCAAACTGATGCCGACATTCCATCCGGCCTACCTGTTGCGCAGTCCGGGCGAGAAGCGGGTGGTATGGCAGGATATACAGGAAGTGATGAAGCTGCTCGGGCTCGAGGTACCGGCGCGCGGGGGCGCGCGATGAGTCGGCGGCCGTGATAGCGAGGGGGGGAATTGGGGCATCCGCGCCGCGGGTGTGCGCTGCGCTATGCGCGCTCGTGCTCGGCGGGATCGGCCTCGCCGCCGCCGAACACGACCACCGCGCAGCGAGCTTGGCCACGCCCTCCGCGGGGGCTGCGGCTATCGAGGCGCCGCCGTGGGTTTGCCTGATCAAGGTTGACGGCTCAATCAACCCGGCGGTAGCCGCGTATATCGAGGACGGAATTGCGTACGCCGGTGCGCGTAACGCCGGCGCGCTGGTGATCGAGCTCGACACCCCCGGCGGATTGCTCGGCTCGGCGCAGCGCATCGTCAAGGACCTGCTCAACGCGCCACTTCCCACGATCGTTTACGTGGCGCCGTCGGGCGCGAGCGCGGCCTCGGCCGGGACCTTCATCACCGAGGCGGCGGCAGTCGCCGCGATGGCGCCCGGGACCACGATCGGCGCGGCGCATCCGGTGGGCGAGGGCGGCAGCGAGATCAAAGGCGTGGTAGGCAAGAAGATCGAGAACTTCACCGCTTCGTTTGCGGGCAGTATCGCGCGCTCGCGCGGCCGCAACGAAGAATGGATCGAGCAGGCGGTGCGCGAGAGCGCGGCGATCAGCGAAGCCGAGGCGCTCAAGCGCCACGTGATCGACATCGTCGCGCCCGACCTGCGGAGCCTGCTGGTGCAGGCATCGGGCCGCGAGGTCAAGGTCGGCGGCGGTGCGGTGGTGAAGCTCAAGCTCGCCGACGCCGCGATTCGCCGCCTGCGGATGACGCTGGGGCAGGCGCTGCTCAACGTGCTCGCCGACCCCAACATCGTGTACCTGCTGATGCTGGCCGGAATCGTGGGGATCTATTTCGAGTTCGCCCATCCGGGCTTCTACCTCCCGGGCGTGGTCGGCGCGATCTGTCTTCTGCTCGCGCTCGGCTCATTCGAGATCCTGCCCATCAACCTGACCGGGCTGCTGCTGTTAATGCTGGGAATCGGGATGCTCGTCTCCGAAGCCTTTCTCCGCAGTTACGGCGTGCTCGGCATCGGCGGGGTGATCGCGTTCGTGATCGGCTCGCTGTTTCTGATCGACAGCTCGCAGACCGACCTCGAGGTGAACCGCGGGATTATCGCCGGCGCGGCGGCCGCGATGAGCGCGTTCATCCTGGGCCTTGGCTGGATCGTCCTGCGCGAGCGGCATCGGCGTCCCACGACCGGGCGCGAAGGGATGGTCGGCGAAATTGGCGAAGTGCGCGAAGCGATCGCACCGGGCGCGCCGGGACGGGTTTTCGTGCACGGCGAGCACTGGCGCGCGGCAAGCAGCGAAGCGCTCGGCGTCGGCGCCCGGGCGCGCGTGATTGCAGTGCACGGACTGGAGATCGAGGTGCGCGGCGAATCGTAGAGCGGCATTTTCCTCAAACTGTACGAAGCTGCGGGCGCCGGCGCCCGCGAGATGAAGGCGGGGAGAGATTTATGGGACCGGCACTGGGAATCATCATCGTGATTGGCGTCGCGATCCTGCTAAGCGGGCTCAGGGTGCTCAACGAATACGAACGGGCGGTGGTTTTCCGGCTGGGCCGGCTCACCCCGTTTCGCGGTCCGGGCGTGATTTTCATCATTCCGGTTCTCGAGCGATCGGTGCGCGTCGATCTGCGCACGGTCACTCTGGACATCGCGCCCCAGGACGTGATCACCCGCGACAACGTCACGATCAAGGTGAGCGCGGTGCTCTATTTCCGCGTGCTCGACCCCTCGCGCGCCGTGACCGAGGTCGCGAATTACCTTTTTGCGACCACGCAGCTGGCGCAGACCACGCTCCGTTCCGTCGGCGGCCAGACCGAACTTGACGAATTACTGGCCCAGCGCGACAAGCTCAACGCGCGCATCCAGGAGATCGTCGATGCGCAGACCGAACCGTGGGGCGTCAAGGTCACCCTGGTCGAGCTCAAGAACATCGATCTGCCGCAGGACATGCAGCGCGCGATCGCCGCGCAGGCCGAAGCGGAGCGCGAGCGGCGCGCCAAGGTGATCGCGGCTGAAGGCGAGTTCCAGGCCGCGCAGCGGCTGGCCGAGGCGGCCGAGATCATGAACAAGAGTCCGGTAACGCTTCAGCTCCGTTACCTGCAGACGCTCAAGGAGATCGCGGCCGAGAACAATTCGACCACCGTCTTTCCGATTCCGCTCGATCTGTTCGAGCCGTTTCTGAACCTGCGCCGCGCGTTCAACAACCCCGAGGGCGGCGGCACGAAAACCTGACCCGCAAACCGCGGGGAAAGCGGAGCCGTACGTTTGCGATGGACGATTCGATAGTTGGGCAACTCCGATAGATGGGTAAGCTGATAATGGTCCGTCACGGCGAGAGCGAGGGTAATCGCGAGCGCCGCTTCACCACCACTCCCGACGCGCCGCTCACCGACCTGGGGCGCGAGCAGGCCGCGCAGGCGGCACGCCGCATCGCGCGGATTTTCAATCCGCGCCTCGTCATCACCAGCCCCTACGCGCGGGCGCGCGAGACCGGCGAGATTATCGCCGCCGCGCTGCGCTTGCCGGTCGAGGTCGAGCCCGGCCTCTACGAGCGTCACTTCGGCTACTTGCGCGGACAGCCTTACGACGCGGTGCGCGACGATCCGACGTTCGAAACCGAGAAGATGTGGCTGTGGCGTCCGGAGGGCGGCGAGAGCTACGAAGACGTACGCGTGCGCGTGGCGCCAATCCTCGAGCGGCTGGCGGTGCTCGCCGGCGGCGGCGAACTGGCGGTGGTCAGCCACGGCGGCGTGATGCTGACGTGCTGGGCGCACCTCGTCGGACATTGGGACAACGCGCACGTTCCGCCCAACTGCGGAATCGTGCTGGTGGAATACGAAAACGGCCGTTTCAAGCCCCCGCTGATCGTCGAGGATTGAGCGGCGCGCGCGCCGCGGCGCGCCGGAGGCGGCCAAGCCGCCCTGGGTCAGATCCCGAGCAGGCGCGCCAGCATCGGCGTCGCCGGCGCCGATGTAAGCTCGTCCCACGAACCTTCCTGGACGACGCGCCCGTCTTCGATCGCCGCGGCGCGCGTGCACAGCCGCTCCAGGATGTCCGCGCGATGGTCCACAGCGATGAGCGTGAAGCCGAGTTCGCGATGCCATTGCAGGATCGCTTCTACGAGATCCGCAACCGTGGGACCGTCGAGCGCCGTGAACGGTTCGTCGAGCAGAAGGAGTGGCGGGCGCCGAGCGAGCATCCGCGCAAGCGCGACGCGGCGCGCCTGGCCGCCGGAAATCCGCTGCGCCGATTCGTTCCATAGCGGCCCGAGCGCGAGGCGCTGCTTGAGTTCCTCGACCCATCCGCGCGCGCCGTTGTCCTCGTGTCCGCGCAGTCCGAAACAGACGTTGTCCGCCACGCTTAGATGGGGAAAAAGCGAGTCGCTTTGCGTGAGATAGGCGAGCGGCCGTTGATAGAGCGGCAGATGCGGCGGAAACAGCAGCGTGTCGCCAAGCTGAATCCGGCCGGCGTCGGGCGCTTCGATTCCTGCAAGACACGAGAGCACGGTGCTCTTGCCCGCTCCCGAAGCGCCGAAGAGCCCAAGCCGCTCTCCCTGCTCCAGGCGCAAGCGCACGTCCACGGTAAGCGCGCGCCGGCGCTTTACGATACGCGCATCAAGCGTTGGCATCGGCGTAGCGCCTTTGCGCGAGCAGATGAATCGCCCATGGGAGCGGCAGCGCGGTGAGAAGGAATACCACCAGCAGCGGCATAACCGCCGGCATCCCGGCGTCCTGCAGGTTGATCCATATCTGCACCGGCATCCCGCTCGGATAATAGGCGGTTACGACCACCGCGCCGAATTCGCCGAGCGCGCGCACCCATGCGAGGCTCACCGCGGCGGCGAAGCCTAGCCGCGCGAGCGGAAAAGTCACGCGGCGAAACACCTCGTATGGGCGCAATCCGAGCAGCGCTGCTGTCCGCTCGAGATCGACGGGCACTGCCGCGAGCGCGGCGCGCGCGGCCACGATATAGTAGCCGACGCTCACGTAGAACTGGGTCGCGATGAAGGCGAGCGGACTGTTGGCCGTCGGCAAGCCCATCCTGAGCAGCCACGCGCCCGGCTTCATCGTGGGACCGAAGGCGAGCGAGAGCAGGATACCCAGCGCAAGCGGCGGCATCAGCACCGAGACCAGGACCGCCGCCTCCCACGCGATCTTGTCGCGGCCGGTCGCACGCGCGAGATACCAGGCAACCGGCGTGCCGACGATCACGTCGAGCAGCAGGGCGACTCCCGTGAGCGTCAGCGATACGCTGACCGCGGAGGCCGTCGAGCCGGGGATGCTGCCGTCCCATTGCCATCGGCCGACCGGAGCGCAAAGCCCGAGCAACGGGTACAGCAGCGCGAGCGTGAACGCGAGCATGCCCATCCGGGCCCACCAGGAAGATCGCACGACACTCTATACTACGGCACCAGCGGCTTGGCGTCACCGGGATCATCGTAGCGGTAGCGCGAGAGAATCTGGCGCGCTTCGGGACCTTGAAGCCAGGCAACAAAGCGCTCCGCCAGCTTTGGCTGCGGCGCATCCTTGAGCGTTGCGGCGTAGAAGACGAGCGGGGAAGGCCGATGCACCTTGCCGTTCAGGGTGACGCTCACCTTCGCGTACTCCTGCTCCATCGACGACGAGCCGAGATTGATTTCAGGCGGCAACGCAAGGAACGGCAGACCAAGTGCGCCGGGCTGCGTCTTGTAGGCCGAACTGGCGTCGAGTTGTCCCGCCTGCAGCCGCGCCATCACCTGCGGTTCCTGAAAAATCTGTTGCGGATTGATCTGCGGTGCGAGAATTTTCTCTCCGAGGCCGGGCTGATGGTAAAAGTCCGCCGCAAGCTGCATCACGAAGATGATGTTCAACCCCTGCGGGTCGGTATTTGGATCGGTGCGGCCGAAGCGAAACCCCGGGGTTTGCAGGATTTGCCACCAGGGCGTCGCGCCTGCATCGCCGGCCTTGGCCAGCGCCGCCGCGTACCGGCTCTTTGGACTGTACGCGATAACCATCTCAGTTCGCGCGATCGGGATCGCGCTTGTGGCCTTGCCCGCCTTCAGCACGGCGCGCATCGGTCCCGGCGTTACCGAGATAAACACGTCCGGCCGGATGCTGCTCGCGATGATCAGATTGGCAAGTCCGGTCGAGCCGGAAGCGCGTCCCTGCAGCTCGGCTCCCATAGCCTTCGCGATCGCCGGGCGCACCCCGCCGTCCATCATCGAGCCCATCGACCCGGCGTACGCGACCTGGAGCGGCATCAGCGCCTCGGCATCGCCGCGTCCTGCGACGAACATCGCCACCGCGCAGGCTGCGACGGCGACGGCGACGAGAACGGCGAGTCTTATCCTGCTACGTCCGAGTCTGTCCATCGGTGCTCCATCCCCCTCCTAGAAAGGGATACGTCCGGTCGCGATAACGGCATGGTTGTATGCGGGATGATGAGTAACGGCGACCTGGTATCCGGCGCCGAAGGTCATCCCGACGCGGTCATGGATCGGAATGCGCCCGATAATCAGTCCAGGGGTGATGAACAGCTGGTTCTTGCCGGTGTTCTCGCCGAGCGTGTACCAGGTGTAGTTGAATTCCAGTTCCGGCCAGAAATACCTCATGACGCGATACTGGAAGGCGGTGTTCCAGTTAAGCGGCATCGAGAGCCGATCGACGCCGCCGTTGGGAATCGCGACGCCGACGGTGCTCTGAAAGGCAAAGTCGCCGAAGCCTTTGCCGAAGGCGACGGTTGGCGTGTAAATCGTGTGGCCGGCGCTGTTGCCGTCGTCGCCAGTCGGCACCTGGAAACCCATGAACGCGGTAAGGATGTAGTCGCCGTTTTCCTCGTTGCCGGAGAGGATGCGGTACTTGATGAGGAACGTTTCATCCGCCCAGCCGTCGCTCGCGGGCTTGGGGGGCGGCTTTTTGCCCTTTTTCGGCTTCGGCGGCAGCGCGCCGTTGTGCGCGATCCATCCCGGAACCCCGAGAATGATCTCGGTGTTCTGGAACGGAATCAGCTCGAGCCCTTTGTTGGCGCCGAAGTTGTCGAGCGCCTTGCCATGCGGCTGCGCCTGCCAGAGCTGATCGTAGCGGTACTCCTCTTCCAGGCGCGGCGTTACCGTCACCAGCGGCGTGACCCAGTGCGGCTGCTCGCTCTGGATGCGCGTCACGCGCGGAAACCAGTCGACGAAATACTGCACCACGGGCGACATCAGGGACGGCTCTGAAACGGGCGGCGGGTTCGCAATCGTCATCGCGGTCGATGAGGGTGCTGGACCCTGTGCGCGAGCTTGCACCGAGTGCATGATTGAGAAAGCGAGAACGGCTGTAAGGATGGCCGTGCGGAACAGAACGGAATCGAATGTTTTCATCACGGGGTGTTTATGCCATTATACAGGCGACCTGACAAGTATCATGGCTAAGCCGCGAGAAATCGAAGACGAGCGGGCTCAGCAGAGCGGAGCGATACTGCGCCGCGCGCGTGTCGCGCGCGGACTTAGCCAGGACGAACTCGCCCGGCGCGCCGGACTCTCGCGCCAGGCCCTGGGCGCGATCGAGTCCGGCCTCTATCAGCCGGGTGTCGGCGCGGCGCTCGCGCTTGCGCGCGAGCTGGGCCATAGCGTCGAGGCGCTCTTCGGCAGCGCAGGGGCGCCGGCGCTGCTCGAGGCCGACTGGGCCGAGGCCCGCGGCGGCGCGCGGCAAGGCGCGCCGGCGCTGCCGGCGCGTCCGGCGATCGCGCTGGGGCGCGTCGGCGGACGACTGGTCGCGCTCGCCCAGCCGGCGCCAGCGATGCGCCTGGTGCCGGCCGCGGGCGTGCTTGAGCACGCCCGCGGCCGGCACGCGCAGGTGGCCGCGTTTCGCACGCGCGAGCAGATCGACGCGACACTGCTGGTTGCGGGATGCGATCCGGCGGTGACGATTCTTGCGGACTGGATGGCGCGCCATCGGCCGGCCACCACGCTTACGCCGATCGGACGGAGCAGCCGCGCGGCCCTCGCCGCGCTGCTCGCGGGGCGAGTGCATGCCGCCGGAGTACATCTCGGCGACCGCGAGGGCGGCGACTACAACCTGGCGGCGGTGCGCGAGGCGCTCAAGCGGCGGCAGGCGATTATGGTGAACTTTGCGCGCTGGGAGCTCGGGCTGGGCGTCCGGCGGGGCAATCCGCTCGGCGTACGTGGTATCGCCGACCTTGCAATGCCCGGCCTCCGGATCGTCAACCGCGAGGCGGGTTCCGGTGCACGGCTCGTGCTCGACCAGGCGCTGGCCGAGTTGAAGATCGTGCCGCGGCGGATCGCAGGCTACGCGCGCGAGCTAAGCGGCCATCTCGAGGTCGCCGCCGCCATCGCGGCGGGCGAGGCTGACGCCGGACTGACGCTGCGAGTGGGGGCGGAGGCCTTCAGTTTGGATTTTGTCACAGTACGCGAAGAGCGCTATGATGTGGTCATCCTGCAACGCGAGATGGACTCGCCTCCGGTGCGTGCGATGCTCGACGCGCTGAACTCAAGCGCCTTCGCCAACGAGGTCAGGCAGCTTTGCGCATACGACACGGCGCAAATGGGACAGGTGATCGCACGCCTTAATTCCTAGGCAGCGGCGAATTCAACGATGGCGCGCGCGCCATCGAACATAAGGAGCAAATTATGGGAGCAACCACACCATCGGCAGAACGGGCGGCCGGCAGCGCGCGCTCCAGCGCGGCGCTGAATTTCCTCAAAGCTTCACCCAAGAAATTGCTTATCGGCGGAAAATGGGTGCCGGCGAAGTCGGGCAAGACCTTCGAGACCCTCAATCCGGCGACCGAAGAGGTTCTTGCGCTGATTGCCGAAGGCGACAAGGCCGACGTCGATGACGCGGTCAAGGCGGCGCGCAAGGCGTTCGAGGACGGCAAATGGTCGAAGATCGGACCGCATCAACGGGCCCGGTACCTGTTGAAGATCGCCGACCTGATCGAGCAGCACGCCGACGAATTGGCCGAGCTCGAGACGCTCGACAACGGCAAGGCGAAGACCCAGGCACGCGCGATCGACATCGCGGGCGCGGCCGAGACCTTCCGCTACTACGCCGGATGGTGCAGCAAGATCTACGGCGACACCAATCCGTCCGACCCTTCGATGTTCAACTACACGCTGCGCGAGCCGGTCGGCGTATGCGGACAGATTATTCCGTGGAACTTTCCGCTGCTGATGGCGTCGTGGAAGCTCGGTCCGGCCCTGGCCTGCGGCAATACCGTGATTCTCAAGCCGGCCGAACAGACCCCGGTCACGGCGCTTCGCCTCGGCGAATTGATCCTGGAAGCGGGATTGCCCGAAGGCGTCGTCAACATAATCACCGGCTTCGGCCCCGGCGCGGGCAGCTCGATCTCCGAGCATCCGGATATCGACAAGGTCGCCTTCACCGGCTCGGCCGAGGTCGGCAAGATCATCCTCAAGGCGTCGGCGGGCAACTTAAAGCGGGTGTCGCTGGAACTCGGCGGGAAATCCCCGAACATCATCTTTCCCGACGCCGATATGGAGCAGGCGGTCCCGAACTCGATGATGGGCGTGTTCTTCAACTCCGGCCAGGTATGTTGCGCCGGCACGCGGATTTTCGTACAGAAGGACGTCTACGACAAGTTCAACGATTCGCTCGCCAAGTTCAGCGCCGGCATGACCGTGGGCGACGGCCTCGAGCCCAGCACCATGATGGGTCCGCTGGTCTCCAAGGAACAGTTCGACAAGGTCAAGGGCTACCTTGAACTGGGCAAGCAGGAAGGCGCCCGCGTGACCGTCGGCGGCGAAGCGATGGGTGGCAAGGGCTATTTCGTGAAGCCGACCGTCTTCGCCGACGTGAACAACAAGATGCGGATCGCGCGCGAGGAAATCTTTGGTCCCGTCGCCGCGACCATTCCGTTCAAGGACGAAAACGACGCGGTGCTCCAGGGCAACGACACCGACTACGGCCTCGGGGCGGCGGTTTGGACCAGCGACGTTGGCCGCGCGCACAAGGTCGCGCGCGCGCTCAAGGCCGGCACCGTTTGGGTCAATTGCTACGGAATGATCGATCCGATCTCGCCCTTTGGCGGTTACAAACAATCGGGCTTCGGACGCGAGCTGGGCAAGTACGCAATTGAGCTTTACACGCAGATCAAGAGCGTCTATGTAAAGCTGTAGAGGGCAACCGGGTATTACGATTCGGAAGGGCGCCCTCACCGGGGCGCCCTTTCTGTTTTGCGCCCGAAAAGGGGAATTTCATCAAGCAGGATGTTTTCCGCAAGATGGCGCGAAGACGAATAGCCACTTTCGGCGGCGGATGTTTCTGGGGCGTTGAGTCCGCCTTTCGCGAACTCGACGGGGTTATCGCCGCGACCTCGGGTTACATGGGCGGCTGGCTCAAACATCCGACCTACCAGCAGGTATGTACTGACAAGACCGGGCACGCCGAAGTCGTGCAGGTCGAATACGACCCGGCGATGGTTTCGTACGAGCGGCTGCTGGATCTTTTCTGGGATATTCACGATCCGACCACGCTGAACCGTCAGGGCCCCGATATCGGCACGCAATACCGCTCGGTGATTTTCTACCACGACGTTGCGCAGAAGGCGGCGGCCGAAACCTCGCTCAAGCGTCTCGATGAAGCGGGAGAGCTCGGCGCGCCTATTGTGACCCAGATTGCTCCGGCGGCGCTATTCTATCGCGCCGAGGAATACCATCAGCGCTACTACGAGCGGATGGGTATTGCGCCGCACTGTGGTGTCCGGCGCCCGCGTATGGGCGCCGACTGAGAACCGCGCGGTCTTCAGGGAATCAGCAACAGTTTCCCCACCGACCGGCGCGATTGCAGGTAGCGCAACGCCTCGCCCGCGTCCGCCAGCGCGAGTTTCCTGCCGATCGGCACGGTCAGCTTGCCTTCGCGCGCGAGCCGGTAAACGTCTTCCAGCCCCCGCCGATGAATCTCGTGCATCGCGTACACCATCGGCACTGCGAAGCCGCTTATCTTCAACGCCTTGCTAAACAGCGTCATCGGATTGACCGGATCGGGGATGCCGCCCGCGCGGCCGTAAGTGATCAGGTGACCGAACGGCGCGAGGCATCTGAGCCCTTTCACGAGAGTGGGTTTGCCTACCGCGTCGAGGATGAGATCGACGCCGCGTCCGCCGGTCAGGCGCATCGCCTCTTCCGCGAAATCGCGCGCCGCGTAATTGATCGCCTCGTCGGCGCCGAACTTCCGCACCAGCGCGATCTTGTCGTCGCTCGAGACGGTGCCGAACACACGCGCTCCCGCGGCTTTCGCGATCTGGACTGCCGCGATGCCGACTCCACCGGCCGCCGAATGAACGATCACTGTCTGTCCCGGCGTGGTCCGGTGACAGCTATGGAGCAGGTGCCAGGCGGTGAGCACGGCGATGGGGAACGCGGCGCCCTGTTCGAAGTCCATGAAGTCGGGGAGCGGAATCGCGCGCGAGCGGCGAATTCGCGTGTACTCTGCATAAGCGCCCATTCCGATATAGGCAATGCGCGCGCCGGGCGCGATGTCCTTGACGTCGGGTGCGACAGAATCGACCACGCCGGCAGCTTCCATCCCGGGCGTATCCGGGAACACGGGTTTGACCAGGTACTCGCCGCGCAGAAACAGGATGTCGCCGAAATTGATCGCGATAACCTGATTCTTGACTATGATTGTTCCCGGCTTGGGCTCAGGCTTCGGCACTTCGCGCAGTTCCATCACTTCCGCGCCGCCCAGCCGATCGAATCGGATCGCTTTCATCTATCGCTCCTCGTCGTCTGTCTTCGAAAGAAGTGGATGCTTCTCGCGCGGAGCCGAGGTTACGCGCGCGTCGCGGGTGCGATCACCGAGTCCAGGAACTCAACCGACCTGAGCTTGCGATCGACCACCGACGCGATGGAGCGCGCGATCGCGAGCGCGCCGTCGGCGCCTGCCGCCGGCGCCGAAGTGGCCGCGGCCAGCGGCATCCGCTGCAAATCGGCGAGCGCCGCCGCACTGGCCGCGCTCAGCCGGATGCCGCCCTCGGGTGCGTTGTCGCGGCATCGCGCGCAAACGATTCCGCCTCGCCCGATGATGAAGTATACGGCCGGCGCGCCGGCCTGGCTCTCGCCGCAGACGCGGCAGCGGTCGAACTCGATTCCGAACCCGGCCCATCGGAACATCTGGAGCTCGTAGGCCTGACGCAGCGCGGCGCCGGCTTCGCCCGCGCCGAGCGCAGAGAGCGCTTCGGCCAGCAACCGATAAGCGCCCGACGCTTCCGCATCCTCGGAGGTCAACGCGTCGGCCAGATCGAGCATGTAGGCGCCGAGCGCGAGGCGGCCGAGGTCATCCTCGAGACGAAAAGGCTCGAGGCCGGCCGCTTCGGCGCGCGTGATGAAGACCAACTGGCCATGCGGGCGGCGACGAAAATACAACATCACGTGCGAGAACGGCTCGAGCCGATGCTCGAAGCGCCGGCGCGACGCCTTGGCGCCCTTGGCAATGCCGCCGAGCTTGCCCGCCTGCTCCGTGAGCAGGGTGACGATGCGATCGGACTCCATGTAGTCGCGCGCGCGGAGCACGATTGCGGGGGTCGATTCCTCGGCTGGCATCGGCGAGCGCTCTCTTCGGCTGCGGCCTAGATCCGGCGCAGCATCGACTGCTGAATTTCCTTGACCTGCGAGCGCATCGCTTCCAGCCCCTGCATCGTGCGTCCGCTCTCGGCCGCTTCGCGCACCAGGTGATCGAAGCGCACCAGGATGTTGGCGATCTTGGTGTGGGCTTCGACCAGCGCGCGGCTGCGGAGTTCGTCGCTCTCCCACGCCCGCTCGGCGTAGTCGCGCAATTCCTGACTCTGGATCAGGAGCTCGCGCGCCTGCTCCTCGTAGCCCTTGACCAGGCGATAGAGCGCGTCGCGGACTTTCGGATGCTCCTCAGGGTCCTTCCAAAGCACGTGCTCGAGAAAGCCGAGGTCGTCCTCGGTGACGGCCGCGCGGCCGGAGAGCAAGGCATGCGCGCGCAGCACGTCGAGCGAATTGCGCCAGCGCCGGTCGGAGACCACGATTTGCTGGCGGCCGAGCTCGCGGCGGAGCTCGCCGATGGCAGTGAGCACGCCGCCCGGGATCGCGACCGCGCGGGTCTGCGCGCGCATCTCGTCGAGCTCGGCAAAGCTCAGCGTGGTGCGCGCGGCGGGACGCGTCCCTTCGAGCATCTTGAGGAAGCGGAACTCCTCGGTGATGTAATCGACGGTGAAGCGCAGCATGAAACGATCGTAGAGCGCGGTCAGCTCTTCCTCGTCGGGCAGCTCGTTGGAGGCCCCGAACAGCGTGATGAGCGGCACGCGCACGCGCTCGCGTCCGTTGTGGAACAGGCGCTCATTGATGATCGTCAAGAGCGCGTTGAGAATCGAGGAGTTGGACTTGAAAATCTCGTCGAGGAAGGCGATGTGCGCCTCGGGCAGCTTGTGCGCGGTGACGCGCCGGTAGTCGTCATGCTCGAGGCCGCTTAGGCTGACCGCGCCGAAAATCTCCTCGGGCGTGCTGAACTTGGTGAGCAGCCACTGGAAATAGTTTGCGCCCTCGATGCGCCGGCAGAGCTCGTCCGACAGCATCGACTTGGCCGTGCCCGGCGGCCCGATGATCAGCACGTGGCTGCCCGAGAGCAGCGCGCAGAGCGCGCCGTCGATAAGATCGGCGCGTTCCTGGAAACTGTGGTTGAGTTCCTCGCGGATGCGCGCGAGGCTGGCCGCCGCGTTTGACATCGCTACCAGACAATTCTTAGCAGACCGCGCCCGCGCGCGCACGACAGGCGCCGACATCCTGCACTTGCCGGGGATGACCGCAGGGGCTAGAAGGGATCAAACACTGCGCGGCGCAGGTTCGGCAGGAGGACGGCAATGGAAAAGGCGTTGGCAGGCGTAAAGGTCCTCGATCTGACGCAGTTCGAGGCCGGTCCTTCATGCACCGAGATGCTGGCGTGGTTGGGCGCCGACGTCATCAAGCTCGAGGCGCCGGGCAAGGGCGAGCAGGGGCGGTGGCAGCTGAGCGAGAAGCAGGGCCTCGACTCGCACTACTTCATGCTGCTCAACGCCAACAAGCGCTCGATCACGCTCAATCTCAAAGACGATCGCGGCAAGAAGATTTTCGTCGAGCTGCTGAAAAGCGTCGACGTGCTGTCGGAGAATTTCTCGCTCGGCACGCTCGAGAGCTGGGGCTTTGGATGGGAGCGGCTGCGCGAAATCAATCCGCGCCTCATCTATCTGACCATCAAGGGCTTCGGCACGTACGGCCCGTACAGCAAATACAAGAGCTTCGACATGATCGCCCAGGCCTCGGGCGGCGCGATGGCGCTGACCGGCACGCCGGAGACCCCGCCGCTCAAGCCCGGGCCGACTATCGGCGACACCGGCACCGGGATGCACGCGGCGATCGGCGTGCTGGCCGCGTATATCCAGCGCGAGCACACCGGCAAGGGGCAGAAAGTCGAGCTCTCGATGCAGGATGCGATTCTCAATTTCTGCCGCGTGCCGATGATGGGAACGTACATCACGCACAAGCCAGTACCCCGGATGGGTAATCGCATCACCGCCGGCGCGCCCGCCGACACTTATCCATGCGCTCCGGGCGGCCCCAACGACTACGTCTATATCCTGTGCACGACGCCGGAGATGTGGACGGGTCTGTGCAACGTGATCGGACGCCCGGAAATGGCCGTCGATGAGCGTTTCAAGGATCGGCGCTCGCGCCTGCAGCATATCGAAGACCTGACTGCGGCGATCAGCGCCTGGACCGGCCAACACACCAAGCATGACGTGATGAGAATCCTAGGCGAAGCGGGCGTTCCCTGCGGCAAAGTGCTCGACAGCGTCGAGCTGCTCAACGACCCGCATCTGCGCGAACGCGGCATGGTCGTCACCGTGCCGCATCCCACGCGCGGCGAGTTCACGATGCCGGGATGCCCGGTGAAGCTCGAGGACTCTCCGGTCGAGGTCAAGCGGGCGCCGCTGCTGGGCGAGCACAATAATCAGGTCTTTTCCGAATACCTGGGCTTCGACGCCGCCGAGGTCGAGCGGCTCAAACAGGAAGGCGTGATCTAGGGGCGCATGCGGCGGCGCGCTCCGCGTTCCTCCTGTTGTTGAGTGCATCCTAACCTTGGCGCCGGCGGTTACATCGACGGATCTTTTCGACGCGGCCGATTTCCTCAAACGAGAAGGACCCGGCCTGCTGCGTGCCTTCATCCGCAGCCATCGCGGCGCGGTCTCTGCCGACTTACGCTTCGAGGCGATGTTTTCCCGGACGGCTTCGGCGACCGACGGCGAGGCGCGTTCGGCCCAGGAAGGAGAGAGCGCAGGTTTCAGCGTCAGCGTGCGGGTGGACGAGCGCTCGGGCGCGCCGGGGATGACGAGCGCTTCCGGTACAAGTCAGACCGGAGTCGAAGTCGGCCGCCTGGCGCTACGCCCGGGGCGGCTTGTGGCGGCAATCCGTGCCGCGCTTGGCGAGGCTTACGAGCGCGCGCGCCTGGACGCGCGCGAAAAGGCCGCGCTCATCCGCGCGCTGAGCGGGAATCCGGCAAATTCGGCGCGTGTGCGAAGCCTGCTTGGCGCGCCGCTTGCGCCGCGTGCCGCCGTGCATGATCAGATCGCGGCGGTCTACCGGCGCGACCCGCGCACGCTCGATCCGGGCGAGATCGGCCATCTGTGCCGCGAGGCCTCGGCGCGGGTCGCCGCTCTGGGTAGCGAGATCGCCTTCAACGCGGTCGCGGCGCTCAGCGAATTGCGCGAGGAAATATTCGCCGGCAGCGACGGCACGCTGATCAGCCAGGGCTTCGCGTTTTCGCAGGGCGATTGCTACATCGTCGCGCAAAACGGCGACGGCCATCAGGAGATCTACGACACGATCGGCCAGCAGCGCGGGCTCGAGTGTCTCTCCGACGGATGGCGCGGCGAGCTGATGCCCAATCCCGACCTTGGGACGTTCGCGCTCGAGCTCGCGGGCGAAGCGCGCGAATTGGCCGCGGCGCCGGTGCTGAAGCCTCCCGAGGCCGAAGTGACCGTGGTCACCGATCCGCATTTCAACGCGCTGGTCTCTCACGAGATCATCGGCCATCCGAGCGAAGCGGACCGCGCGCTCAAGATGGAAGCGGCGTACGCGGGACGCAGCTGGTTTCTGCGCTCGCTCGACAATAGCGAGGTCGGCCGCGAGGTCGGTTCGCCGCTGATGAGCGCGTGCTCCGATCCCGGCCTCGACGGCTACGGCCAATATCGCTACGACCATGAGGGAACGCGCGCGCGGCGAGTGATGCACGTGGAAAAAGGCGTGTTCCGCGGCTTTCTCAACTCACGCGAGACGGCTGCGGTGCTCGGCGTCGAGCCCAACGGCTCGGCGCGCGCGAGCGAAGTTTTTTACGTGCCGCTTATACGCATGTCGAACACCTTCCTGATGCCCGGCGAAAGCGATCCGCAGCGGATCATCGCCGACGTCGAGCACGGCTACTACGTTTGCGGCAGCGCGGTCCCGTCGATAGCTGAATCGCGCGAGAACTTCCGTATCTCGGCGCGCCGGGTTTACGAAATCGACCACGGGCGACTCGGCCGGCTTTACCGCGCCGGCAGCGTTATCGCCGACTCAAAGGATTTCTTCATGAACGTGGACGCCGTGGGCAACGATCTGCGGTTGATCGCGATTCCCAACTGCGGCAAGGGGCAGCCGATGCAGGTCAAGCGGATGTCCAACGGCGGGCCGACGATGCGCTCGCGCGCGCGTCTGGGCGGGGGCTAACGGCCGGCGATGCGCGAGGCGGCGGAGCTCAAAAAGTTCGTGCGCGAAGCGCGTGCGATGCTCACGCGCGAGAGCGACGTCGCGGAGTTCGAGATTTACTGCGTTTCGGCCGAGCATCGCGTGGCGCGGATCGCCTACACCTCTGACATCCCCTCGCGCGGTGTGGAGGAGCTCAAGTCGCATGTGGCCGACGGCTTCACGCTGCGGATCGTGATGCGCCGCGACGGGCGCGAGATCGGTACCGCGAGCGAGGCGGGGGATCTGACGACCGAAGCGCTCCGCATGGCGCTTGAGCGCGCACGCCGCGCTGCGCTGGTCGACCCGCATTTCCCGGGATTGCCCCGCGCGCCGCGCAAGCTTGCGCCCGGCGGTGCCGCCGGCGCGGCGGCGGGCGGCCTGATGCGCGCCGGCGACGGAGCGCTGGTCGAATCGGCATGGCAAATCGTAAGTGGCGCGCTCGAGGCTTTCGCCAGCGCTCCGGCGGTCGCGAGCCGTTCTGGTCCCGGCCTGGTGCTGGGCGGCGACGTCTCGATTATGCGCGACCGGATGGCGCTTGCGAGCTCGAACTTTGACGACGTGCGCTCGGAGGCCGGCGCGCACTTCACCTGCATGGTGACGGCGCTGGTCGAGTCGCTCGGTGCCAAGGGCTCCGCATCGGCGCTCGGCACGACGCCGGGCGGGATGCGTGCGGCGGCGGCGCGAGCCGGGCGCGACGCGGTCGCGCGCGCGCTCGCGCTCGGCGGCGGCGAACGGCCGCCGGGCGGAATATACCGCGTGGTGTTCGGCCCGCAGCCGGTGGCGGAGATACTCAACTACATGGTGATTCCCTCGCTTTCGACCGGCGCGTTTCACGCCGCGAGTACAGCATACCACGGGCGTTTCGGCGCGGAGGTGATGGATCGGCGACTGACCCTGATCGACGATCCCGCGGCTGCGCGCGGAGCGATTCGCCGCCGCCTCACCTGCGAGGGACTGCCGGCGCGCCGCACGGTGATGGTCCGAGACGGACGGCTGGTCGGTCTGCTATCGAATTTCTACGACAGCCATCGCCTTGCTACCGACGAGCATCGCGCTGAGAAGCTGGGCCCGCTCGGCGCTGCGCAGACGAGCTTTCCGCCGCACAGCGGATATCGCCTTGGCGAGAGCGCAGTCCGGCGTTTCGACGCCAACACCGGATCGGGCGCGACCAACGTGATCCTGCGCGCGCATGCAGGAACGAGCGAGCGCGAACTGATCCGCGCGGTTGGCGACGGCCTGTACGTCGGCCGCGTCTGGTACACCTATCCGATCAACGGCCAGCGTGCGGGCGACTTTACCTGCACGGTGAGCGGCGACTCCTACCTGATTCGCAATGGCGTGCTGGCGGCGCCGCTTGCGCCCAACGCGCTCAGGATCAACGCCAACATCGAGCAGGTTTTTGCGCATCCGATCGGCGTCGGCAAGCGCGCCGAACCGGCGCTCGTGTGGGGCGCGCCCGAGGCGTATTACACAAGCGCGATCGCGGCCGACCAGATCCCGTTCGCCGCGATCGAGGCGTCGCAGTCCGCGATGGAATAGAGAATCGGCCCAAACCGCATAACCGGGGTCCTGCGCAGCGAATCGGCGCGCGAAGTTAGGGGAAGCTCTGTTAGTGCGCCCCGAAAGGCGCTGGTGTCCAGCGGATGAAAGTTCCGCTGGAGAAGTTGTCGGTTCAACTCCATAGCTACCGAGCGTCGCAGCGGAGTAATCCGCTGCGGGGAAGCCTCGGAAAAGAAGGGAGCGAAGGGCTCTGGAGCGAATCCGCGGGCCGTAACGCGAGTGAATCCTGAGCAGGCCCCGAAAGTACGGTGGTGGACGCCGACCTCCCTGCAGAGAAGGGAAGGCCGCTGCGCGAAGGGGAAGCAACCGACGCAGGCACCCGTCGCGGTCCACCGGGGTAGTGGGAACGGCACGCGGAGAAGGACA